>Ga0070729_10001635_pt1 | contig 33013 bp, 21 predicted proteins | sample tdDd472_FD_66725 | JGI IMG/M metagenome (GOLD analysis project Ga0070729, IMG submission 66725) | Marine sediment microbial communities from the Atlantic coast under amendment with organic carbon and nitrate - tdDd47.2 | ecosystem: Environmental > Aquatic > Marine > Coastal > Sediment | place...
TACGTTTTTGATAAAAATGATTCGATGCAGAGGATTGTTTGAAATTTTGCGAGTTGGTGTGTTAGTGTGGGTAAACAATGTTAACGTGCCTTAATCGGCCCATCTCCGAGACCCGACTGACGGTATGCATATAAAACACAATGACCTTGATGCTCCTGTTTCTGAATGGGGGCGCAGGAGGCCGGTTCCTGGCCTTCAGTATTTTATTCGTGCGTCACTTCTGTTGTTCTGGGCCGTCTACTGGTCCGCAGCCCCCCCTTCCGCGATTATCTCCCCTGCCATAGCCCTGGCGTTTGTCTCTGCCTATGTCCTTTTCCAGGGGATCCTGTTTTTTTTCCTCCGGGAGCAGGGCCCCACCTGGGGTCTTGTTCGTGCCACGATTTTTGCCGATCTCGGTCTTGCCTGGCTTGTCTGGCTTTATGATCCCACCATTCCACCGCCTTTGATGCTCTATACGGTCATCGTGATTGTCGGCAATGCCATTCAATACGGCATCCGAGCCTTCCAGTTACTGGCAGCGGCCACGTTGTTCATGGCTCCACTCTCCGTTGGCATTCGCTATGCCTGTGGTCAGTTCCACTCCATGGAGTATTTTCTCCTTTTCTTCTGCACCGTTATTATCTGGTATGTCTACAAGTTTATCTTCCGTATTGAATCGTTCAGGCATGAGACCATTCGTCGTACCGAGGCGCTGGCCCACAGTGAGGAAAAATATCGGAGTATCTTTGAGAACACGGGTGGTGGGGCCATCATTGTGGAAGACAACCTCATTATCTCGCAGGCCAATGCCCGGTTTGAAAAGATAACCGGGTTCAAACGCCATGAAATTGAAGGCAAGGTGCGGTGGATTGAGTTTGTGGAAGCCAGTGACCTCAAGCGCATGCGCCATGAGCATAAGTCGCGGGTGCAGAACGGCCAGGAGCCTCCCCGTGAGTATGAGTTCAGGTTGGTACGTAAAAGTGGAGAGGTGATCGATGTCTTTGCCGAGGTCAACTACGACCACGGGGCCCGGCGCAGCGTGGCGTCGGTTATTGACATCTCCCTGCGAAAGCAGGCGGAAAGGGCGTTGAAGGAGGCCCATGATGAGTTGGAACGCCGCGTGGAGGAACGGACCGCGGAGTTGATGGAGGCCAACAGGCAGCTGAAAATTGCCAAGGAAGAAGCCGACGCATCAGGCCATGCCAAAAGCCAGTTCCTCGCCAACATGAGCCATGAAATTCGCACGCCCATGAATGCGATCATCGGTATGTGCGATCTTGTGCTCGGGACCGACCTCTCCCAGAAACAGAAAGAGTACGTCAACATCGTGCGTTCCTCCTCGCGGTCCCTGCTGGAGCTCATCAACGATATCCTTGATTTTTCCAAGATTGACGCAGGCAAGCTCGACTTGGAAAAGATTCCCATGGTGATTCGGGATGTGGTTGAAGAAGTGGCCGATATGTTTCTTGAAAAGAGCATGGACAAAGAACTGGAGCTGATTATCGATATCGCCGACGACGTGCCGCGAAAGGTGATTTCTGACCCCTTACGCCTGCGTCAGGTCCTGGCCAACCTCACGGCAAATGCCTTTAAATTCACCAACAGGGGTGAGATCTGCCTCTCCGTTCAAACGCAGTATGTGGACCTGAAGGCTGCAAAATTGCATGTGGCTGTCCGGGACACGGGCATCGGCATCGACTCCGACAACATGACCCATCTCTTTGACGCCTTTGCCCAGGCGGACGGATCCACCACGCGCAAGTATGGGGGCACTGGCCTTGGATTGGCCATTTGCAGAAAAATTGTGAACATGCTCGACGGGGACATCTGGGTGGAGAGCGAGCCGGGACGGGGAAGCACATTTCAGTTCACCATGGAAGTCAAGCTCATGCCCGGTGAGAGCCGGCACACGGACATGGCCCTTCCCCCGAATCTCCAGGGCAACAAGGTGCTCGTGGTGGATGACAACCCCTCCACCCTGATGATTCTTAAAAGGTACATGGAGGCCTTCGGGTTCCGGACGGAGATGGCCAACACGGCGGAGCTGGCTCTGGAGCTTCACCAGCGCAGCCTGGCAAAGGATCCCTTTGCCCTCGTCATCATGGATATCCGGCTGCCGAACATGGATGGCATCGATGCCGTGGCTCAGATTAAGAGCCAGTCGGGAGAGCACTCACCGGCTGTGATCTGTATCAGTGCCTATGTCAGGGACCAGGAGGTGGAGCGGGCCAAAGAAGCGGGGTCCGATGGCTTTTTGATGAAGCCCATCAAGCAGTCGATTCTCTTTGATACCATCATGGAGTTGTTTGGCTTTAAAGCGGTGAGACGGTCCCATGTCTCCAGGGGGCTGGTCTCTGACAGTGAATTTGAGAACTTGAAGATCCTCCTTGTGGAAGACAACGCCATCAACCAGATGGTGGCCATGGAGATTCTGAAGTCTGCCGGAATCTCGGTTACCACCGCGGAAAACGGCCTGGAGGCCGTCGAGACACTTCGGTCGAAAAACATCTATGATGCCGTGTTGATGGACGTGCAGATGCCGGAGATGGATGGGCTTGAGGCGGCACGCCACATCCGCAAAGAGTTGCACAAAGAGGACCTGCCCATCATTGCCATGACGGCACACGCCATGTATGGCGACAGGGAGCGGTGTATTGCTGCAGGAATGAACGATTACGTGCCCAAGCCCATTGACCGAAACGAGCTTTTTGCCGCCATCAGGCGCAACATTGATGGCTTTCAGGGCCAGTACGCCTGCATTGAGGAGACGGACACGGTTTCCGAGTCGTTGGAAACCCAGTACATGCTTCCGGGGATCAATGTGTCGGAAGGGCTGGCATCCACGCAAGGGGAGTGGGGAATGTATGGCGACTCCCTGACCCGGTTTCTGGAGGCACACGGCCAGACCGGTACCGTGATGCGGCATCACATGGAACATGAGGCGTATGACGCCATGGCGGACGGGCTGGATCGTCTGTGTCAAGAGGCGACGGCGGTCAGCGTGATCCATGTGGCATCCTGGGCCGAGGCCATGAAAGAGGCGGCGCTGGATTGCGATGGAACACGGTGTCAGGAGCTGCTCTCCCTTCTTGAAGAGTCCCTTCTTGAGGTGGCGTCATCGGCCCACGGTCTTCTGGATGGCAAGAGAATTCAAGGGACGCCGTGGGAGTCCATGCCAGCCATGGACCCGGAAAAAATGTTCTCATTGCTTGAGAAACTTGGTAAAAGCCTTGAAGAATCGGATCCGGTGGAGTCTGCCCGCCTCTTTGATGAAATGATGGAACGGATCTCGTTTCACGACGCGGGGCCGGAGTGTGAACGCTTGACCAAGAGCCTTGAGCTGGAAGTCATGGATTACAGCTTCCAACGGGCAGAAGGAACCTTGAAACGTCTCGGAAAACAGTTGAAGCGTGCTTTTGGAGAGTCATAAGGCAAATGGCATCGGAATGTTTTCGGTACACTCAAACGATTGCAGCAGGTGTTGAAGATGACTGAGGATTTGAGAGACTGTAGAGTGCTGTTGGTGGATGATACCAAGGCCAACATCGATATCCTGGTGCACGCCCTCAGGGATTCCTTCAAGCTGGGGGTGGCCATGAGCGGGCTGCGGGCCCTTGATTATGTTCACCGAAACGAGGTGGACCTGATTCTGCTGGATGTCATGATGCCGGAGCTTGACGGGTTCGAGGTGTGCCGACGCCTCAAACATGACCCGGAGACGGCAGGCATTCCCATCATCTTCATCACCGCCATGGACAGGCCTGAGGACAAAACCCGGGGCTTTGAGTACGGTGCGGTGGATTACATCACCAAGCCCTTCGATATCGCCGAAGTAAAGGCACGTGTGTTGACTCACCTGACCCTGGTGACGGCTCAGGAGGCCTTGAAGCAGCAGAACATTGCCCTGGAGGAGATCGTCCGGGAGCGAACCCGTGAGTTGGAGGAGACCCAGCTGGAGATCATCAATCGCCTGGGTCTTGCATCGGAATACAGGGATGAGGCCACGGGACATCACGTGCAGCGCATTTCCGATTATTGCCGCCTTCTGGGTCGAGCCGCAGGGTTGCCCCATGAAGATATTGAGATTATTGCCCTGGCAAGCACCATGCATGATGCCGGCAAAATCGGTATTTCCGATTCCATTCTCCTGAAGCCGGGAGCCTTGACGGATGACGAGTGGAAGGCGATGAAGCGTCACTCCGAGATAGGTGGCATGCTGTTGTCGGGAAGCAAATCACGACTGCTTCGCATGGCGGAAGAGATCGCGTTGACCCACCATGAGCGGTGGGATGGAACCGGTTACTCCAAGGGGTTGAAGGGGGAGGAGATTCCTCTCCACGGGCGGATTGTCTGTATCTGTGACGTTTTCGATGCCCTTGTCTCAGAGAGACCATACAAAAAAGCGTGGTCCGTGGACGATGCCCTGGCCGAGATCTCCGAGTGGGCCGGCCGGCAGTTTGACCCCTGGTTGGCGGACCTGTTTGTGGGCCTTGAACCGGAACTCAAACGCATTGTTGCCACCATTCGCGCAGAGGACCACGACGAAGAGAGTTTCAAAAAGGAGGCCGGCTAACGGTGAGCTTCCCGTTGGGGCGTGGCGTCAATACCGGTTTACATGAGCCGCCGCCCGGTGTATGAAAACATGTGCCAATCATGATGGAAAAGGGGGACAGACAAACGGGTCTGGTCCCCCTTTGTGCATACCTGCAAACATATGTTGATGCGCAGGCATCATCCAATGCGTCGTGTCCTTCCAAGGGGAGTTTATGAAGAGCTATCTATTCTACGACATCGAAACAAGCGGCCTGAATAAATCCTTTGACCAGATCCTTCAGTTTGCGGCCATCCGGACGGATATGCAGCTTAATGAGCTGGAACGTTATAATATCACCGTTTCCTTGCGGCCCGATGTGGTGCCGTCCCCCATGGCAACCATTACCCACCGTATCGGCATTGAGACGTGCATGGAGGGGATCTGTGAATACGAGGCGGTCCGGCACATCCATGCCCTGATGAACCGGGAAGGGACGATTTCACTGGGGTACAACACCCTTGGCTTTGATGACGAATTTCTTCGGTTCGCCTTTCACCGCAACCTGCTTTCCCCCTATACGCATCAGTGGGCCAACGGCTGCTCCCGCATGGACCTGCTTCCCATGGCAGTGCTTTATCATCTCTACATGCCCGGTACGCTGACCTGGCCGCGCCTGGAAAACGGAAAAACCACGTTGAAGCTGGAAAAGCTCAGCCAGGCCAATGCCCTGGCAGAAGGGCAGGCCCATGATGCCATGGTGGACGTGGAGGCGACCCTTGCCCTTGCTCGCAATTTTGCAGCCGAAGGGAAGATGTGGGAGTACGTCACCGGTTACTTCAACAAGAAAGAGGACGGGCTTCGCATGGGCAAGTTGCCGCCGAAGCATGTCTCCTCGGCGGGGCAGCACACCTGGGGGATCATGACAGGGAGCAAGTTCGGTCCCGATGCCTTCTACCAGGCACCGGTCCTCTACCTTGGGGAGTCCATTCCCTACAAGAACCAGACCCTCTGGTTGCGACTCGATGACGAAGACCTCATCACGGGTGAAGGGGAGATCGAAGGGCGCGTCTGGGTGCTCAGGAAACGACTCGGGGAACCCAATGTGATCCTGCCTCCCCTGGAACGATTTGTGGGGCGTCTTTCTGCCGAGCGGTTGGCCCGTGTTGAGGAGAACCTTGCCTGGCTCAGCGAAAACCCGGATGCCTTTGCGCGGATTGTCCGCCACCACCGGGAGTTCCGGTACCCGGATGTTCCCAACCTGGACGTGGACACCTCCCTTTATCAGAATGGGTTTCTCTCCAAGGCCGAGGAAGCCTTCTGCGCCAAGTTTCACCGGGCAGGCCCAGAGGCGATGGCCGAAGCCATGCAGGCCATGGCCCCCGGCAACGTCCGTGAGCTCGCCGCACGCGTTCTTTTCCGCAACTACCCGGAATTTTCCGACGAAGAGGTCTTCGAGGCCTTTGAAACCTACATGGCCAAGGTCCACCCACAGGAAGATGAACCCCCCATGCAGGACTTTCGGGGAGACACCCGCCTGACCCCCGCAGCCGCCATGGAAGAGATCGCCCGGGTTCGCAACGAGGTCCCCCTGGACGACGCCCAGGCGCATCTTCTGGATGAACTGGAAGGCTACCTTGCCAGCAACTTTTAGTTCTCCAGATGGGCAAAAGCGTGCCTCCGGCGGCCAGGGGATAAATCCCCTGGACCCCAGGTTCGCGAATGCTCCCGGCCTTTGCCCGGAATAACTTTAGCGGTGGATAAGGGCCGGCGCAAAAATAAAACATACAAAAAGCGATGCCTCCGGCGGTAAGGTGAGCCACCTTGAAAGCATGTTGCCGCAGTGCTTTAACCCTCGTTCCTCGGGTCAAATCACAGCGGCATTTTTATGAAGATTGTGCATTTATTTTTTGCGTGAGACCTAACTGAGGTTTTATTGCGGAATAACGATTTCAGAAAAAAGGGCCGTGGCATATGCCATGGCCCTTTTTTTGTTTTTTTGATTACTATCAAGGGCATAGCCCGTCAGCGATTGTGATCACCCCGAGGAACGAGGGGTGGGAGCATTCGCAACCGGCTTTCGAGGTGTTTTTGCCTGACGTGGCTTCGCCACCCTCGCCGCCGGAGGCTTTGTTTTTTAGACCTCTTCCCGCCTGCTGGCCAGGAGGCTGTAGAGGGTCGGGACCACAACGAGGGTGAGGACCGTTGCGATGATAAGGCCGAAGATCACCACGATGGACATGGATTTCCAGTACTGCGAGGTTTCGCTGATTGTGGAAATGGACAGTTCCCGGAAGTTGAAGGAGATCCCTGTGACCATGGGGATGAGGCCGAGGACCGTGGTGACGGCGGTGAGCATCACGGGCCGCAGGCGTGTGGCTCCGGCGGCGATGATGGCCTCCGTAACGTCCATGCCGGCCTCCCTCAATTTGTTGGTGTAATCGATGAGGACAATGGCGTTGTTGACCACGACCCCTGCAAGGGAGATGACGCCCACGCCGGACATGATGATGCCGAAGGGGTAGCCCATGATGGCAAGCCCCAGAAAGACCCCCCCCAGGGAGAGGATCACCGAGGTGAGGATGATGAGGGGCTGCGCCACCGAATTGAAGAGGGTGACAAGGATCAGGAAGATGAGGAGTAGGGCCAGTTGGAAGGCCCTGGAGAGAAAGGCCTTGGCTTTTTGTTCCTCTTCGTTTTCACCGGTGAAGGAGAGGGTGTACCCTTCGGGAAGGGCAAAATTTTTCAGGAGTTCTTCGGCCTCCATGCGCAGGACGGTGCCTGGCTTGACACTCTCATCGACGTTGGCCTTGATGGTGACCACCCGGTTGTGGTTGATGCGGGTGATGTCTCCCAGGCTTCCGGCGTACTCCATATGGGAGAGGGTCGACAGGGGCACCAGGGTCCCGTCTTCAGCCGGAATAAGAAGGGTATGAAGGGTTTCCGGGGCATTTCGAAACCTCTCGGGCATGCGAACGGTGATGTCGTAATCATCGCCCGCTTCTCTGTATGTTGAGATTTTTGTGCCGTTGTAGGCTGTTTTCAGAGCCGCTCCGATGGCGCCGGTGGAGAGACCGAAGAGGGCCGCCCGGTTGCGATCGATACGAATTTTGACCGTTGGGATATTGTTGATGTAGTCGTCCCGGACATCCTCGATGCCGGGAATGGTGGTGATGATTTTTTGAACCTCGTTGGAGAGGTATCCCAGGGTGGGAAAATCATCACCGACTATTTCTATGTTGACGGGATCTCCGGTGGGGGGGCCCCCCTGTTCCTGCTTTACGGTGATGCGTGCCCCGGCGATGTGCTTTACGCGTTCACGAAATTGCTGGATCGCTTCTGTTGAAGGGCTGGTTCGGTCTTCGTAATCCACGAACTGAACCCCGAGGTGGTTGGGGGAGTTCTGGGCAAACAGGTTGCTTCCGAACCGCTGCACGCTGTTGGCGTAGATGTGTTCCACGTTGTTGAAGTCGCTGGGAGCCTCGAAGCTGCGCCCTTTGCGGTCGGTGTGCTTGTGAAGGGTCAGGGCGGAGTCGTAGGTCTCGGTGAGGGGTGACTCGTCGGAACCGGTGGCGATGCGCATCTCCACCTCCCGAACGATGCTGTCGCAGTACTCGAGGTTGCCCCCTTCGGGGGGGTCGATGTTCACATAGACGTTTTGAGGGTCCACCGATGGAAAGAACTCCACGGGTTTTTCGATGCCGACCACAAGGAGCCAGAAGAAATAGAGGATAAAAAGAGACAGAAACGAGGAGACAACCACCTTGACCCGGTGCCTGAGAGCAACCTTAAGGAAGGCTGCGTAGGTGGAGAGGATCCTGCCCTTGATCTCTATGGGGGTTTCCACATCAGGGGGAACCTGGTTCTCTTGCTGGGTCGACGAGGCCGTTGTTGGCTTGACACGCATGATGAATGCGGCCAGGGCCGGGTTGATGACAAGGGCCACGAAAAGGCTGGAGGAGAGTGTAATGATTAGGGTCAAGGGGAGATAGCGCATGAACTCCCCCATGATTCCCGGCCAGAAGAGCATGGGGAAAAAGGCCGCCACCGTGGTGAGGGTGGAACCGATTACCGGGTACGCCACCTCGGATGAGGCCTTCATGGCCGCTTCGATGCGTGATGAACCCTGCTCCATGAACCGGTAGATGTTCTCCACAATAACGATGGCGTTGTCCACCAGCATTCCCAGTGCCAGGGTCAGGGAGAAGAGAACCACCATGTTCAGGGTGATGCCCATGGTATGGAGAATGGTGAAACTGATGAGCATGGAGAAGGGGATCGCCATGCCGACGAGGAACGCGTTGCGAAATCCAAGGGCAAAAAACAGGACCACCACCACGAGGATGAGACCGGACAGGATGTTGTTTTCCAGGTCCGCCACCATGATGCGGATGTTCTTCTCCTTGTTCATCAGCTTGGTGATGAGGGTGGTGTCTGTCCAGCCTTTTTTGTGGTGTTCTACGATACGATCCAGCTCGGCGCAGATGGCCAGGACGTTTTCCCCGCTTCGTTTTTTTACGGAGATATTGACAGCTTCGTGGCCGTTGAGGCGCGCTCTGCTCTCCTCCTCTTTGTGGGTGTCGATGACCCGGGCCAGCTCTTTTAAGTAGACGGGCTTGCCGTCATGGCGTTTGACCACAATGCCGAAAATTTCTTCCGGGGTGACGAATTCACCGGGGACCCGCAGCTGGTATCGCCCGTCTCCCATGTTGAGGGCGCCCCCTGAGGTGTTGGCATTCTCGCTCGTGACGGCACGTGAAAAGTCCGTGATGGGTATGTGGTAGTAGGCAAGCTTCTCCGGGTCCACCTCAATGAGGATCTCCCGCTCCTGCCCGCCGGTGACCGACACCTCCAGGACACCAGCCACCGACTCCATGTCCTCTTTCAGGTCATCGGCCAGCCGTTTCAGGGCTGTGCTGCCCTGGGGGCCGCTGATGGAGTAGACCACAATGGGCATTTCAGAGAAGTTGACTTCAAACACCGAGGGGTCCTCTTCCATATCCGATGGAAGGTCCCGTTCGGCTTCGTCCACCTTGTCTTTGACCTTACGAAGGACATCGTCAATGTCTGTGCCCGGAACAAATTCGATGTTGATCTGGCTCAGGCCTTCGGAGCTGACGGAGCTGATCTTTTTAATGCCTTCCAGCCCTTTGAGCTTCTTTTCAATGGGAATGGTGATGGATGTTTCAATATCGGCGGAGGCCACGCCCTTGTATGATGTGGAGACAAAGACGTAGGGGATGGTGATGTCCGGCTCATCCTCACGGGGAAGCACCGAGTAGGAGTAGATCCCCACCACGACGATGATAATGGCGAGCACGACGACACTGATGCGATTCTTGACGGCTGTATCCGGAATAATCATGGACGGAGATCCTCAGCCTTTTCGGTACGCCGGACCACGGTAACCTCGCGTCCTTCACTGACCGAACGCTGTCCCACAACGATGACCTGATCCCCGGTCTCAAGCCCATCGGTCACCTCCATCATCCACCCTTCCTGAATTCCCGTTTCTACCTGTTTCATAACGGCTTTTCCCTCCTCCTCCACAAAGACCATGTGGCGATTGTCCCGGCTGATGACTGCATAGAGGGGGATGACCAGTGACTGGGGGTGCAACTTTTTGACCAGCTCCACACGGGCGAACATGCCGGGTACCATGCGCCCTTCGTCATTGGGGAAAAGAAGATCGAGGTCGTAAAGCCTGGCCATGTTTCCAGCAGCCCGGGTCAGGTGGTGGATGGTTCCGCCCGGGATGGGGGTGTCCCCCAGGGCATCGATGGTGGCAGAAAAGGAGGCGGGGTTTCGAGCGCCTTTGACATCTGACTCCGGAATACCCACGCGGATCTTAACGCTGCTGAGGTCCACCAGCCGGCAGATGGGGGTACCCGTGGTGACAAAGGCCCCTTTTTCAACATGGTAGGCGTCAAGGTACCCGGAAAAGGGGGCTTTGATCTCACACTTCGACAGGTCGAGCCGGGCACTGATCAAGCTGCTGCGTGCCTCTTCAAGTCCGGATTCCGCACGGTCCAGGTCCGATTGGGTGGCCAGCTTGGAGTGGTTGAGGCGTTTCAATCTGTCTGCTGTGGCCTGGGCTGTTTGAAAAGCAGCTTCTGCAGCCTGAAGTCGCGCCGCATACCGTGAGGCATCGAGCCTGGCAATGATGTCCCCTTTTTTTATGGCTTCCCCTTCACTGAACGTCTTCTTTAACAGGATGGCCGAGACCTCGGAGGGGACATCAAGGTCCCGGTTCGCGCGTACTTCGCCGGGCAGGGTTATTTTGTCCCGGATAGCCGTGGGGGCGAGGGTCAGGGTGACCACATTGATGGGGGGAGGGCCCTCTTTTCGCTGGCCGCGGCGAGCCTTGGCCACTGCTTCTGTTTTGGCTGCGCTCATGAGGTAAAGGCCCACAAGGAGGAGCAGGAGAATGCCCACCGGCCACCATGCCATGCATGTCGCAAAAAATGTCTTCTCTTGGGGAGGACGGGATGGTTTGGTTCTCATGGTGCGGCTCTTTTCATCCTAAGCTGATGGTTGGGTGCAAAAGCGTGCCTCCGGCGGCAAGGTGAGCCACCTTGAAAGCGGGTTGCCGCAGCGCTTTAACCCTCGTTCCTCGGGTCAAATCACCGCGGCATTTTTATGAAACCTGTGCAGTAACTATCCAGCTCCCTAAAAGCAGCCTCCGGCGGTAAGGTGGGCCACCTTGAGAGCTGATTGCGGATGAGCTTTGCTACTCGTTCCTCGGAGCAAAACACATCCGCCTTTGATTCAAGGGCTGCCAATGCCCCCTTTTTTAAAGCCTGTTTATCAAACCCAGTCCTTTAAAATCGGGCAAAAGTTTGGCCCCCGGCAGGGCCGCCGGAGGCATTCTTTTACCCCCCCGTTGACTCCCCTCCAGGGGGTGACGGGAGATCAACTGGGGTTAAGCCAGATGCGTACCGGAGACGGATGGCTGCGAGTTGCAGGGCAAACCGTGCGTCTGCCAGCTTGTTCTCTGCCTCCACAAGGCGGGTGTTGGCATCCACGAGGTCGAGACTTTGGGCCAACCCTTCCTGGAACTGGCGGATGATGGCCTCAAGAAATTGCCGAGAATAGACAAGTCCGTCGGCAAGGGCTTGAACCCGTTGAGATTCGGTATTGTGGTCGTACCAGGCCCGTTCAGCGGCCAGGCGGATCTCCTTGGTTGCCTGACGCAATCGGTGATCCACCGAGCGTTTGTCGGAGAGGCTTTTGCGGATATCGGCTCGTCGGAGCCCGCCGTCCAGCAGGGGGAGAGAGAGGGTAAGGCTTGCGCTGTAGTGGGTGGTGTCCTTGTCGTAGTCGACATCCAGGGCGTCATAGCTTCCGTCTATAGTACTCTCTTTTATTCCGGCTGCTCCCTCGAGTGTGAGCTTCGGCCAGTAGGTGCTTTTCGCCACGTCGACCTCTTTGTCGGCCACGCGTGAGGCCAACTCCAATGCCTTGAGTTCAGGGCGGTTCTTTTCTGCCAGTTCAACGCAGCCTTCAAGGGCAAGAAGGGCAGGTGTCGGAATGTCGTTGGGTTCGGCAAGCTGGAAGTCATCCGGCAGGGGGACAAGGCGCTGGAGGGCACGACGGCTGACTGCACGTTGGTTCAAGGCCTCCGTTACTGATGCCTGACCTTCGGTGAGTTCGGCATTTGCACGGAATTGTTCGGTTTCAGTGAGGATGCCGGCTTCAATTCGACGTTTGACGGCATCTTGATACGACGTGAGCCGGGCAAGGTTTGCCTCGGCAATGGCCAGGCCTTTCTGGCTTCGGATGCACCCGAAAAACGTGGCGGCCACTTGCAGCATATAGTCCTGCCGTGCGGCCTGAAGATCCATGCCAGCCTTTTCAACCAGCACCCCGGAGGCATCGTAAACCATCAATTCGCGGCCATTGAGATAAAAACTGTACTGAAAGCCGAGGCCTGCAAAGGCGGCGTAGGTTTTTTCTTTGACGCTGTCAGGTGGGCTGGATGCCCCCGACATGTCGGTTCTCTCTCCACTTAAACGGCCGGTGAGCTCAACACTGGGAATAAGGACAGACCGGGCGCGCAGTCGGTCCTGTTCAGCTGAGAAGAGGGACTCCTCCGCCAGTTTGATGGCGTCTGCATACGGAATGGCCTTTTCCATGCAGGATTCAATGGTGACAAGCGTGTCCTCTGCACGGCATGGCGGTGAGAGTGCCCATGAGCAGACGAGAAGAAGGGGCAGAAAGATAAGAGATCGATTCATGGTTACGTGTCCGGCAAGGGGAAGGTGATGCTGTCGTACCCAGAAAGTGTCTTGCACAAAGAGCGCATATTGACACGGACGTACCATGCGTAAACATTGATTGTCAAGGATGATCGATGGTTTGTGGCTGGCCCGTGTTGTCTGGACGTCTGTGATAGCTATTGGGCCGTTCGTTGCCTGGCCACTTACAGGCAAGGGGAAGGTCACAGGAAGGAACATTGTGTGTTGGGGCCGACCCTGCAGTTTGTCGCCGCTCAGTTATGTCTGCAACTGGTGCGCCCGCGGCCCTGCCTGGGGCGCAAGCTTTTGAAAAGTTGGATAAATAGAGCTTATAAAATAATGTCTGGTAGATCCCGATTTAAAGGCGGATGCGATTTGCCCCTCGTTCCTCGGGCAAAGCGCATCCGCAACCAGCTTTCAAGGTGGCTCACCTTGCCGCCGGAGGCAAGGGTAAGATGACGGCTTTCAGTGGGTGGCATTGATGAAGCAGGAGGTGGAATCGTCGCTCCAGGTCTGCTCCTGGGAGTTGTCATCGTTGGTGGTCTGTCGAATGGAGAGGCCTCCCTGACCGTCAGCGACATAGGCCGCCCGAAGGGCGGGGGTATCCGGAGAGAGCCCTCCGGTGGTTGCGGCAATCACGGCTCTTGGTGCCCCCAGCGTGGTTTCGCTGCCGAGGAGGGTGATGGCGCTGGGGGTGGACACATCAAGGATCTGGATGTTGCCGTATGTCTGGTTGGTGATGGTGTAGGCGTTGTTGTTGTCGGTGACAAAAACATCGAGAAAATGGCCTGTTGCCAGCGGGTAGTTGCCCACCATGCTGAGGTTGATAACGGCAGGGGTGTTCTGGTCGGAAAAGAGATCAAAGGCAACGATGCCTCCCGAATTGTCTGCCACATAGGCGTATCGGCTGTCATCAGACGAGACGCTGACGGTCTGCGAAAGGCCGTTTACGTGGGATGCTTCGATGGCGGGGGTCAGGGTGCCGGGGTTGTTGGCGTCTGAAAAGAGATCCACGACCTGGAGGCCCTGGTCGCCTGCGGCCACAAGGAGGTAATCATGGAGAAACGGGTCCATGGAGATTGGGGTGCCGACAAGCCCTCCAAAGGGTACCTTTTTTGTCGTGTCGATAACGTGATGGATGGAATTGTTTTCAGCAATGGGAAGGGGAAATGAGAAGAGCTTACCATTTTCAGAAAGCACGTGAAGGAAGTCCACATTGACCCCGTTGATGTTTTTGGATGAGACGGACACCTTCAGAACGCTCTCTCCGTCAAACTGGTCGCTGGACAGGGTCTCAAGAAGCAGGGGCGCTTCAGGCGAAGGGACAGGTGAGGCCAGGTCGTAGTCTGCGGTGACGAAGGAGTCGCTCATGGAGTAGCAGCGCACTCCCTCATCCCCATCTGCGATGAAAAGCCTGTAGAAATCGTCATCCGATGCAATGTCTGTGGCACGTCCGGGGGTTGCCTCAAATCGGATCCGTTTGGGCTGGGCGGCATTGCTGATATCCATGATCCGGAACCCGCTTTTCGGGCTGGCCAGGCCGTCTGCGAGGAACAGGTAGGTTTGCCTGGCCAGAAGTGCATGGGCAGCAAAGGGGGTGGGCACGGGATTGTCGATGCGCGTCGGGTTCAGTGTGTCGGTCTTTAGCTTTGACAGGCCGTTTTTCAGGTCCATTAAAAACAGGTGTTCCCCATTTTTATGAAGGGCCCCTGCGCCGTCCTGGGCGAGGGTTCCCACCACGGCTTTGCTTGAAAGTTCCATTACCTGGACCCCAGGGATGTTGCCATCTTTTTCCATGAGGGTGGTGATGTAGGTGTGGGGACCGTCCACAGCCAGGTCAAGGGGGTAGCCAAAGGAGACGCCATCTGTGTCAGGCTGGGGGTAGGTTTGCGTTAGAAATGGGGCCTCATTTCTTACCGCGAAGCTGAAATAGTATCCCATGGAGTTTTCAATCACATGGGCAACATCACCCGAGACCCTCAAGGTGAGGGAACTGAAGTAGAGGAGCTCGGTGGAGGGAAGGTTTGGCAGGTTGATGGTTGCCTTGCCCAACGGCTTGATTTCCCATGTGCCGGTGACCTCATTTTTTACCATATCAAGAAGCCCCAGCTCCCTGTTTTTGGCCACCGTGAGGATGCAGTCGTTTGCATGTTGATTGTTTTGATTCCAGCGATCCAGGTCCACCAGCATGGTGAACTCCTCATCTGAGAGTGCTTGCTGGGCCACTTCGTCGAGGGAAGGGGGAGACGTTTGGTTGAAGTGGAAGACCCGATACCCGAAGTTGTCGTCCATGGCGGCGATGAGAGTCTCGCTATGGGCTGTAAAACTGACGCACCCTTTGATGTCGAGGGCAGCCGGTGCGTTTTCATTGGCTCTGGCTGTGTCGGATTGGGTGACGACGGCACCGGTCTCTATTGACAAAAATTTTCCGCCGGCAAAGGGAATGACCTGAAGGCCGCCGGTGCCGCAGGCTGCAACGACAAATTGGTCGGAATCTCCCACCAGTTTTTTGATTTCCATATACTCGATGGCGACGATGCCTTCCGGGGCATTCAGGGTGATCTGGTCAAGGTATGCCATGGTGTCTTTAGTGTAGGCTGCGACCACATCCCCGTTGGCGGCAAAGAGCGTGTCGGTGTTGCCGACCAGGGTCTTTTTCAGGCCTGCGGGCCAGCGTGTGCCCATGGTGGAGAAGGTGTCGGCCCATGTGAGAGCCGGAAGCAGGAAGAGCGCTATTAAAAAGGTGAAAATACGTTTTTTTATCATGTGACCTCCCCGGCGTGTATGGGTGTATTGTCTTGGTAACAATGTTTATCAAACTGTAATGCAGTTTGACGTCGGGTGTCAACACGATCCGGGTTTGTGGAGGCTGTATCGGGGCAGAAAAGGTTAAAAGCGGGGAATTCAAGGGGGAGAGCCAACTATGACAGTGGTTAAACATGCCTTGGCGGTGGGTGTGGCGACGCCACTGCTTGGGAAGAAAACGCGGAAATGCCTGTGGTCTTGTGTTTACGTTCATTTCTGCCAGCCCTTGCGGGGCTGACAGAAATGAAGGCGGCATATTCGGTGAACCATATGGCGTGCCAATATCGGTAACCGGCGAATAGCCCGTAATCGAATGTTTTGAGCCCGAGGAACGAGGGCTCGAAGCATTCGCAATAAGGGGTCCAGGGGATCATCCCCTGGCCGCCGGAGGCAACGTTTTCTGGCCTTTAATGAAAGCTGTTGGGGTCGGCCACCACGTGGTACCTGGGGTCGTCGACCTTTTCCAGGATGATGGACTTGTATTTGGCATCTGCTTTGTTGAGGAGTTTTTTGCAGTCGGTGCTCAGGTGCTTGAGCTTGACCTGCTTGCCTGCCTTTTCATACTTCTCCACGATGCCTGAAATGGCTTCGATGCCTGAATAATCAGATACACGGGATTCGACGAAATCGATTTCCACATGATCGGGGTCCTCTTTGATGTCGAATTTGGAGACGAACATCTTGGTGGACCCGAAGAAGAGGGGGCCCCAGATTTCATAGACCTTGGTGCCGTCGTCTTTGAGTCGTTTCCGGGCCCGGATGCGCAGGGCGTTCTCCCAGGAGAAGACCAGGGCGGACATGATGATGCCGACAAAGACGGCCACGGCAAGATCGAACATCACCGTGAGCACGGATACGGAGATGAGGACCAGGGCGTCTGATTTGGGAATTTTGTGCATGATCCGGAGGCTGGACCAGGCAAAGGTACCGATGACCACCATGAACATGATGCCGGTGAGGGCAGCAATGGGAACCAGTTCGATGTAGGCGGACCCGAAGAGGATGAAGCACAGGAGCGAGAGGGCCGCCGTGATACCGGAAAGCCTGCCCCTGCCCCCTGCATTGACGTTGATGATGGACTGGCCGATCATGGCGCATCCGCCCATGCCCCCGAAAAGGGCGGTGGCGATGTTTGCCGCACCCTGAGCCACGCATTCGCGGTTGCTGTTGCCGCGGGTCTCGGTGATCTCATCCAGAAGGTTCAGGGTAAGCAGGGACTCGATGAGTCCGATACCGGCAAGGATGATGGCGTAGGGAAGAATGAACATCAGGGTGTCCATGTTCCAGGGGATGATGGTGAAAATCTGAGCCTGGAAGACCGGAAGACCGCCTTTGAGGCCTTCGCCCCCGCCGTCTCTGATAAACGAGCCCACGGTGGCCACGTCCAGGTCCAGCGAAATGGTGATGGCGGTGACGACGAGAATCGCCGTTAAGGCTGCGGGGATTTTACGGGTGATTTTGGGAAGGAGTACCATGATCGCCATGGTGGCGATGACCAGGGCCGCCATGGTCATCAGCTGGGTGCCCTGAAGCCAGTGGGCGATGCCGGCATCCACGGTTTTGAACATGTTCAGCTGAGAGAGGAAAATCACGATGGCCAGGCCGTTGACGAATCCGAGCATCACCGGGTGGGGGATGAGGCGGATGAACTTGCCCAGCTTGAAGGCTCCGGCTGCCACTTGAATGAGGCCCATGAGGATGACCGTGGCAAAGAGGTATTGCAATCCCATGTCCGCAACGGGTTGGGCCATGGCAAGACCAAGGGCGTTGCCCTCTTTTACAAGGGAGACCATCACCACGGCCAGGGCGCCGGTGGCTCCGGAGATCATGCCCGGGCGGCCACCGAAGGCGGCAGTGATAAGGCCCACCATAAAGGCCGCATACAGTCCCACCAGGGGGTCAACCCCTGCGACAAATGAAAATGCCACGGCTTCGGGGACAAGTGCCAGGGCCACGGTGATTCCCGATGTGACATCGTTTTTCACGCTGCTCGTTCTTCTTCTGATCAGTTCAAACATTCACGTCTCTTTATTATTTTTTGATGGCTCTATAAAAAAAGTCGAACAAGTGGTGGTGACATACGATATGTCGCGGTGTTACAGCCCTTTCGCACACGATGATGGTGTGAGGCGCGTTTAACGGTGACTTTTTTCAAGCACATCTTTTATAACAACACAAAAAAACGGGCATGGACCTCCCGTTGAGATCCATGCCCGTGGTAGATATTTCATTTTAAAGATGGAAAGAGAGGACTTTTAACGGTTCACCGTAGAAAAAGCAAGAGAAAAGGGTTTGGCGGATGACAATAAAAGGGTTTCGGTGTAACTCTCTGATATTGGGAACGGATTGTGCGATGAATATAGCTGATGAATCTGTTCAGAACAGCTATGGTTTCATCCGTTCTTGTTCTGTCTCTTCGTTGCCGGGTACGGTGTTTGCATCGGGCCCACTGGCTTGATTTTCGCTGTTCGCACCGAGATGGGTTGGTCTTCGTTCCATGTTAATCCCCCATTCTTTTTGCATAATCCTTTTCTGCTTTGTGGTATAATCACCCTTCTGAAGTGAGTCTCTCACTTCTTGCCAGGAGGGCAGGCAGCGGACGCCACCCTGGGCCGCTCCCTGCATCATGGCCACTTCAACAACGGGAGTAACACTCATGTCACGATACTATATCGATTGCCGCAACTATCCGGGTGAGCACAAGTGCTCGGTCGCCCTTGCGGCAGATACGAAAGAAGAGCTTCTCGAGGCCGTGGTTCAACACGGAACAAAGGTCCATGGATATCAGGATACCCCTGAGTTCAGGGATAAAATTATAAAGGAATTCCAAGAAGGCACCCCGCCGATCAAGGTGTAATGAACGCGATGTGCTGAAACCCCTTTCGACTGAACCACGCATGGCACCCTCCTCAGACCTGATCCACTGCATTGCCTCACAAAGACCGGGCACATCCAACGATTAATCCCGATAGGGGAATCCCCCTTGAAGATTCATAAAACCGGGGTCCGTGGCCCGCGTGGCTACGGACCCCGTCCTTTTCTTCGGACAACTTTGCCCAAGGATCCCATGATTCAACAATCCCTTAACATTTTGAGCTCAATAACAGCCATTTTACTGGCGACCGGAATGGCCCTTGCCGGAGAAGGGGTCGAATGCTGGTACTGTGCCAGGCCAACCGAAACAACCCCCCATCCGGAATTGGAGGTGTATGAGAATTGCGTTGTTCGGGTGGAAGGGAGACAGCTGTTTTCAAAGGAGCATCTGAACCGGATCCGTTTTGACAGCCACGGGCTTGCATCTGCCCTCATCGGTGACCAGCATTATTATATTAAACCCGATGGGGCCATGCTTGCTGTCATCCCCTTTGACAACGGACCGGATTACTTTTCAGAAGGCCTCACGCGTAGTGTCGTCAACGGAAAAATGGCCTGGTTCAACAGGCGATTTGATGAAGTGATTCCCCCCCGGTACGATTGGGGATGGCCCTTTGAAGGGGGAAGGGCCCTTGTTTGCAAAGGCTGTTTCGCAGAGCCATCCGACGGCAATGGCCATTCACGGATCACTGGCGGTTTGTGGGGGTATATCGACAGGCAAGGTGAAGAGATTGTGCCGGTTCTATTCACGCAGAGTGAGATCGGACATATGTAGCCCGATGGGGTGCTCGGGCTTGCTGGGTTTCAGGGAAACAGAAGGGGACGTCTGATTTACCATGGACGTCCCCATTTTTATTGAGGGCTGTGGGGACTTACGTGCCGAAAACCAATCCCGGTGGGCAGAACAACCCTGTGGTCGCTGCCGTGCTTCGGGGGGAGACCTTTAAGGGGCGAGCCTTTGTGGTGGACAGCTGGTACATCACGAGTTACGCCCCCATTAAAAACGGCGAAGGCGATATTATCGGCATGCTCTATGTGGGGATCCCCCAGGAGAAGGTGGCCGGTGTTCGCAAGGGCATTGAGGCCATCCGGGTAGGGCAGACCGGGTACGCTTATGTTCTCGACAGCCAGGGAACTTACGTGATTTCCGAAGGCGGCAAGGAAGACGGCCGCAATATTTATGAGCTGAAGGACAGCCGGGGAACCTCATTTATCAAGGAGATGATCACCCTGGCTAAGAGCTTGAAAGCCGGTGAAACCGCGGACTTTTCGTATTGGTTTAAGGACAGCGCCGGGAAGGAACGCAAGAAGGTTGTGAAGGTGAGTTACTTTGCCCCCTGGGACTGGATGATCGCCGCGGGAACCTTTGAGGATGAGTTGCAATCAACGTCTCACAAGATCAAGGCGCTGGGTGACAAGGGGGAACTCTACATGTACACCCTCCTGGGCGCCTGTCTCGTTCTGGCAGCCCTTTGCTGGTTTTTCACGGCCGGGCGAATTGTGCGACCCATTCGGGAGGCAGCGATACGCCTTCAGGACATCGCCGAAGGGGAAGGCGATCTCACCAGGCGCCTTGAGGTGGGGAACCGTGACGAACTGGGCGAGATGGCCCACTGGTTTAACCTTTTTATGGACAAGCTCCAGATGATGGTCCGGGATATTACCGGAAACGGCGATGCCGTAAAAGAGTCGTCCATGGAGTTCAACAAGCTTAATGCTGAAACCCACGACAACGTGGAAGATACGTCCAGGCGCTCTGAAGCTGTTGCCGCTGCCGGGGAAGAGTTGACAGCCAATATGGCCAGCGTGGCGGCATCCATGGAGCAGGCATCCTCCAATGTGCAGACGGTGGCTTCATCCGCCGAAGAGATGAATGCAACCATCACGGAGATCGCCCGCAATACCGAGCAGGCCCGGGGTACAACCGATGATGCGGTGTCCCAGGCGCGGCACGTCTCTGAGATGATGACAAAGCTCGATGAGGCGGCCCGGGATATCGGGCAGATCACCGGAACCATCACCGAAATTTCCGAACAGACCAATCTTCTGGCCCTGAACGCTACCATTGAAGCCGCAAGGGCAGGGGAAGCAGGCAAAGGCTTTGCCGTGGTTGCCGGTGAGATCAAAGACCTGGCAGGTCAGACGGCCGATGCCACCAACAGCATCCGCACCAACATAGACCGCGTGCAGCAGGCAGTTCGGGAGAACGTTGAGCGCATCGGCGGGGTGGAGACATCCATTGATCGGGTCAGCGCCCTTGTTACCGGCATCGCGGGTGCCGTGGAAGAGCAGTCCATCGCTACCCGGGAAATTGCCGAAAACGCAAACCAGGCCGCCGCAGGTATTGATGATGTCAATCACCAGGTGGTGGAGTCTTCCCAGGCGGTTCAGGAGGTGGCTCAGCAGGTGAACGGAGTGAACGCCGCGGTGGATCGCATTGCCCTTGCTTGTTTTGAAGGACGGATCAATGCTGAGGAGATGAACAACCTTGCTCATCAACTCGATGGTCTCACCGGGCAGTTCGTCACCGGAAGCACCAAGTTTTCCATCGGCAGGGTCAAACAGGCGCATATGCTCTGGCGCGTTACCCTGGAAGCCGTCCTTGGTGGACGCAAGCAGATGGAGGCCGAGGAAATTCCCGATCACCGCAGCTGTGATTTCGGAAAGTGGTATTTTGGCGAAGGGCAGCAGTTCAAAGGGGAGGCCATCTTCGAAACGCTGGGCCATCACCATGAGCAGGTGCACACCGTGGCCAAAGGGTGGTGAGCCTCTGGAACAAGGGGGACAAGGCCAGAGCGGAAAGACGCTATAAGGATTTTCTGAAAGCCAAGGACAACATGTTCCTCAGCCTGGATGAGCTTTACAGGCTGTGATACCGGATTCTGTCTGGACGTGACACTTGTATAGAATAAGAAAACCCGTTGGGCCCCTGTGAAAGGGGCTTCAACGGGTTTTTTATTTGAATCAAGGGCGAAGCCCTAAGCGAATGCGATCAGCCCGAGGAACGAGGACTGGGAGCATTCGCAACCTGGGGTCCAGGGGATCATCCCCTGGCCGCCGGAGGCATTCTTTATCGGTAGAACCGGCTCATCTCTTTCATGGCCTCAAGAACCGCCGGGGCGTCCAACTCGGCATGGGGCCGTTCGTTGTACTCTCCGTCGTAGACATCGTAGAGGCCGCCGGCTTTTTGAACCGTGATGCGCTCTTTTTCAAAGTCGTAGAGGGCAAAACTGGAGTAGCTGCCCATGAGAAGGCTCGTGAGGGGTGGGTTGTCGGCTGCTAAGAGATCTCGACCGCTGCTGTATGTGTCCGGTGGGTTCGTGCAGCCCAGGATGTTGGCCATGAGGGTGGGGGGCACGTCCATGTGGCTGGTCCGATTGGCGATGGTTTCAGGCTTTTTTCCGGGCCAGTGGAGGATGAAGGGCACCCGGGTTTGAGCTTCGGTGAAGTTGCCGTTGTGGCCCCAGAAGTTCTTTTTGTTGTCGTTGAACTCCTGTCCGTGGTCGCCGGTGATGATCACCACGGTTTCGTCCAGAAGATTTCGATTTTTCAGGTCATCCAGAATTTGGGTGATCAGGCTGTCCTGAAAGTGGGCAACGTTATTGTAAAGGTTCCGGAAGGGGGTGGGATCGGTTTCGTTGTTGAGCACAAGGTAGTTAACGCTCTCCCAGGCGGGTTGAAACAATCTCGGGTAGTCCGCAGGGTACTGATACCCGTGGAGGGAGTCGAGAAAGAGAAACCCGAAGAAGGGATCCTCCGCGTCCTTTTTTTCGTGGGAGTCGAGCCAGCTCAGCCAGCGGCGGGTGATTTCAATATCCCGCTCTGCGGTGGTTGCCCCGGGTGTCTCGATGGGGAACTCCTTGACGTCGGCAAAGACGGTGCGGTCAAACTCCGGGCTGTTTAAAGGGGCGCTTGCAAAGATACCGGTTTTGTAATCATTTTCAAGCAGCGTTGTCATGAGGACCGGTCCTGTCTGGTTGCTCTGAAACGCGTGCCAGTAACTGCCGGGAAGGCCGTAAAAGAGAGTAAAGATGCCCATGCGGGTTGCGTTCCCGCCGCTGTAATGTTGGGATGCCATGGTTGCGGTTTTGCTGAAGGCGTCGATGCCGGGTGTGATCTCCGGGGTCATGGCGTCATATCGCCAGGAGTCCAGAACCAGGATCAGCACGTTCAGTTTCTTTTCAGGGGGCTGGATGTCAAGGGCTGCCAGGGGGTAGTTGAGCGAACCGCTCGATGAGCTGCCTTTGAGCATTTGCTCTTTGCGGTAGGCTTCGTGATCGATCCACCCCTGCTTGGCCATGAAGCTTTTAGCTGTGGCCGGATAGAGAATGGGATAGTAGCGGGTCAGGGTGGTGACGCTGCGATCGTAATGGGCATCGGCCCAGACATGGATGAGGTTGCTTCCCAGGAGAAGGGCCACAAGGACCATGGAGACGGAAAAGCCGCGTCGCTTTGCTGAAATGGTGTCCAGGTGTTTCCATAGAAGGTGGGCGAGACCCACTTCGCAGAGAAGAAGCAGCACAATGGCGGAGATGCCCATGACCCAGGTCTGGGTGGAAAACCCGATAATCTGGTTGCCCCCTTTGATGATCATGTCCAGGTAGATGGGGCTTATGTGAAAACGGTACTGGGAAAAGACGATGGTGTCGATGACCAGGGTGGTGAGCCCGAGGGTCGCCACACCGATGAGGAGTCCTTTGGCCAGCCGTCTCACCGGCCCAAAGAAGGCGACGGGAAGAAAAAAGAGCAGAAACGGGGCAAAGGCCAGCATGGCCATGTGGCCCGGGGGCATGCTGAGGAGGTAGGCCCATGCCATGGGGCTTTCCGGTGTTGTAAGCATGGCAAAGTAACGCGTTGAAATCAGAAGGGCCAGAAGAGTGTTGGCCAGGGTGAACCAGCCGCCCCACCTGAGAAGCCTGCCGGTCTGTTTCATATCAAAAAGACGTGTGTGCATCTGAAAAATCATTCCCTGATAACATGAAAATCAAATGGATGGTTTGGCTGAAACTGGCAACCCATCCAGCTCCGGACACTTCGGGGGACGCTGTCGATGAACGCACCCTTTTGTGAAATATCCGAGCAAGGTTTCAGCATCCTAACCGATGCGGTGGGTTATGTCCACCGGATTGCCCTCTTATGGTCAAAGCCGGGTTAGCCACAGAGGGCAAAGGGGAAAAGGCCTCCGGCGGCAAGGTGTGCCACCTTGGAAGCTGGTAGCGGATGCGCTTTACCCCTCGTTCCTCGGGGCAAAGCACATCCGCCTTAAAAACGGAATTCATTCAAGGCTGTTTGTTGAGACCAGTTGACACTATTCAGCTCAGAATAATTCTTGAAAAGAAGCCTCCGGCGGCAAGGTGTGCCACCTTGAAAGCAGGTTGCGGATGCGCTTTGCACTTCGTTCCTCGGTGCAAATCACATCCGACTATAATTTGTGCGCTATCAGGGAGTGTTCTTAAAACCTGTTTGTCAAACTTTTCAAAAGTTTGGCCCCCGGCAGGGCCGCCGGAGGCTTTTTTCAGGCTACATTATGAGGTGTGACATTGATGCCGACTTCGGCCATCTTGCTTAACATGGCCTTGCAGTGGGGGCCGTGCCAGAAGAGCTTTTGGCAGGAGGGGCAGGTGTAAAGGGTGTCGACGTATTGGCGGGTTTCGGGCTTGAGGCGGTGAAGGACGGTGGCCTTCGGGATTGGCTGGATGGGGATGTTGCAGAGAAAGCAGCGTGAAAAAAGAGCGTAAGGGCCCTCAAGTCCAAAGAAGGTGAGCACCTCTTTCAACTGCTGGTAGGGTTGTGTGGCCCGGATGAAGCGTCCAAAGAGGATTTTTTTTCGCTTTAGCAGCTCAATGTCCCGGCTGAGGAGAATGCGTCGCTGGGCCTCGGCGATATCGGCAAGGTCCGTGTCGGACGCACCTTTTATATGCTCGGCATCCAGGCCGACCGATCGCAGGAGGCCGCTGAGCCGGCTTACATTGTCGTCCACAAGAAAGCGAACACTCTCCCATGGTTCAGGCCTTAAAAGAGTGGGGCCGGTGACGTTCAGGGGCGGTGCCACGGGGTGAATATCGAAGCTGCTGTCCTGGGTCGGAATCCTATGAAAATCCACCGGAGTGCCGTTGCAGAGGATCTGGCCCACCTCGGTGTGGGGCACCCCAAGGGATTCAAGAATATCCTTGATGGAGGCCCGCCTGTCACGCACAAGGCGCAACTCAGGTTCTAAGTTTCGGCGGGAAAGAAACCAGCCGAGATCTCCATGAAAGACGATGTGCAATACAAAAGATTTCATGGGGAGTGCCTTTTATGGGTAAGGCGCGTGGAAAAGGCAGGCCTCCGGCGGCGAGGTGAGCCACCTCGAAAGCTTTTTGCCCTTGTGCTTTTCCCTTCGTACCTCAGGAAAAAGCGCAAGGGTGTTTGCAGCGGTCTGCTGCTCTTCCATCAACGTTTTATGACGTTACTTTCACCCGAAAGATTTTGGTAAACGTCAACCTTTGGGTTTCACGACAGAGTTTTAATAACCTCGGCCGTTGTTTACGGGCTACGCCCGTCAGCGAATGTGATCGACCTGAGGAACGAAGGTCGGGAGTATTCGCGAACCTGGGGTCAAGGGGCTCAGCCCCTTGTTAGGTCAGTTTTTTGATGAGGGCCTCGTGCTGGGGCCATTGCTTGAGAAGCTCTTCCTTTTCCCCCATCTCGAAGTCTTCAAACTCAAAACCGGGGTGGGTGGTGCAACCCACGAGGGCGTGGCCGCCTTTGGCAAGGGAGGCACCGAACCAGCAACCGGCTGTGACGAGGGCCTGGAAGGTTTCGCCTTGGGCGGTGTCGGGGCCGAGGCGGATCTCTTCGAGGGTGCCGTCGGGGTGGATCACGTGAACGGTGAGGGGGCTTCCTTCGTAAAAATGCCAGAGTTCATCGGCTTTGATGCGGTGGAGCCGGGAGACGTCCTTTCCTTCCAGAAGAAAGTAGATGGCGGCCCCACAGCTGCGTCTGCCCGGAAAAGAAGGTGCTTCTTTGTCCGCATCGAAAAAAAGGTCGGATTTATATGTCTCTCGGTAGTGGCCCCCTTCGGGGTGGGGCGAGAGGTCCAAGGTGGTGATCAGTTCGTGAACTCGCGGTTTCATACAGAATTCCTTTAAGGGTGGTCTCGCAAAAAAGACGGGCAAGACGGCAACTGGCCAGCTATGGTTGCCTCCGGCGGCCCTGCCGGGGGCCAACCTTTTGAAAAGGTTGCCAAACAGGTCTTAAGATCTGAGCAGTCCTTTACGGGCGAATCCCGTCAGCGAATGTAACAACCCGGGGTACGAGGGTTGGGGCATTCGCGAACCTGGAGGCATGCTTTTTTACGTGTGCGTCAAAATTGGTTATACTCTTTCTGTTGATGCCTGTTCAACCGCAAATCGTGGAGGATGCATGGTTACGATACCCATTGATCGGTCGATGTCCATCGTGGTTTTTTCCGGTGCCGGTATGTCCAGAGAGAGTGGTATCCCAGTTTATCGTGGGGAGGATGGAGTCTGGAAGGACTACAACTACGAGGAGTACGCATGTGAGGCGGCGTTTCGGGAAAACCCGGAACGGGTCCTGGATTTCCATGAGAAGCGGCGGAGGGCCGTGATGGGCTGTGAGCCCCATGCAGGGCACCACACCCTTGCCCGGCTGGAGGAGGAAGGGTACCGGCTTACCATCGTAACGCAGAATATCGATGGGATGCACCAGAGGGCCGGGAACACGAGGGTGATGGAGCTTCATGGATCGTTGTTTCGGGTGCGCTGTCGGTGCTCGGGGTCCCGTGAGGACATCGGGGTGGCCTACCAGAAAAGGCGGTGCGACGCCTGTGATTCCTGGATGCGACCGGATATAACCTGGTTTGGCGATTCCCTTGATACCGATCTTTTTCAACGGGCTGCCGACACCATCGCAGGGTGCGATCTCTTTGTTTCGGTGGGAACCTCAGGGGTTGTGTGGCCGGCGGCAGGTCTGCCCGATGTGGCAAGTGAAGGCAGGGCACAGATGGTGGAGGTCAACCCCGAAGAGGGCCCACAGTCACATATGTTTGACCTTGTAATCCGAGGGGCTGCAGGTGAGATGTTGCCGAGGTTGTTTGAAGTGGATTAGGTGGAGCCTCCGGTGGCCAGGTGGAGGCTCCTGGAAACCTTATTGCATTCGCCTTTGTCGCAGCTATGTTTGTTATTATTCAGGCCGCATCAATACGTTTCAGGCCCGTGAAGTCCATGGACTGTTCGGCCTTCCAAAGGTCGTACTGGAGCTGAAGTTTGAGCCAGGATTCGGGGCTTCTCCCAAAAACGATGGAGAGCCTCAGGGCCATTTCAGGGCTCACACCGGCTTTACAGTTCAGAAGTACAGACAGGGTTTTTCGGGTTACCCCCAGGCATTTTGCAGCTTCTGTAACCGTTAGCTTAAGGGGCGTAATGCACAGGTCCTTTATGATACTTCCGGGGTGAGGTGGGGAATACATTTTTTTCGTTGTTTCCATTTAATGATAATCCTCATAATTCACGTCAAGGACATCGTGTTCTGTGATTGTGAATGTTATTCTCCAGTTTCCGCTAACCGTGATAGACCACGTTCCCTTTCTTTTTCCTTTCAGTTCATGAAGCTTGAGTCCGGGCAGGTTCATATCCTCCACAGAATCAGCAGTATTGAGTAGCGCAAGAATCTGTGAAAGCCGAGCAGTATGTTTAGGTGACACACCATCGGCTCTACCTTGTTCGAAGAACCGTTTCAGACCTTTATGTCGGAATGATTTGATCATTAATAGTGTAACCTGTTACGTTGCAGGGTGCAAGGGTGCTTCTTTATCCAATGGTGTTCTTCACAATCCCGATGAGCTGTTCCGGGTCAAAGGGTTTGGCAAGGGAGGCCACGGCCCGGTTGATGGCGAGGTGGCGACCGGAGACGCCGCTGATGACGATGACGGGGATCTGGGTGTACCGGGGGTCTTTGGAGATTCTCCGGAAGAAGCGGGGGCCGTACTCTTCGGGCATCTGGATATCCAGTGTGATGAGATCCGGGTTCTCCTCTACAAGGACATCCATGGCTTCCACGCCATTTTGGGCTTCACAGGTGTGGTAGCCGTTGTTGTTGAATATATTGACAAGGTACTTCAGGATGACCGGGTCGTCGTCCACGACCATGATTTTTTTCTGTTTTTCCACCCTTTTCCCCTCCAAATTTTGTTAACTCAAAAGCGCCTCCGGCGGCCCTCCCGGGGGACTAACTTTTGAAAAGTTAGACAAACAGGTTTAGATTGTTTTTATAGCAAATCTCCGCGAATGATCTTGACCCGAGGAACGAGGGACGAGATCATTCGCAATCTGCTTTCAAGGTGGCACACCTTGCCGCCGGAGGCTTGCTTTTTTCCGACACTTTGCCCTTTAGAAGGCAAGATTAAGCTGAATAGCTACCTTTGTCTTTTTGTATGGCACTGTCCGCAGGTGATGGGCCCACTCCGGTTCTCCAAGTGACACCCTTTGCACCGGTTGTGAAAGGCCGCCTCTGTTTTGGGGAGTCCCTTGTCCCCTGAGTCGTGGCAGTCGCGGCATGCCATCTCATCAGAACTCTCATCATCCATGATGTCTCCGTTTTCATCGAAGAGGTGGTGGCAGAGGGCGCACGCATCTTCAAGGTCGGCGATTTCATTGTGGGTGTCGTGATCGAACCGGGAGACGGGCCGGGTACGGGGTGCTTCAAGGCTCTCGTCGAGTACGGAGGCCAAGGCGGAACCGTTGATGAGGAGGGCCATTATAAAAAATAGCCCGCAGATGCGATGGACTGGGGTCATCTTAGATCTCCATGGTTTCGTAGAGGATGTCGCTTAAGAACTTGATCTCCATGTCGATGCCGTAGTGGTGGATCAGGTCTTCCAGGCCTCCGTGGCAGTTGTGGCAGGGGGTGATGACGATTTCAGCCCCTTTGGCCTTGGCATCGAAGAGTTGCTGGGCTTTGACCCGGTTCCCTAAGACCCGTTCCTTTTTAAAGTTGGGGCCGCAATTGATGACGCCGCCTCCGGCGCCGCAGCAGAAATTGTGTTCCCGGTTGGGTGTCATTTCGATGAGGGTGTCACAACAGCTTCGCACCACCTTGCGGGCGATGTCGTGAAGTCCCCGCCCCCGAACGATGTTGCAGGGGTCGTGAAAGGTGACGGGGGTATCCAGTTTTTTCCTGATGGTGATGCGGTTTTCCGTCAGGAGTTCATTGTAAAACTCCACGGCATGAATAACGGGTACCGGTGGCATTTTCCAGCCGAGGTAGCGGTTGCCGGTATCAAAGACACTGCGAAAGGCGTGACCGCATTCACCCATGACGATGCGATCCACTTTTAACCTTAGGGCTGTGTCGAAGTGGGCTTTTTTAAGGCGCCCCATCATGTCGTAGTCCCCGGTAAACATGCACATATCGCTGTTGTCCCACCCCCTTGTTCCGGGGAAGGTCCAGTTGATACCCGCTTTTTCCATGATGACGGCGGCCTGGTAAATAAGCTGAGCTCTGAATTTGGGCTCGGGGCCGATGACGGAGTACATGATATCCGCCCCTTCGCGCTCTACAGGGATGGTGAGTTCAGGGAGTTCTTCCCTGGCCTCTTCTTCCTGCCAGTAGAGGCTGTCGAGCCATTCATCGTTTTTAATCCACATCTGATTGAATGTTGCGCTGTGGCTGTTGGCCGTGTCCTGGATGTAATGAGGGACCACGCCGCAGAGGAAACAGATGCGCCTGACCACGGAGATGAGGTAGGCAATGTCCACGCCCAGGGTGCAGTAAAGGGAGCAGCGACGACAGAGGTTGCAGCGGGTGTAAGCAACGATGGCCGCTTTTTTTAGAATCTCGGGGGTGATTTTTCTGCCCTGGGTGAGGGCGAGCAGGCTCTCTTTGACTTTCCCGGCCGGGGAGTAGGAAGGGTCCTTGTCCCGGGAGAGGTAATAGTGGCAGCTGTCGCTGCAGAGGCCACAGTGAACGCAGGTGGAAAGATATGCGTTAAGGCGGGGGCTCGCTTCATTGTTGATGACGTGTTTGATGATCTGTTTTACCCGGTCTTCATTAAAAAGGGCCAGGCCTGCATCAATGCCTTTGTCGTCAATGTCCGTTATTCGTTGATGCGATTCGCTCATGTTACCAGTCCTTTGCCATGCGTACGCCTCCGAACTCAGAGCCGGCGTATCCGCGGGTGAGGGGCATGTAGAAGATGTGGCTGAGTCGGGTGAAGGGTATGGAGGCGATGAGGAGGTTTCCTGCCGCCATGTGAAGGATGGAGGCCCAGAGAAATTCCGGCATCTGGAAGTGCGCCCATATTCCGGATAAGAACAGGGCCACAAGGGATACAAGGAGCAGATGATCTGCGGGGCTTGAGATAAACCTGACGGTGCGAAGGAAAAGTCGCCTGCCCATGAGAAAGAGAAGGGCGATCAGCCCGGTGACGGCAAGGGTGTCTGAGACGATATCGGGGAAGCGGGGAAGCCGGGGCAGGCCGCTGTCCGAAAGAAGCACCCCATGGGCGGAAAAAAAGAAGGGGAGGGTGAGGACCCCTGCGTGGAAGGCAATGGTAATGGCCGTCATTTCCGGGTGCATTCGGGAGGTGCGGCTCATGTAAGGGACGAGGTGAAAGAGGATGGATCTCCCTGCATATCTGAAGGAGAAAAAAGCGAGGAACGCCTTGTCTTTCTTTGCTGCCCGCATGAAAAAGAGAACGAGTTTCATTGCGGTTCCGGCAAGGCAGATCATGAGTGCCAATTGAAAGCCGATTCCGGTCATGAAGGTGTAGAGAGTGTGGGCCATGGGCATGACTCCGATCTGTTAGGGTCACAGAAAAAATAAAGGGTACAAAAAGCGATGCCTCCGGCGGCAAGGTGAGCCACCTTGAGAGCTGGTTGCCGGTGCATTTTGCCCCTCGTTCCCCGGGTCAAAGCGAACCGGCTTTTTGTATAAATTTCATAGGCGTTATTCAGCCCGTATCGTTGTTTCCGGGCGTAGCCCGTCAGCGAATGTGAGCACCCCGAGGAACGAGGGGGGAGCATTCGCGAACCTGGAGGCATGCTCTTTTAATTTAAGGCGATGAACTCCCGGGTGTAGCTGTAATGGGGACCGTTTTTTTCGATGCCGCAGATCATCAGGTGTTTGCCGTCGGGGGTGAAGACGGGGTCGGGCATCCAGGTGAAGCGGCGGCTGATCTCTATCCCGTTGAGGAGCACGGTAAACCAGGGGCCCTTTTTGACCCTGGCGGCGGCATGGTTTCCGTATTGGCTGAAGCAGGGGTTCCACGCTTTGTCATAGTTGGTGGCCATGGGGCAGTCATCGATGAGGATCAGTGCCTTTCCCTTGTGTCTGCCGGTACAGCCGACGCGGGAACCGCAGGGGCTGAAAACGGGTTTTGAAAGATGGCCGTCCACCCGGGTTTTCCAGGGGACCCCATCCAGGGCAAGGGACCATTTGCCGAACTCCGGGGAGATTACGGCGGCGATGCGTCGCCCGTTGGGGGAGAAGACGGGTTCCCAAAGTTGAATGTAGTGGCTCGGCCAGACAATCTCGCCATCACAGGCAAGGGTCCACCCTTTTGGCTCTTTGACGGGTGCGCAGACAGATGCACCCTCCGGGTGGATCACCGGGGCCCAGACCGATGGCCATGCAGAGGACCAACATTGATCGTTGACGACGATGGTGTAGTCATACTGACTGATTCGGGCATCCACGGCGGCCATGGTACCATCCGACGAAAGGGCGGGGGTAAAGGCGCCTACATACTGCCCGGACCAGGGTTTTTCGTCGGTAGCAACCGTAAAGCATCCAGAGAGAAATGTGGTGAGGTCTCCTTCGGCAATGGGCACGGTCTGAACCACGGCGCCGGATCGTTCTCCTGTTGCGGAGAGGGTGAGGCCGAAGGTGTTGTCATAGCTTTCAGACCAGGGAATTCCATTCACCACGGGTGTGTAACTGCGTTCGTCCTGGGTTTCACATGCCGTGATGCCCTGCGCGTTGACCCGAAGGTTCCATGCGAATTCAACACGTAACTCCCATTCCTTATGGCCCTTAACCGTGGCCCATCCCTCATCGGTCTGACATAGGAATGAGAAGTCCCGGTTGGAGAGGGGCAGGAGGTCTGTGATGGATAGGAATGGGTCAGACAGCTCAGGTGCTTCATCACCCAGGGTCCACGTGTGAAGGCGGCACTCTTCGGGTGTGATTTGAATGGGGATGGCGATTCGGGTTCCATCTCGGGAAGTGACGGCCCTCCAGAAAGGAAGTCTGTTTACAGGGGTGTCTGGGGGGCAAGGGATAAGACAGCTCAATAAACCGGCGGGGCTGTCCAATGGGGATGGCGATGTTCCCCGGATAGTTGACATTGTCATGCTCCTTTCCAAAGGGTCAGGAATGTCGGAGAGAAAACGCGGGCTCGGTATGATGTCGCTGTGCGCAGACAGGAACACGGTTATCTGTATAATACATCTGTAGATAAAAATTTCAACACTTCATGTGGTTAAGGTAGAAAAGAGGAGGGGTGAAATGGGAGCCAGAGGGGTTGATTTACCTTGAAAGTGAACATTGTTTGTGTAATAGATTTAGTGTTTGCGGTATGATTGTGAGGTTCGACTGCAGAGACCAAATCAATCCATCATCCCTGGAGAAGACCATGGCCCACTCAGCACGACTTGTCTCTTTGTTTCTGGTGTCCCTTATCTTGACGGCCTGCGGCAGCAGCGGTGGGTACAATGAGACTCAAACACCCCCTGAAGAGAAGGCTAAGCTATCCCTTGAAGCCCCTGCCCATGGTTCCACCCACCTCAACAAGGATTTTGTGTTGACGTGGAATGCCACTGAAAATAAGGGAGAGACGGATTGGGGAGTGACGATTTACACCACGATTAACGAGGTGAAACAGACGGTGATGACCCTCTCCACCAAGGCCCGATCCTATCGACCCCTGCAGCTGTCCGATAACACAACGTATACGTGGAAGGTGGAGGCGTTAAACGGTGAAGGGGATACCGTGGCCGTTTCGGATGAATGGACCTTTCATACCTATCCTACACGCATGCTCCCCTTTGCCGGTGCCCTGGACCAGGGCAGTTACCCGGATGAGTTTACACAATTCAACGGGGCTGTTTACTTTACCGCCTATTCACCGGAGTTCGGCCAGGAACTGTGGCAGAAAAAAGGATCGTCCGATGCAGAGCTGGCTGCGGATATACGGGTGGGTGATGAAAGCAGCAGTCCTCGGGAGTTGACGGTTTGCGGGGGCCGGCTCTACTTCACCGCTGATGATGGCGTAAACGGCAGGGAACTCTGGATGGTCGATACCACCGGGGCGGCTCCGGTTCTGACGATGGTGGAAATTGTCACGGATGAAAACGAGGGCAGTGCCCCGTATGCCCTTACGGCGGTGGGTGGGGCGCTCTATTTCTCAGCCAGAGATTCTGTGGATTCTGAGAATACGCTGTGGCTGTTGCCGGAACACTCTTTGGAACCGGTTCAAGTCACCATGGGGTCCGAGGCACTTGTGTACCCTGACGTCGGGGTAGAATATAACGGGAGTCTTTATGTGTCTGCGGTTACCGAAACCACCGGGCGAGAACTCTGGCGTGTG
>Ga0070729_10001636_pt1 | contig 33004 bp, 31 predicted proteins | sample tdDd472_FD_66725 | JGI IMG/M metagenome (GOLD analysis project Ga0070729, IMG submission 66725) | Marine sediment microbial communities from the Atlantic coast under amendment with organic carbon and nitrate - tdDd47.2 | ecosystem: Environmental > Aquatic > Marine > Coastal > Sediment | place...
GCTTTAACAGCACATACTTTCACGATACCGCGCATGTTGTTCACTACCAGAGTAGCCAGTGCTTCGCCTTCAACGTCTTCTGCAATGATCAGCAGCGGGCGTGATGACTTGGCAACAGCTTCAAGCAGAGGCAGCAGATCACGGATGTTAGTGATCTTCTTGTCGAACAACAGGATGAACGGGTTTTCAAGGTCGGCGCTCTGTGCAGCTGCGTCGCTAATGAAGTACGGAGACAGGTAACCGCGGTCGAACTGCATACCTTCAACGATGTCCAGTTCGTTATCGAGACCCGAACCTTCTTCAACAGTGATTACGCCTTCTTTACCAACTTTAGACATTGCTTCAGCGATGATTTCGCCTACTGCTTCGTCTGAGTTAGCAGAGATGGTGCCAACCTGAGCAATAGCCTTGTCGTCTTCACAAGGTTTTGCCAGCGCACGAATCTCATCAACTACAACACCTGTAGCTCTGTCGATACCGCGTTTCAGGTCCATCGGGTTCATGCCCGCAGCAACTGATTTCAGGCCTTCACGCAAAATTGCCTGCGCCAGTACAGTTGCAGTGGTGGTGCCGTCACCGGCAACGTCAGAAGTCTGTGAAGCAACTTCCTTCACCATCTGAGCGCCCATGTTTTCGAACTTGTTTTCCAGTTCGACTTCTTTTGCAACAGACACACCATCTTTCGTTACGGTAGGTGCACCGAATGCTTTATCAAGAATTACGTTGCGGCCTTTAGGACCCAAAGTAACTTTAACGGCGTTGGCCAGAACGTTCACACCTGCGAACATTTGCTGGCGAGCGTCGTCACTAAATCTGACATCTTTAGCTGCCATGTTTAAATTCCTCTATATATAAACTGAATTGATCGGGGATCGTGTCTTAGCTTTCGATGACGGCAAGAATGTCGTCTTCGCGCATGACAAGCAGATCATCACCATCGACCTTGACTTCCTGGCCGCTGAATTTGCCGAACAGAACTGTGTCGCCAGCTTTAACATCTAACGGACGCAGATCACCACTGTCGAGCTGCTTGCCGTTGCCAACTGCAACAACTTCGCCTTTAACAGGCTTTTCAGTAGCTGAATCAGGGATGACGATACCGCCGGCTGACAGGCGTTCTTCTTCCATTCGCTTGATGATCACGCGATCATGAAGTGGGCGAATACTCATTGATTAATTCTCCTAAATCTTCGGGAGCAAGCCTGAATCCCTTGATGTTCAAGGCATTCAGACCATTGCTATTGTTAGCACTCGGTTCGAGTGAGTGCTAATAATAGGGATGGAATTAGCATTTTCAAGGGCAGATCGATAAAACAGCCAATAAATTACCGATATTTGGCAGATGTGAGGCCTGCCATGCAATTTAAGCGGTGCCCCGCTATGCTCTCGGCACAGTCAACGATTTGCGGAATACAGTGACGATGAATCAGCCGGACACTCATATATTGGTGCAAACCACCTGCCCTGATCTGGACTGCGCCAGAGATTTAGCCAAAAGCCTTTTAGATCAAAAGCTTGCGGGCTGCATAAACCTTGTGCCCGGCATAGAAAGTCACTACATCTGGGAAGGGGAGCGAAAATCCGGTAACGAGGTGCTGCTTCTGATCAAGACCCGCAGCGACCTGTTTGAACCGCTGCAAACGCATATTAAGGGCGTACACCCCTATGAACTTCCTGAAATCATTGCAGTCCCTGTGACCGACGGCCTACCCGCCTATCTCAACTGGATATCGGAATCGACACGTTGATTCGCCTACTACACACCCTGCTTTGCCTGACGCTCCTTGCCAACACGGCATTTGCGACTGATGATCCGCTGCGGCCTGAAAAAGCCTTCCGCTATACAGTGCTGCCTAACAGTGCCGACATTCTGGTCAGTTGGGAGATTGAGCCCGAATACTATTTGTATAAAAAGCGAATGAGTTTTGCGGGCAGCGACCCGTCTGTTCGTTTAGGCAAGCCGATCTTTCCGGTTGGTGAAACGCACGAAGATGAGTTCTTCGGCAAATCAGAGGTCTACCGCTTACAGGCCGATGTCAGAATCCCGTGGAGCGGCGAAGCCGGCCCCTTTACTCTCACCATTAAGTCACAGGGCTGTGCGGACATGGGTTTATGCTACCCGCCGCAAACCTGGACCGCTGACATAGTGCTGCCGGAACCGGAACCGGTATCCCGCGGTGTGCCTGACTTTGTAAAAGAGAACAGTGAGCAGCCGTTACCGGGTCCTGAAGCATTTGTTGTCACGCATCGGGCCATCGACCCGTTCACAGCCGAAATCCGCTGGAGCATCGAGCCCGGCTACTACATATACAAAGACCAGATTAGTGTCGAAGTACTGAACGAAGACATTCAGGCCGGGCGTCTGCAATTACCGCAAGGGCAGGAAGTCGACGATCTCGAGTACGGGCTGACTGAAGTTTATTACGGCGAGGTTGTTGCACGCCTGCCTCTGTCCCGTGGCAACCGGAATGCCCAAACACTTGAGCTGGAACTCGAGTTTCAGGGTTGCAAGAAAGACAGCATTTGCTACCCGCCGCAAAAATCGCTGCTTGCCGTTCAACTCGATGAGGCAACGACAGCAAGCCCGGCACTCGCCGACTCTGAGAAGCCTGTGAGCGAACAGGGCCGCCTCACTCAACTAATCGGCAGCGGCAATTTACTCGCAGTTATGGCTACCTTTGCAGGGCTGGGACTTTTGCTGGCATTCACACCTTGCGTACTGCCGATGGTGCCAATACTTTCCGGCATCATTGCCGGGCAAGGCGACAACATCACATCTTTACGCGCCTTCATGCTATCGCTGACTTACGTGCTTGGCATGGCGTTTACCTACACCGCTGCCGGTATATTTTTTGCAGCGGCGGGCGGACAGATTCAGGCGCTGCTACAACAACCCTGGATCATCACCGGGGTCGCCTTCTTATTTGTCGTTCTGGCTCTGGCAATGTTCGGCACATTCACGCTGCAGTTACCCGCAGCACTACAAACCAAACTCAACGCAACCAGCGACAAGCAACGGGCAGGCACGTACCTCGGCACTGCTGTAATGGGTGTCTTGTCAGCATTAGTAGTAACTACCTGCGTGGCACCACCACTGGTTGCCGCCTTAACCGTTATTGCTGAAACCGGCGATATGCTACGTGGCGGAGCCTCTTTATTTGCGATGTCTATCGGCATGGGCATTCCGCTACTGATTATCGGCACATCAGCAGGCAAGCTCATTCCCAAGGCCGGGGCATGGATGGATGCGGTCAAAGAGCTGTTCGGCTTCATGATGCTGGGACTCGCCATCTGGATGCTCGAAAGACTACTGCCCGGCTCGGTAACAATTCTACTGTGGGCGACACTGGCCATTGCTGCCGGCGCACGGATGTTCGTGCATTTGAAACGTCTCGCATCAGCGGGCGGTAAATTCCTTACCGGTGTCTTAAGCGCAGGGCTGATCATCTACGGCCTGCTGCTGATTTACTCAGCGACACAAGGCGGCACCAACCCTCTGAAACCGCTATACGCTTTTTCAGAAAGCAGCGAAGTTCAGCTTGAGTTCAAACTAATTAAAACGGTCGACGATCTGGATCGTGAACTCGCCAAAGCGACCGATGAAAATCGTTACGCTATGCTCGACTTTTATGCGGACTGGTGTGTCTCCTGTAAAGAAATGGAGCACTACACATTCACTGACCCCGGCGTGCAGACCGCACTGGAAAACACCTTACTACTGCAAGCGGATGTGACAGCCAATGATGACGCAGACCGCGCACTGCTTGCCCGTATGGGTATCTTCGGGCCGCCAACGATTATCTTCTTCGATCGAAACGGCAACGAAATATCAGGGCAGCGCGTGATAGGCTTCCAGCCCGCCGAACGCTTCCGCCAACATATCCAAACCATTCAGGCAGACTGATCCGGATTACGGAGCCTGCCTAAGCAACACAAGCTGAATGAACAATAAAATATTTAACGCCCCGAACATTCTGACGATAGTGGCAGGCCTTGGTGCCGGACTATTGGCTGCAAACCTGTTGTTGAAAGAACCGCACCCCGAGGTCATTGAACTCGGAGAGTTGCCGCAGGTAACAAGTCGGGCAGACGCACTGCCACCGATCAAACTGCCGGACCTGCGCGACACCGAAAGAGACATTAGCGAGTGGTATGGCAAACCGCTGATCATCAACTTCTGGGCCACCTGGTGTGCGCCCTGCCTGCGCGAAATGCCGTTACTGCAAATAGCGCACGAAACCGGCAGCAACTTCACCGTTATCGGCATCGCCGCCGACCGAACCGAAGATGTGAAAAGCAATGTGGCCGAATCCGGCTACACCTACCCGATGCTGATTGGTGAACAAGAGGCACTGGAAATCTCCGACCAACTGGGCTTCGATTTCATGGGGCTGCCGTTCACAGTCTTCACAGATGCGCAGGGTGCCATCCTCAAAATTCACGTGGGCGAGCTACACGCCGAAGAACTGCAGCAGTACCTGACCATCATGAATGCTCTGGGTGACAGCAGCATCAGTACCGGTCAGGCCCGTCTGGATATGCAAAACATCTAGCGGCGCGGCCACGCACCACGAGTGCTTTTCACATAAAAAGCAGCGAATGTGGCTTTATTTTGCGTAAAAAACATTTATCATGCGCCTATCTTCGCTAATCTGAGCTTAACCGATGGCAAACATACTGCTGCTGAACGGTCCGAATCTGAATCTGCTGGGCACTCGTGAACCCGATGTCTACGGTTCAACGACGCTGACAGATGTCGAAACGACGCTGGTCGCCAACGGCAAAGAGCTGGGCCATACCGTAGAGGCATTTCAGAGTAATGCTGAGGCCGAACTGGTCGACCGCATTCATGCGGCGGCTGGCAAAACCGACTTTATCCTGATAAACCCGGGCGCATTCACGCACACCAGCCTGGCTTTACGTGATGCCATTCTTGGTATCAATGTACCGTTTATCGAGATTCACATTAGCAACATTCACGCGCGGGAGGAGTTCCGCCGCCAGTCATATTTTTCAGACGTTGCCATCGGCATTATCTGCGGGCTGGGCACACAGGGTTACGAACTGGCCCTGCTTGCTGCTGACAAACATTTAAGTAACTAATCCGGACGGACTAACCTGGACAGGACGGGCTTCAATAATGGATATACGTAAAGTAAAAAAACTGATCGAGCTGCTTGAAGAGTCAGGCATTGCGGAAATCGAAATCACGGAAGGCGAAGATGCGGTTCGCATCAGTCGCTACCCTGCTGCCGGTGCCGTCGCTCCCATCGCAGTGCCACAGCAAATCGCTGCTCCCGCTGCGGCTCCTGCTGCTGCAGCGCCTGCAGCCGAGGCTGCCGCTCCCGCTGCGGCCGGTCACGCTGTAACAGCACCTATGGTCGGCACCATGTATCACTCTCCTTCGCCCACCGCCGAAGCATTTGTAAAAATCGGTGATCGCGTAGAAGTCGGTGACACGGTCTGCATCATCGAAGCGATGAAAATGATGAACCAGATCGAAACTGACAAAGCAGGCACAGTCCTGTCGATCGAAGTTGGCAACGGCGAGCCCGTTGAATTCGGCCAGACACTTGTTGTCATCGGCTAAACCGCATTCTGAAGAAAAACCAATCCCATGCTAGATAAAGTTCTTATTGCGAATCGCGGTGAAATTGCACTGCGTATTCAGCGCGCCTGTCGCGAGCTCGGTATTAAAACTGTCGCCGTGCATTCCACAGCTGATGCCTCACAAAAGCATGTGCTGCTGGCAGACGAGACCGTTTGTATCGGGCCTCCTGCTTCGGCTCAAAGTTACCTGGACATGCCGGCCATCATTAGTGCCGCAGAAGTTACCGACGCGGTAGCTATCCATCCCGGTTACGGCTTCTTATCGGAGAACGCCGACTTCGCCGAGCGCGTTGAACAAAGCGGTTTTAAGTTTATCGGTCCTACACCTGGCCTCATCCGGATGATGGGCGACAAGGTGTCCGCCATCAGAGCAATGAAAGAAGCCGGCGTTCCGACCGTGCCCGGTTCCGACGGACCACTGACTGAAGACGTCGACGAATGCCTGCGTATCGGGCGTCGCATCGGCTATCCGGTGATCATTAAAGCCTCAGGCGGTGGTGGCGGTCGCGGCATGCGCGTTGTGCATACCGAAGCATCACTAATGAACTCCATCAATATGACTAAAGCAGAAGCCGGCGCGGCTTTCGGCAATGACGAAGTCTATATGGAGAAGTTTCTGGAAACGCCACGGCACATCGAGTTTCAGGTGATTGCCGATGAGCACGGCAATGCCGTTCACTTGTTTGAACGCGATTGCTCTATGCAGCGTCGCCACCAGAAAGTTATTGAAGAGGCTCCGGCACCCGGTATTACCCACGAGCAGCGCATGGAAATGGGCGAGCGCTGCGCGCAGGCTTGCCGCACTCTGGGCTACCGCAATGCAGGTACCTTTGAGTTCCTCTATGAGAAAGGTGAGTTCTACTTCATCGAAATGAACACCCGCCTTCAGGTAGAGCATCCGGTTACAGAAATGATTACCGGTATCGACTTAGTTAAAGAACAGCTACGGATCGCTAATGGCGACAAGCTCAGTTTCACGCAGGATGACATTCAGTTGCGTGGCCATGCGTTTGAATGCCGCATTAACGCCGAAGACCCCAAAACGTTTGTACCGTCACCCGGCACCATCCAGACGTGGCACCCTCCGGGCGGCCCGGGCATACGGGTTGATAGTCACTTGTACAATGGCTACATGGTTCCACCGTATTACGACTCAATGATCGGCAAGCTCATAGCCTACGGTGAAGACCGGGCCACAGCGATTGCACGCATGAATTCAGCTCTGCATGAACTGGTCGTCGACGGCATCAATACCAATACGTTATTGCATAAAGAAATCTTCCAGCACTCCGCCTTTAAAGCCGGTGGAACGGATATTCATTATCTGGAACGCCGCCTCGGGCTCTAAGCGCCGAATTCGGACTATGCAGAAGCCGGACCACAAGTCCGGCTCAACTTTTTAGCGGCCACGGACAGGCCGTACAGGTGATGCTTGATGGCGTGGCTACAACTCACTCTGAAAACTGACAAGACTGTCGCCGTACCTCTCGGCGAGTTCCTTGAAGGCATCGGCGCTATCTCTGTTTCTCTGACAGACGCCGAAGATGAACCACTGCTGGAACCCCGCCCCGGAGAAACTCCGCTCTGGCAAAATATTGTCGCTACGGCATTATTTGAAGGTGACAGTAATCAAGAAATAATTCAGACGCTCATTAGCGAAGCCTATCCACAATGCGCTGAAAGCCTGAGCTTTGAATCTGTCGAAGACAGAGAATGGCTGAACGAGTGGAAACGGGACACCACGCCTAAGCAATACGGTGACAGACTTTGGGTTTACCCCTGGGATAGCCCCCAGGATGATGAGACTCAGACTATTGTGTATCTCGAACCCGGTCTCGCATTCGGCACCGGCGACCACCCAACCACTGCGATGTGCCTAAGCTGGCTTGATCAGAATATCGGACAGGAGCACGGCGACAGTTCGAGAGTAATGGATTACGGCTGTGGCTCGGGGCTGCTCGCTATTGCCGCATTAAAACTGGGCGCTGAATCAGCAGTGGGCGTAGATATCGATGAGCAGGCGCTGACCGCAACTCTGAATAATGCAGAGCAAAACAATGTCGGCGACCGCATTGAACTGCGCAATATCGACGACCCTAAAACGGCCAGCGACGAAACTTACGATATCGTGCTCGCAAATATACTCAGTGGCATTCTTATTGAATTATCATCAACGCTGACCGGGTTGACCCGCCCGGGAGGCCATCTGGTACTAACGGGGATACTGGCAGAACAAGCTGACGATGTTATTGCAGCCTACGCTGACACAGTCTCACTGAGTATCCAGACGGACCAAGATGGATGGGTCATGCTTGCGGGTCGGAAATAGACCGGACCACTTCGGAAATACTGCTATATAGACATGTTCACCCAGTGCCCACAATGCGACTCCACTTTCAGAGTGAGTTCCGGACAACTGCAACAGGCAGCCGGCAAAGTCCGTTGCGGTCGCTGCTCGCATGTTTTTAATGCGCTCAGTGAGATCGAAGAACAGTTTTCCGATGACATCGAGCCAAGCTGGCTGCAAACATCTGATGAGTCCACCGGGGCAGCGCAGCCGGATGCCGAAGAACTCTTAGACGAACAAAACAGTCCCGATGAATCCGATCCAACCGAAGACGTTGAGTTTGAAGCAACCAATGTTTTTGAAGAAAACCTGATTAGAAACCTCGATGGACTGGATGATGAGGTTGCAGAAACCACAGGTGAGTTTACCGACGAAGAACTTCTGCATTCCGACGCCATCGTGCTTATTGATGACGATGCTATTACTGTGGTCAAAGGTCCGGGAGAGGTCACCGCAGAATCAGACAACATTGATGGCTACTCAACGGAAGCCATACCAGCTGCAGATGAAGATCAACCGGACGAAGATACTCTTCCGGAAAACCTGAGTACTACCGACAGTCCTGATGACTGGCTGCCGGAAGACCGGTCCGGAAATGAACCTTACATTGGCTCTGATACAGAAGACGGTTCAGAAGCGGAGCCGGAATACGAACCTGAAGAAGAGCCTGAATACGCCGAGGACCCCGAAGACTTCCTGGTTGAAGATGAGCCCGAAGAACATGAGTCCGATAACGAGCCCGGTGAAGACCTTGAGTTCAACGTTCCCAAGAACCAGTGGAGCAGCTTCTTTTCTGGTCGCTACGATGGCCCGATAATTGACCCGGTAGGTCCGCTCGATGGCAGTGAACCAGCGGCAACCGACCCGATAGATATTGGTGATGCTGAAGGTGAGCCGGAAACAGGCGATGACGAGCCCTGGGAAGACTTCGACGAGATCATCGAAGGCAACGCCAACGATGAGCAAGACGATGATCAGCAGTCAGATGATGACGGGATGCTGGCTGATACCGATGTTTATGAGAGCTTCGACAGCGTAGACACCCCCGAAGATCCGGACAGCAACTCTGATGACAAGCTGCGCACGGCCATCGACACACTGACGATGCATCAGGCCGAATGGCAGAGACTCATCGATACTACAGAAGATGAGGCCGATCCTGACGAGCCCGCAGCAGCCACCCCGACAGATATAGCTGAAGACGACGAAACGTCAGACAGCGACAACGACCCTGCTGAGACCAAACAACCTCAGGATTTCGAAGAGCACGATTTTGAGGATCAAGCCCAGGCTGCTGACGACGCACTCATTAGTGAAGAAGAACCTGATGACTCCCCCGAACCCGGTCATGGCGAATACCATGAAGCGGATGATGATCACGAGACATTAGAGCCTGACCCTGAAGAACACAGCACAGAAGAACCTGAAGAAGTCACGCCTATCTGGGTTAGCGATCATGATGACCAGCCCGTCAAAAGTAGCGGAAAAAAAGGATTGGTCGCGGCGATACTGCTATTGCTGGCAGCGGGTCTCGGCGCACAACTCGTGCATCACAACCGCGAAACTCTTGCGACGCATCCGCAATACGGCGATAAGGTTCGCAAGGTCTACGACCTGATAAACAAACCATTGTTTCCAGCCTGGGATCTGGAGGCATACGAGTTCCGTGGTTCAGAAGCAATATCCGGAGAAAGCGGTGCGGGCATACTCGACATCCGCGCGCAATTAGCGGTAACCGGTAAACAAGCTATGGGCGAGCCACTCATAAAAATTGTCCTGAAAGACCGCTGGGGCAAAGAAGTCTCCAGCAGAGTATTTACTCCCGATGAGTATTCACAAGGCATGCGCCCACCCAACGGGCTTGTTAACCCGGGCGCTCTGATTCCGGTAACGATCAGCGTCGCCGACCCCGGCAGCGATGCTCAGGGCTTTGAACTCAGGATCTGCTTACCGCATGAAAGCGGCGTCCCGCAGTGCAAAAGCTAAGCAGCAGCACACCGCATATAGGTCCTTATAAGCTATCCGGGCCTATTGTTCTGGCGCCGATGGCCGGGCTCACAGACCAGCCTTTCAGAAATATCTGTCGCGATCTCGGCGCCGCCATGGCCACCTCGGAAATGACTACCGCCGATACCCAACAATGGCAGACCAGCAAAAGCCGGCACCGCCTGGTCCTGAACGATGAGAATGGTCTGAAAGTTGTGCAGATAGCCGGCAGCGATCCCGACCAAATCGCCGAGGCCGCGAAAGCCATAGAACAGCTTGGCGCCAACATTATTGATATCAATATGGGCTGCCCCGCCAAGAAAGTTTGTAAAAAGCTAGCGGGCTCTGCCCTCATGCAGGATGAAGTTCTGGTCGGTCGAATACTTGAAGCGGCAGTTGCCGCAGTCGACATCCCGGTAACACTGAAGATACGCACAGGCTGGAATCCGGAAAACCGCAATGGCCCTGCAATTGCAAAGCTGGCGGAATCCAGCGGCATTTCCTCTTTGGCCGTCCATGGAAGAACCCGTGCCTGCATGTACAAGGGTGATGCTGAGTACGAAACCATCCGGCAAATCAAAAATGCGGTAAGCATCCCCGTTTTTGCCAACGGTGACGTCACAACACCTCAGCAAGCTGTTGATGTTTTACAACAAACCGGAGCGGACGGAATATTGATAGGCCGCGGCTCGCTGGGTAATCCATGGATTTTCAAGGCGACCAATTTGTGGCTGGAGAAAAAAGTTTTGCCGGAGCCGCCCTCACTCTCCGAGCAACGTGATATTATTCTCAGACACTTGGATGCCCTGTACGGACTTTATGGTTCCAAAACAGGGGTTCGGGTGGCGAGGAAACACCTCACTTGGTATTGCCAGCACATTGAAGGCGCCGGGGAATTCCGTGACTTAGTAGTACGGATCGAGAGCGCCAGGCAACAAAGGCAAATAACAGAATTATTTTTAAACCGCTATCAGGCCGAAGGTCTGGCTGCGGCTCAGGCGTCTTTACGCTCTGAAATTGAACTGCGGAAATTAGCTTGTGGTAAACAGCAAGAAAAAATCAGCCAAAAAGAAAAAGCGCGCTGCCAAGAAAGCGAATAGCAATTCACACGCAGTTCAACTGCGTAACAAACCATTGCGCACTCTCACCGAAGAAGCATTGAGCAAGTACTTTAAAGATCTCAATGGTCACCAACCCACCAACCTTTACGACTTTGTCATAGGTGAAGTGGAAGCGCCGCTGCTACAATCAGTAATGGAATATACTGAAGGAAATCAAACAATTGCAGCGGATATTCTTGGCATTAACCGGGCCACACTGCGGAAGAAACTCAAGCAGTACCGGTTATACAATTAACTCTTGCCGGCACTCAGTACCCACTGAAATAGTTCCGGCCCTCAAAATGGCAGTACTTCAATGAGTCAATCATTAAGAGTTTTAATCAGCGTTTCTGATAAAACAGGCGTGGTCGAGTTTGCCCAACAACTCGCTGAACTTAACGCAACATTCGTTTCAACCGGCGGCACCGCCAAAGCACTGCGCGATGCGGGACTGGATGTGACGGATGTATCCGATGTGACCGGTTTCCCGGAGATCATGGGTGGTCGAGTCAAAACACTCAACCCGATGATTCATGGCGGACTGCTCAACCGGGGTGAAGAAGACAGCGCAGTAATGCAGGAACACGGCATTCAGGGCATCGACATGCTGGTGGTCAACCTCTACCCGTTCGAAGCGACTATCGCCAAGCCGGATTGCAGCTTTGCGGAAGCCATTGAAAACATTGATATCGGCGGCCCGGCAATGATTCGCGCGGCCTCAAAAAATCACGCCCGTCTCGCAGTACTGACCGACCCTCAGGATTACGTTGTGGTACTCGACGAACTCAAAGCCGATGGCTCGGTTAGCGGTGCAACCCGTCAGCGACTGGCTAAAAAAGCTTTCGCCCACACAGCGTGCTATGACGCCGCCATCTGGAATTATCTCAATGGTCAGGATGATGACAACGAGTGGCCCGACCGCTACCCGATTGGCCTGAAAAAGAAACAAAGCCTGCGTTACGGTGAGAACCCCCATCAGGGCGGCGCCGTTTATTCAATGTCGGATGCAAACGAAAGCGCTTTGATTAACGCGCACTCGCATCAGGGCAAACCTCTTTCATTCAATAATCTGGCAGATGCAGATGCGGCACTTGAGTGCGTGCGTGCGTTGCCTGCGCCCGCCTGCGTTATCGTCAAGCATGCCAATCCGTGTGGTGCAGCAGTTGGCAGCGAAGCGGCCGACGCCTATCGCAAAGCTTACGAAACCGACCCCACGTCTGCGTTTGGCGGCATCATCGCCTTCAATTGTGAAGTATCGGGCGAATTGGCCGAGGAGATTCTCGGACAACAGTTCGTCGAAGTCATGGTCGCTCCTTCATACAGCGCCGAAGCGATCGAAGCGTTCACAGCAAAGCCGAATGTACGTGTACTGGAATGCGGCATGGCGCCGAACAGCGCTCCTCATCACTACAAACAGATTGATGGCGGCATGCTGATACAGGATCAGGACCGTGGCAAAGTTGCTGCAGATGAATTGAATGTCGTTACAGAAAGGCAACCTGACGGACAGGAAATTAGTGATGCACAGTTTGCCTGGACGATCGCAAAATTTGTGAAATCGAATGCCATTGTCTACGCAAAAAATGGTCAGACCATCGGTGTTGGAGCAGGTCAGATGAGCCGCGTGATCAGCGCGCAGATTGCTGGTGAAAAAGCAGCTGCTGCCGGATTGGAAACCAAAGGTGCAGTTATGGCATCGGATGCTTTCTTTCCGTTTCGTGACGGTATCGACTTTGCTGCAGAGTTCGGCATTGCCACGGTGATTCAGCCAGGCGGCTCTATGCGTGACGAGGAAGTAGTTACTGCTGCAAACGAACACGGCATGGCGATGTTATTCACCGGCATGCGGCACTTCCGTCACTAGAAGTGACACCGGACTTTTGACCGGCCGTGTAACGGCGGTCAAAATCCAAGAGGTGGAACTTCCATCGCAAAAGCACTGCTTTTGGCGATGCGGTGGGCATACAACGGTAGAGGCTCGGTAAGAGCAGTTGTCGAAGTTCCATCGCGAAAGCACAGCTTTCGGCGATGTGCTGAATACGCCACGATGTAGTTTCGGCGAATAAAAACGTCGAAGTTCCATCGCGAAAGCAAAGCTTCAGCGATGCGTTGAACACAGCACGATACAATTTCGAATATTAGAGTGTAAGCAGGAAAACAAATGAAAGTACTGGTCATCGGCAACGGCGGCAGAGAGCACGCTCTTTCATGGGCGCTCGCCAAATCCCCCCGTGTAGACGAAGTATTCGTTGCTCCCGGTAATGCGGGCACTGCCCGCGAACCCGGCATCACCAATATTGCCGTTAAATCTGATGACATCGACGGCCTACTTAACTTCGCCAAAGACAATGCCATCGGCCTTACGGTCGTTGGTCCGGAAGCCCCGTTAGTTGCCGGTGTAGTCAATGCCTTTGAGGCTGAAGGTCTACCCTGCTTCGGTCCGCGCGCCGATGCCGCTCAACTTGAAGGCTCCAAGGCATTCTGTAAGGACTTTATGGTTCGCCACGGCATTCCCACCGCTGAGTACGAGGCATTTTCAGACCTTGAGCGGGCCCTCGCCTATGTAGAGACCTGCAACATTCCGGTCGTCATCAAGGCAGACGGACTCGCAGCCGGCAAAGGCGTTGTCATCTGTGAAGACCGTGAACTGGCGGCAGAGACCGTACGTTCTATGCTGGCAGACAAACAGTTTGGTGATGCCAGCAGCCGTATCGTCATAGAAGAATTCCTGGAAGGTGAGGAAGCCAGCTTTATCGCACTGGTTGATGGCGAAAGCATATTGCCGTTCGCTAGCTCACAGGACCACAAAGCCCGCGACAACGGCGACAAAGGTCCTAACACCGGCGGCATGGGCGCCTATTCACCCGCCCCGGTTCTTACAGACGACGTTGCTGCACGCGCAATGAAAGAAGTAATGAATCCCACCGTGCAGGGCATGAAATCTGACGGCACACCTTACGTAGGCTTTTTGTATGCCGGCCTGATGGTTTCGCCAGACGGCAGCATCAAAGTACTTGAGTTCAACTGCCGAATGGGTGATCCGGAAACACAGCCCATCATGATGCGACTCAAAAGCGATCTTGCTGACCTTATTGAGGCAGCGCTGGCAGGCGAACTTGCCAGCACCTCGGCTGAATGGGATGAACGTGTCGCTCTGGGTGTGGTTCAGGCAGCGGGCGGATACCCTTTGTCTTACGACAGCGGCGATATTATTTCCGGACTCCCTGACCCTGCTACCGAGACAGACGCCAAGGTGTTCCATGCCGGCACCGCAGACAAAGACGGCAACGTCGTTACAGCCGGCGGGCGTGTTTTGTGCACCGTTGCCCTGGGAAATACAGTGACCGAAGCGCAGCAAAGTGCCTATGCTGCGGTTAACAACATCAGCTGGGACAATATGTACTGCAGGACCGACATCGGATATCGCGCTGTAGCCCGCGAGCAGAGTTGAGCTGACACTAATGTCCGGTAGGCCCTCGCGCGCTTCCTACGCAGCGATCTTTGTTGTTGCCGCATTAGCCGCCGCTGCAGGCGTCTGGCTCAATACATCCCTGCAGGAAGAGACTGAATCCACATCAGTCGCTACCACCGCTGGTAGAACATTCGAAGCTATCACGTTAATAGATAAGCCGAGAACACTTCCCGACTTCACCTTGACTGATCAGGATTCAAATTCGTTTGCACCGGGTGACTTTAAAGGGCAATGGACATTGGTGTTTTCAGGGTTTACGAGTTGCGGACATTTCTGCCCGATGACCATGGCCAGGATTCGCGTTATATATGAACAGGTCGACAAACCGATGAGGGTGGTTTTTCTTTCGGTAGATCCCGGGCGTGATACACCTGAAGTGATCAAAAACTACGTTACCGGTTACAACGAAAGCTTCACAGGCATTACCGGCGATAAATCAGAAATCGACAAACTCACCAAGGCCATTGAAGCACCTTACGTAGTCGATACCTCCGGCGGCAAATACACCGTTGATCATGCATCAGACCTGTTTCTGATTAACCCCGAAGGCCAATATGCCGGTTTTATCAGCCAGCCTCTCGACAGCTCGCTCATCAGTACCGAGCTTAATTCGATCCTTTAAGCACCACCGAACTGCCCGATCAGCTTGGTCAGAAAGACCCTAAGTATTTGTTTAATAAAGATAAGAGGCTGATTCTGATTTGTTTCGGAAACTACTATTGCGAATCATTCTCATTACTATTAGGATACTCATCCTCAACAAGTTAACGGACTGATCGCATGTACGTATGCATCTGTAAACAAATTACTGACGACCAGATAGCGGAAGCTGTCAAAGACGGTCACAACAGCCTGGATGCTTTGCATGAACAGCTGGGCGTTGGCTCCAACTGCGGTGCCTGCCGTAACTTCACCAGTTCACTGATCGGTGAACTGTCAGTGGAAGCCAGCAGCAGTAAATCCTAGTACACCGGTTTTTCGCTACCGGCGGCTGCTTTGTGAAACGCTGCTTAAGCCCCCTAATCAAAAACAATAATCATTACTCTTAAGGCACAACTTTGGTTGTTCGTCTGAGAGATACTTGCGTGCACGTTTTGCCGTGGTACTGTCTCAAAACAACATCAATAAGAATAATGGAGAACCTCAGATGAAAGGCGACGCAAAGGTTATTGAGTGGCTCAACAAGATACTCAAGAACGAACTAACTGCAATCAACCAATACTTTCTGCACTCTCGCATGTTCGATGACTGGGGTCTTGATAAGTTAGCGCATTACGCGAGACACGAATCTATTGATGAGATGAAACACGCCGATGAAATCATCGAGCGCATCCTGTTTCTTGAAGGCCTGCCCAATCTACAGGATCTGGACAAGCTAATGATCGGACAGCACACCAAAGAGATGCTTGAATGTGATTTGCGGCTGGAAATGCATGCGATTCCTGAGCTGCGCGATGCCATTCAGTATTGTGAAGAAGTTCGCGACTACGCCACGCGGGACTTGCTGGCAGACATCCTGGAAGCCGAAGAAGAACATGTGGATTGGCTGGAGGCTCAGTTAGGGCTTATCGAAAAAGTTGGTATCGAGAACTACCAGCAGGAACAAATGTTCAAAAACTCTTCGTCGTCCTAGACTGAAAATAAGCTACAAAAAAGCCCTGTCAGAATTTTGCTGACAGGGCTTTTTTTCGCGTAGAAGTTAAGAGCCGAGACTAATTACAGCCCCCAAGTCTCATTCAAAAAACGCAGAATCTCATCATTTGAGCCTTCATACGCTGCACGATTGAAACCCATGGTATAGCCAACAGGACCTCCGCATTCATTAATCGCCAACATCGCGGTAAGCGCCCCATCCATAGAGTACCCGCTGCTCTCTTCAATATTCTCCCCGGATTCTGTCCAGCGCATGATGCAATCTTTAGTCACCCAGGCCCCTTCCTTGAAGGTCTGTGGATAAGGGTTGTCCCAGCCATGACCGGCCCCTTCGTATACAACCATATCGACCGATACACCCAGCTTCTCAAGCTCCTGCTTCATCCACTTACATCGGTCTACCGACATAGACTCGTCAGCCTCACCCATCATGATGAGCAACGGGCTACCCTCAACACGAAAATCGTCAAACTCCGCCGAGCAACCGCCGTAGTACATTGCATAGGCAGAGAAACGCGGACCGTCTTTACCCAACACATTCTCAAGCACCGGTTCAAACATCATGTACATGGTTGAACCCGCGCCCAGGGAAAACCCGGTCACCCCGATCTTATCGGTATCGATGTACGGGTGAGACTGCAACGCCTGCAGGGCACTTATTGCATCAGCCATCTGCGTATAAATCGGCGCTTTATCCAGACGCTCTATATAGTCATCGGTAGATTTTAGATTCCGTGCGGTAAACGTATCCACCGCCAGGCCAGCAATACCATTTTGTGCGAGCAGCATAGCCAAATTCACACTGCGCCCGCCCCAGGCGCCACCGGAGCCATGCAAAATTACCATCGCCGGCACCTTATTGGTCTCTGAAGCACCTTCAGGAAGCACCATAACCCCGCCGGTTGTTTGCTTAACCGCTGTCGCACCCCCGTTAACAAAGTCCTTACCCGACTTAGCATTAAAACTGGGAAACCCAACGACTCCATAAGGCCGGTCATCCCAATTCGTCGGGTAATAAACGTCAACCACCTCATCACTTTCAGGGATAAGTTGCATCACTCCATAAACTGCAAGAACAACCACCAACGTTGCACAGAGTCGTTTAAGCCACTTCATAGATCATAGTCCGTAATATTGATTAGCTTATTGTAGACAAAAAAAAGCCCGCACATCATCACCGATGAACGGGCTTCCTATTCTTCTACAAGATCTAACGCTTCATTGCTTCAAAGAAGTCAGAGTTAGTCTTGGTATCCTGCATTTTACCCAACAAGAACTCGGCCGCAGCCAGTTCATCCATTGGATGCAACACTTTACGCAGCACCCAGATTTTCTGCAGCTCGACGGGATCGATAAGCAGATCTTCTTTACGGGTGCCGGAGCGGTTGATGTTAATCGCTGGATAGATACGTTTTTCTGCAATACGGCGGTCCAGATGGATCTCCATATTACCGGTACCTTTGAACTCTTCGTAGATCACATCATCCATCTTAGAGCCGGTATCGATGAGTGAAGTAGCCAGAATTGTCAGACTGCCACCCTCTTCAACATTACGTGCAGCACCAAAGAAACGCTTCGGACGATGCAGTGCATTGGCGTCTACACCACCTGTAAGCACCTTGCCGGACGATGGCACAACAGTGTTATACGCACGAGCCAGACGGGTAATCGAATCGAGCAGAATAACGACGTCTTTCTTGTGCTCGACCAGGCGCTTGGCCTTCTCGATCACCATCTCGGCAACCTGCACGTGACGACTCGCCGGCTCATCAAAAGTCGATGAAACCACTTCACCACGAACGGTGCGCGACATCTCGGTAACTTCTTCCGGGCGCTCATCGATCAGCAGAACCATCAAAGTAACATCGGGATTATTGGAGGTAATTGCCGTAGCGATATTCTGCAGCAACATCGTTTTACCGGCTTTCGGCGGAGACACAATCAGTCCGCGCTGGCCTTTACCGATAGGTGCGACCATATCAATGATGCGCGAAGTGAGATCCTCGGTACTACCGGTGCCCTGCTCAAGCAGCAAGCGCTCGGTAGGAAACAACGGCGTAAGGTTCTCAAACAACACCTTGTTACGGGCGCTCTCCGGCTCATCCAGATTAATTTCGGCAACTTTCAGCAGAGCAAAATAACGCTCGCCTTCTTTCGGCGGACGAATCAGGCCGCCGACACTGTCACCGGTACGCAGGTTAAAACGACGGATCTGGCTGGGCGACACATAAATATCATCGGGACCGGCAAGAAAAGAACTGTCTGCCGAACGCAGGAAGCCGAAACCGTCCTGCAAAATCTCCAACACACCATCGCCATATATATCTTCGTCCTTAGCACCGTGTGCTTTAAGGATTTCGAAAATAATGTCCTGCTTACGGGAACGCGCAAGGCCGCCTTCAAGCCCCATAGACTGGGCAAGTGCAACCAGTTCGGAAATCTGAGTGTTTTTCAGTTCATTGAGGTGAAGCAGGTTCTTATCTTTCTCCAGCTCCTCTTTGCTGACGATATCAGCCTCGGTAAAAGTACCGAATTCCTCATTGTCCTGACGACGACGACGATTACGGTTCTTGTTACCACCGCCTTTACCGCCGCCTTTATTACCGCCGCCTTTATTGCCACCACCGGTGCCGCCTTTATTGCCGCCACCACCGCCGGAACGAGAGCGTGCCTGGTTGCCTAGATAGCCTCTCACAGATTCTGCTCCAGAAATTCAGCCAGCTGCTTCTTGGATACAGCACCAACCTGCTGAGCCTCAACAACACCGTTTTTGAAAAGAATCAGTGTAGGAATACTACGGATACCAAACTGCTGAGGTGTGCGCGGATTTGCATCCACATCAACCTTTGCGATCTGCAGTTTGCCTTCGTATTCGGGGGCCAGTTCCTCAAGGATCGGAGCGATCATTTTGCAGGGACTGCACCACTCTGCCCAAAAATCCACCAGTACGGGGACGTCGGACTGTAAGACATCGGATTGAAAATTATCGTCGCTGATATGCGCTATGCTCATGGCTTCTCTTCGTAACTTTGATAGTGAATTAGAAATTGATAGATCTGAATTAAGTGTATTTGGAAAACCTGAATGACTTCAGAGGTCGTATAGGTCTGATCGATTTAGTGACCGAAAATTAGTTGGCTCCGAACCTGCTCTCCCCTCCAGAAAACAGATTTACATGAAGCCTGACGCCGAATAAGGCACAATGCACTGCGCGTTGGACTTGGACTTATATGATTGACCAAAAACAGGTAGTGTTCTGGCGCTTCGTTCGGCAGGTGCGGGCTAAGCCGCAGCAATGGGTTAATTTGACCCCTTCCTGCCCTAATTTGCAAGTGCAATCGACATTTTTCTGCAGGAAATCCTAAGCGACATGAATGACACTCCATCAGGCCAAATCAGCTATGCCAGCCTCGACCTACCCGAATCCATTCAGGCGGGGATCAATAAAGCCGGCTTTGAATTCTGCACGCCCATCCAGGGTGAAACGCTGCCACTGGCACTGAAAGGCAAAGATGTAGCCGGACAGGCTCAAACCGGTACCGGCAAAACTGCTGCGTTTCTTGTCGCCACGTTTAACCACCTGCTTCAAAATGAACCGGAACAAGACACGAAGGGCAACCCCCGCGCGGTAATGCTCGCCCCCACCCGCGAACTGGCCATTCAGATTCAGAAAGACGCCGAGGTACTGGGTGGAGAAACCGGATTACGTATACAAGTTGTATTTGGCGGAGCCGACTACGACAAACAAAAAGCAAAACTGGAAGATGGTGTAGACATTCTTATCGGCACCCCCGGCCGGTTTATCGACTATTTCAAACAGCGCGTATTCAACCTTGATTCAGTGCAGGTACTGGTTCTTGATGAAGCAGACAGAATGTTTGACCTAGGCTTTATTAAAGACATTCGCTTTGTACTGCGCCGCTTACCCAAAGCCGATAAACGCCTGAATCTCCTGTTCTCGGCCACGCTCAGCCACAAAGTGATGGAGCTGGCGTACGAGCATATGAATGATCCGGAAACTGTTCGCATCGAACCTGAAAAGGTCACTGCGGACAAGGTTACTCAAAGCATCTTTTATCCGGCAAATCACGAGAAACCACACCTGCTCGTCAACTTGTTACGACGTATGGAAGCCTCGCGGACCATGGTCTTCGTAAACATGAAGTATGAGGCTGAAAAGGTCGCGTTCCTTTTAAAAGCCAATGGCTTTGAGGCGGCTGCAATTTCCGGGGATGTCCCGCAGAAAAAACGTATGCGCATGTTATCGGCATTCCAGACCGGTGAACTGTCGATTCTGGTAGCGACCGACGTGGCAGCACGCGGTCTCCATATTTCAGGTGTCAGCCATGTCATTAACTATGACCTGCCACAGGATCCTGAAGACTATGTGCACCGAATCGGTCGTACCGCCCGCGCCGGAGCAACCGGTGACGCAATCAGTTTCGCTTGTGAAACCTATGCCATGACACTACCCGACATTGAGTCTTATATTGGGTTCCAGATTCCGGTGGGTGCTATGGATGCTGAACTGCTTGAAGAAGTAGAAAACCCGAGGATGCCCCGCAGAGAGAAACGTCGGCCGCCACACGGCAAAGGTGGTGGTAACCGCGGTGGCAACAGAGGTGGTCAGGGTCAACGCAACCGCCGTCCCAAGTCCTGATCTACTTCCGGCTACCCGGCTCTTCTATACCTGCCAGCAAATCATCCAGACTGAAAACTGACTGATGCTGCTCAATCTCCCGCTCCGGCAAACCGGTGTCCGGGCGTCTGATTGCTACCACCTGATCAATTCCGTAGCGGGTTGCTGCGGCGAGCACTGGCAGGCTGTCATCGACAAATAAACTGCTCGCCGGGTCAAACTGCAGGTGATCCTGCAAAGCGGGCCAGAATTCATCGTGCTCTTTCGCATAACCAAACTGGTGCGATGTTACGAGCTCGTCAAAATACCCGTCAAAGTCCACAGCTGACATCTTCACCCGCAACGTATCCTGATGCGCGTTCGTAACCAGTATCAAGCGGCGGTGACTGTCTTTAACCGTCTGCAGAAACCTGCGGGTTTCCGGTAAATAACCGACCTTATGACGAATAGATTGCTTAAGAGAAACCAGGTCGAGGTCGAGACTTTCGCTCCAGTATTCAAGGCAATACCAGTCCAGACTGCCCTCTTTAGCAGCAAACTGCGAAAACAAAACATCACTCGCCTCTTCGGCTGAAACGCCCAATTTGTGGGCAATCCGGACCGGCACCAGCTCGCGCCAAAAGTAATTATCAAAAGCCAGATCCAGAAACGTGCCATCCATATCGAGCAGCACTGTTTCGCAATGCGTCCAGTCGATTAATGAATGACCACTGTTATTCGGCGTCAACATTCCTATACTTTACGCCATTCAATCTGCAAACATACAAAGAACATCATGACTTCCGATATCGATTCGCTGCTCCCTGACATCATCACTCTTGCCCGACGCGCAGGTCAGGAGATCCTGAACATTTACAACAGTGACTACGAAGTCGAAATAAAAGCCGATGACTCACCACTGACCGCTGCCGACCAAGCGTCGCATAACACCATAGTTGCAGGACTACAGGCACTCACTCCCGACATTCCAATTCTGTCTGAGGAATCTGCCGAAATACCTTTCAATGAACGTTCGGCGTGGCAGGAATACTGGCTGGTTGACCCGCTCGACGGAACCAAAGAGTTCATCAAAAAGAACGGTGAATTTACCGTCAACATCGCGCTGATTCAGGGTAATACGGCGGTACTTGGAGTAGTGCACGTTCCGGTGAGCGGCACCGACTATTACGGGACACGCGGTCTGGGAGCCTTTATCAGTAAAGACGGCGGTGCGCCGGAAGCTATCTCTGTATGCACGCCCGCAGCACATCCGGTACGCGTAGTTGGAAGTCGCTCGCACCGGGGAGAGCTGGTTGACGCGTATCTGAACAATCTCGGTGAACACGTCATGGTCTCTATGGGGAGCTCACTTAAATTGTGCTTGGTTGCGGCAGGCGATGCCGATGTCTACCCCCGTTTGGGACTCACATCAGAATGGGATACAGCAGCGGCACAGGCGGTTGTAGAAGCGGCAGGCGGCAAAGTCATCAAAACTGATGGCACACCACTGCTTTATAACGCCAAGGCCGACATACTCAACCCCCATTTTATAGTGGTGGGTGATACTTCGCGGGACTGGACCAGCTACACAGCCTGATTACAAAGCCTGCGATCCCTGACTATTCGGGCATTTATCTCTATCGCCTAAAAACTGGTAGAATCTTCCGAACGCCCGCCAACTAACAGCTAAGCAAGGACTCCGGCTAACAGGCGGCGACTATCAAACCGGAGCCCGTCCAGAACCTTCATCTGTCTGAACAGAAGATCAGAATCATGGCTGACAATGTAGAAACCGGGCTGTTTGGTAATCGCAGCCGCCTAAAAGAGTTGCGTATAGCCCATCGTGACCTGGACTCTACGATTGATGAGCTCATTCAAAGACCTCATGCCGATCAATTACGTCTTAAAAGACTAAAGAAACAAAAGCTCGTACTGAAAGATATGATCGACCGAATTGAGAGCGAACTGATTCCGGATCTCAACGCCTGAAACGCTCCTGACCAGCCAATAAGTAGCAGCTGTAATCATTTCTTTACGCTTTTACCCCTGCATTTTGCTGCCCGCAATGCATAGTGTCGGCAACTCTTACAAACCATCCCGGACACTAAGTTGCTGATTTAGAAACGTTAAGAATTTGAAGTGTGAACCACTTCACAGTCGCCAGACCAAGAGCTGTCGACAAACTGAACACATCACACCAAATCCGGTTTTCAAAATCACACCGCGAAATAAAAAGCCACATGGCACCACCTTCATGCCAAAGTTTTTTGTGACGGCGTTCACACTTTTGCAGCCACTTTTCTGCTTATTGTAAAACCGGCTGCCGAATGCCAAATGTTGGCACGCATCCTGCAATTACTTAATCGGAACACACTAGCTCTCAACAACAATGAGAAAGGTTTATCGCAATAAACCCTGAGAAACTTCGCGCCCTTGAGCTTATGTGTTTGTCCTTTCCGCGCCCATCAGGCCCGCTTAAGTTTTCTCTTAGCGGGTCTTTTTTTATCTGCAGAAAACAAAAGCTGAACGAATGAAGACTACTGAGATGCCTGCTCTGCTTCCCGCAAGCGGTCATCGCGTTGATTCGTCAGGTCTTCGACACCCTTGGCTCTGTCCATAGTGCCAACCATCGGATCAAATACACCCTCATCCTGAGCGCCGCTCTTATCAGACGGTTTACCGCCATCGCAGGCACTCAAAGACAAAACCAGCAACGCGGAAAAAAGTGGAAGCACTTTGTTTGAATAATGCATACGGACTCCTATTGAACCGGGCTAATAAACGAAACCAACAACCCCGGGCTTCAGCCAAATAAAACCAGAAACTTCTTAAACTGCTGCTCCAGCCGGGGCACCGATGCCGCCAGCCCGTGATCATCATCAAGCAATACATAACCGGCACGCGACTCAAGGGCGAACCGCAAAGCATTCTGATACGGAATAACTTCGTCCCGCCAACCATGCACCAAGACCGAGGGCACTGTCAGCGGCACCGGATTCATGCCTTCGTAACCGGGGACGTACACAGCCGTCGCCATAAGAAACACGCCCGAAACCGGCACACTGGCGGCTGCATGTGCTGCCACCGCAGCACCCATACTGCTGCCGACCAATAAAACCGGCTCGTCCAGACCTTTACAGTAATCCACCAGCCTCGCCACGCGGGTCATCGGATCTCTGGTGTCCTGATAATCTATGGACTCTACAGACCAACCGGCGGACCGGGCCACCTCCGCCAGAGCTGTTATTTTTAGACCCCACGGACCGCTTTCCAATCCGTGAGAGAAAACAACTTTACCGGGGCTATGCATTGCCGGACGTTGTCGCAATCTGCTCACGACCCAACCAACTCACAATCAATGCCAGAACAAACGGGAGGCAACGCTCAACGATGTCACCGGGTGTAGATGGCGCCCAATTAAAGATTACGGTTAAGCCAAACCCCAGCCACAGACTAACCAAAGCCGGCGTCTTCCTCACTTTAATACCGCAAACAAAAAGCAGGACCAGAGGCCCGAATGCTGCACCCAACGCATGCCAGGCAAACAACACACGATCAAAAATAGAAGCCGGCAAAAACAAGGTAATGCCACAAGCCACCGCAGTAACTACCGTAACGACAATTCTCGAATCGGTAAGTACATTGGCATGCGCACGACTGTCGTCCAGATTCCAGTCTCTGGCGATAGAGGATGCAGCCACCAGCAACTGACTATCAGCTGTCGACATGATTGCCGACAACACGCCCGCAGTCATGATTCCCGCGATAACAGGTGGCAGCAATGCCTGAGTGGCCGCAAAAAATACCTGTTCAGAATTGTCAGCTATAGGAAACATCAAACGTGCCGACCAGCCCAGAATCAACATGCCGCCAAACACAACGAAGGCCCAGCTAACGGCAATAATGCGGCCCTGCTTCAGACTGGCATCGTCTTTCAAGGCCATAAAACGGTTCACAACATGCGGCTGGCCGTGATACGCCGCACCGGGACTCAGCATGCCCACGACAAAACCGAACGCAGCAATTCCGGAATACTTACCACTGAAGCTCATATATTCAGGGTCATTAATTGCCGCAAGACCTTCCGCCAGTCCGCTGAACCCGCCAACTTCAATCAAACACAGCACCGGCAGCAGAGCAGCGACAGCCACCATCAGACCGGCCTGCACGGCATCCGTTACCGCGACAGCCCAGAAGCCGCCAATTAATGTGTACACCAGCACAATCGTCGCACCGATTAAGATGGCGACTGTCGGATCAAGTCCGAAGCTGTTAGAAAATGCGAGACCGGCACCCTGAAATTGGGCCGCCACATAAAACATAAAACTGATAATAATGATGACAGATGCAGAACGGATAACGGCACGGGAGCCGGTTTCATCGTAGTGGCCGAACAGAAGCTCGGACAATGTCACCGCATCTTCTTTTTCAGCAGCATCTCTCAGACGCGGAGCAACCCAGAACCAGCTAAACAAGTAACCACCCAGCACGCCCGGCAAAAACCAGAATGCCTGCATGCCGGTTGCATAAGCGGCACCGCTGACACCCAGTAGTGACCAGGCCGATGACGAACTGGCAGATGCGCTTAAGCCCGCCACCCAGGGCCCGAGTTGCCGGCCACCCAGAAAGTAGTCCTCCTGATCAGTTGTACGGCGTTGCGCCCACACACCAATCAAAATTAGTGTGATCATATATACAACCAGCGTGACCATAATCCAGGCCGAACTTTCCATCTTCAGGCGCTCCCCGTTTACTTTGAACCTGCGACGGAGTCTGGCACAGAGTGAACAAGCGCAACAAGCCCACATGCTTTCGTGCCAAAATTCACCCTATGAGTTCGACAACCGACAACGACAAGCCGAATACTGACTGGCAATTCTGGATAGACCGTGGCGGCACATTTACAGATATCATCGCCCGGGATCCGCAGGGCTGCATATCTGTCAGCAAGTTACTGTCGGATAACCCCGGTCAATACACCGACGCAGCGGCAGAAGGCATCAGACGTGCACTGCCGGAAGATAGCGCGGTGCTCTCTTATATAAAGATGGGCACGACGGTAGCCACCAATGCGCTGCTCGAACATAAGGGTGCCGCAACAACGCTCGTTACCACCAAAGGCTTTGCTGACGCACTGACGATTGCCTACCAAAATCGCCCGGACATATTCGCCCTCAATATAGAGAGGCCCGAAAGCCTTTACCAAAGTGTCATAGAAGTAAATGAACGGGTGACTGTGGATGGTTCGGTCATTCAGCCACTGGATACAGAAGCAATACGTCAGGAACTGCAGACTACGTTCGATAGCGGTACACGCGCTGTAGCCATATGCCTGATGCATGCCTGTCGTGCACCCGCTCATGAATTGCAGATAGGACAAATAGCCGAAGAACTGGGCTTTACACAAGTGTCGTTGTCCCATGTCATCAGTCCGCTGAACAAACTGGTCACACGTGGACAAACAACCGTTGTCGATGCCTATCTGTCTCCGGTACTTAACCACCACGTCAAAACCTTTCACGCTGAACTGGCCCGCAATAAGCACAGTGCCGGCAAGATTCTGCTTATGCAGAGTAACGGCGGGCTGGTCTCTGCTGACCATCTGCGCGGCAAAGACAGCGTGCTTTCGGGCCCCGCCGGCGGCATGGTTGGTATGGCTGCAGCCGGAGAACGGGCCGGGCTGAAGCATCTGGTCGGTTTCGACATGGGTGGCACATCGACCGATGTGTCGCTGTATGACGACGGACATGAACTCACGCAACGCACCGAGATTGCCGGCAGCTTTATCCAGACTCCAATGATCCGCATTCACACCATCGCCGCCGGTGGCGGCTCGGTACTGCGGTTTGCAGACGGACGATTTCAGGCCGGTCCGGAATCAGCGGGCGCGAACCCGGGGCCCAAAGCCTACCGGCGAAACGGCCCCTTAACCGTTACCGACGCGAACATCATGACGGGCCGCATTCAAGCCGACAGCTTCCCGCCGGTGTTCGGACCCGATGCCAAGCAGCCAGCCGACCACCAAGCCGTAACCAGTGCTTTTGAAGACCTGGCCCAAATTATTAACGATGACCACCAGTCTGCGTTCAGTCCGGAACAAGTTGCTGATGGTTTCCTCCGGATCGCAACAGAAAACATGGCCAATGCGGTACGCCATATAACCGGACAACACGGAAAGAACCCTGCGGACTTTGCACTTTGCAGCTTCGGCGGTGCCGGCGGTCAACACGCCTGCGCGGTAGCCGACCTGTTAGACATTGAGACCGTACTGATTGACCCGCTGGCCAGCGTGCTGTCGGCATACGGCATGGGTATAGCGCCTCTTACCGCCGTGCAACAACACTCTGTTGATCTGCCATTAACCGCTAACAATTTAACGGCCTGTACCGAAATAGCAGAGGCTCTAAAAGCTGACACTGCCTCGACAATCCTGGCTCAGGACAGCACGGTAACGAATCTGACAGCACGGGTGACTCTGCACATTCAGATTAAAGACAGCGACACATTGCTGCCCGTCAATTTTCTGACAGGTCAGGACACCGATGCTGACATAGCAAAGCGTTTTATCGACGCACACCTGCAACGCTTCGGCTTCAGCGCAGGAACTTCCCACTCCCTGATTATTTCAATTGTCGAAGTAAGCACCGAGGGCAAAGTTGCGGCAGCGGGCTCGTATGAATACCACCCGAAGGAGCTTGAGAAGCTTCCTCCGGCCGCCGACGTCTATCTCAATGGCACATGGCAACAAGTGCCCCGTATCGATCGCTGTCATTTGTCGACGGACAGCGCCGTACCCGGACCGGCGCTGATTGTGGAACACAACTCAACGGTCTTGCTGGGCGAACACTGGCAGGCTTCATGTAACGAAGCCGGGCAGCTATTGATGAAGCGCATCAACAAAGACCCCGTTTCGCAAACTGATCCGGGCCAGGGTGTCGCAGCTGACCCGGTCATGCTCGAAGTATTCAATAACCGTTTTATGCACATTGCCGAGCAAATGGGTGAAGTGCTCGAAGCAACAGCGCATTCGGTCAACATCAAAGAACGGCTCGACTTCTCCTGCGCCATCTTCAACGGTCGCGGCGAACTGATTGCAAATGCACCTCACATACCCGTGCACCTGGGTTCAATGGATGCCTGCGTGCAATCTTTGCTCCATGAAAATCTTGAAGGATTTCTCCGGGGTGACGCCTACGTCACTAACTCCCCCTACAAAGGCGGCACACACCTGCCGGATATCACTGTGGTATCACCCGTGCTGGACAACACCGGGGAACTCCAATACCTGCTGGCATCCCGCGCCCATCACGCTGACGTTGGCGGGATATCTCCGGGCTCGATGCCGGCTAACAGTGTATCCATCGACGAGGAAGGAGTGCTGCTGGAGAACCTGTGTCTGAGACAAGGCGGCAATTTCCAACAGGATGCACTCATTAAGGAATTAATAGCCGGTGATTGCCCTGCGCGGAACCCCGAACAAAACATAGCCGACCTCAAGGCACAGTTAGCCGCCAATGAGAAAGGCATACAACTGCTCACAGCCTTAAACACCGAATTCTCAGCCCCGATAGTGACTGCCTACATGGATCATGTGCTGAATAATGGCGAACAGGTTATTCGTGCAGCTATAAAAGAACTGACTTCCGGCTCATTCAAATGCACTACCGACGGCGGCGAAGATATTCAGGTATCCATAAGCACCAACCCCGCTAACGGTGACGCAACAATCGATTTCTCGGGTAGCAGTCAACAGAGCAGAAACAATTTTAATGCGCCCGAAGCTATCTGCCGCGCTGCCGTGTTGTACGTATTCAGAACGCTCGCTGCAAAAAAGATACCTCTTAATGCCGGCTGCATGCGGCCGTTGCAACTGATCATTCCGGATAACTCTTTGTTGAGCCCACAGCGCCCCGCTGCTGTCGTCGCGGGCAACGTTGAAACATCGCAGATCATCGTCAATGCCCTGTACGGTGCATTAGGCAAGATGGCTGCAGCTCAGGGAACAATGAACAACCTTACTTTCGGTGACGCGCGACGACAGTATTACGAAACGATCTGTGGCGGCACCGGAGCCGGTGCCGGCTTCAATGGTTGCGATGCTGTGCAGTCGCACATGACTAACTCCCGTCTGACCGATCCCGAAGTGCTCGAAGCGCGCTTTCCGGTCCGCTTACACCGCTTTGCCATCCGTAAAGGCTCAGGGGGCAAGGGGCAGCATGATGGTGGCGATGGTGTAGTGCGGGAAATAGAGTTTCTGCAGCCATTGCATGCGGCCATTTTATCGGGTCAGAGGAGCAGCGCTCCGTTTGGACTGCTTGGCGGTGAACCCGGGCAACCCGGCAAAAATGAATTGATTCGCGCTGCATCGGGCGACACCGAAGTACTGCCGGCAACTATCAGTATCGACTTACACACCGGCGACCGTCTGCGCATCTCCACACCCGGTGGTGGCGGCTTCGGCAAAAATCAAAACGGCTAATCAGGCCGGAGAATAACCGACCCGCTGGTTCGTCTTGCTTCAAGATCGCGATGTGCATTGGCCACATCGCTCAACGGGTAAATGTGATTCACCGAAATTTTCACGGCACCGGAAAGAATCACGCCAAACAAAGCGTCGCGCGCAGCAAGCAGATCATCCCGTTCGGCAATAAAATCGAACAGCACAGGCCGGGTGATTTTTAACGAGCCCCGCTTCGCCAGTTCCAGCGGCGCAAATGCCTCTACCGCACCGGACGCATTACCGTAGGTCACCATCATGCCGTGCTTTCGCAAACAATCGAGAGACTGATAAAACGTGTCCTTTCCTACTGAATCATAGACTGCAGCGACACCTTCTCCACCGGCCAACTCACGCACTGCTTCAACAAACCCGGGATCATCTGCCATCACTATGGCATCGCATCCGGCAGCCCGGGCCTGGGCAGCCTTTTCTTCCGTGCTGACAACACCGATGACCCGGACACCGAGACTGGCAGCCCACTGTGTTGCGATCTGACCGACGCCGCCGGCTGCCGCATACATCAAAACGGTGTCACCGCTTTGCACCGGATAACTGCGAAACAACAAATACCAGGCCGTAAGACCTTTCAGCATAGCGCCGGCAGCAACATCTTCACTGATTCCCTCGGGCAACTTAACAACGCGGTCTGCAGCAACCACCCGCTCGGCTGCATACGCACCGGGCGGCATGCTCGAGTAAGCAACGCGGTCGCCCGTTTGTAAGTCTGTTACTCCGGAACCGACTGCCGTAATAACACCCGCGGCCTCCAGACCCAGTCCGCAAGGCATATCCATGGGATACAGCCCGGAACGGTGATACGTATCTATAAAATTAATACCGATCGCCGACTGCCTGATCAGCACTTCACCGGCAGCAGGGCTGCCTGTATCGATATCTGCCAGCCTGAGCACCTCAGGGCCACCAAATTCATCAACTAATACGACCTGTGTCATGGATTACCCTTATGAGCGCAGAATTAACAAGTAAAGTCAGTATAATTGCCCGAGCGCGGGTTCAACAGAAGCAACTACAGAGTCCGGCATACAGAATACCCGCAATATCCGTATGCCCAAAGTCAAAAGTCGTTCCAAATTATGAGTGAAAAAGTTGTCGTAATAGGTGCTGGGCACGCAGCCGGTCAGGTGGCGGTTTCGCTCAGGCAAAAAGGATTTACCGGTTCGATCACGCTGATTGGCGAAGAACCCTGGGTACCCTATCAACGACCTCCGCTGTCAAAGAAATTTCTAGCCGGCGAACTGGAAGCTGAGCGACTGTTCTTCAAACCCGAAAAGTACTATCCCGAACACGACGTCGATGTGCGCCTGAATTTGCGGGCTGATTCCATTGACCGCGAAGCGAAAACCGTTGCGCTTAGCGATGGCAGCAGTATTGATTATGACTGGCTGGTTCTGACCACAGGCAGCCGTGTTCGCAAAGCGCCCATCCCGGGTGCCGAGTTAGGTAACGTGCATTACCTCCGCAACATCTCCGATGTAGAAGGCTTGCAGACAGGCTTCAAGAAAGGTGCCAACCTGATCATCATTGGTGCCGGCTACATCGGTCTGGAAGTCGCGGCTGTTGCCGTCAAACATGGCGTGAACGTAACAGTTCTGGAGATGGTTGACCGTCCGATGCAACGCGTGGTGGCTCCCGAAGTATCCGAGTTTTACACTCGCGTGCATACCGAGGCCGGTGTCGACCTGCGTTGCAATACCTTTGTCGAAAACTTTTGCGGTGACGGCGATGTCAGCCATGTGCATGTAAGGGGCTCGGAACCTCTGCCCGCGGACATGGTGCTTATCGGTATTGGCATTCTGCCGAACGTGGAGATCGCAGAAGAAGCCGGTCTGAGAGTTAATGACGGCATCATCGTCGATGAGTTCTGCAGGACCGAAGACCCGCACATTCTGGCTGCCGGTGACTGCACCAATCACCCCAACCGACTGCTCGGCCGGAATCTGCGACTCGAATCAGTACACAACGCTCTGGAACAGGCTAAAACAGTAGCCAGCACTATTACCGGCGACCTGGTCGAATATGCCCAGATTCCCTGGTTCTGGTCTGATCAGTATGACCTGAAACTGCAGATTGTCGGCTTGTCACAAGGCTACGATCAGGTTGTTATCCGCGGCAATCCGGATGAAAACAGTTTTGCAGCGTTCTACATGCAAGGGAATAAAATGCTGGCGGTTGACTGCGTCAACAGTGCCCGTGAATTCATGATTGCGAAAAAACTGTTAGCCGCAGGCGCCGAGATTGATCCCGCAGTGCTCGCGGATGAAAGTAAAACATTTAAAGAAATTTCGCAGACAGTACTGGGCTAAACGACCGGATTAAACGGGGCAATCAGTTAATCTGAATCGCCAGCTCACCCTGCAGGATTGTTCCGTCATCACCGGAGTTCATCTGGCTTTCTGAATAGCTGCCGACTCTACCGGAAAAAATACCCGACATGCCCTGCAAGCTGTTTGCCACGGCACCGCTGCGTGTCAAACGGTAGTCATCGGCAGTTGCTGTAAACGAGCGGCCTCTGAGACCGGCCAGCAAGCCATCGGTAATCTGATCCCAGTATTCGTCATAGCCATGCATTAAAACAGCGCCCTGGTTTGGCCAGAAAACCGTCCAGTAACTGTAATGCCCGGTCTTGCCGGTATACAAATTGGCCTCGTCATCGACTATCGATATTTTTACAGCATAGGCTGCCTCTGCGCCCGCTGTGTCACGTAACATCATTAAGGATACGGCACTGTTTTTAACTGCAGGAGCTTGCAAGGCACGCTTATTAGGCTCAAGCCAGTCAAGGTTCAACATTCTCCGCACGGTATGCGGCATCCCGTAGACGTCGCCGGTCACAAAGCTGTAACTCTGACCGCTTGATTGAATAACCGGACTTCCGGCAAAAGGGTTTACTGCCAGCAGCACAATGCCTGCTAAGCAACCTAGGATAAATCCCAGCAATGCAATCAGGGTTCTCATGGCGTCACCGATGCTGATGCTAAGCGCGTACTAAGAACAATTTTGGGCTCACCGGAACCCATACCCATTCTGGCTTCGATGTACGACCCGGATAGCTCTGCAAATTCGCGATCGCCCCAAGTCATCCGGCCATGCAACGCCTGCATGCCCGGCGCGACTACATCACTTATTACGCGTTTTTGCTCCAGCAACAAAGCACCGCGTGCCGGAATCACCAGCAGCCAATTAACGGCCAGCGATGGCTCGCCAATCGAATCAGGGACAATGCCTTCCAGGCGCGATGCGACTCCAATCACTTGCCCGGATTTATTACGAATCTGAAATGCCTCTGCCACAACCGGTTGATCTCCGGACATGCTGAATCCGGCAAAGGGAAATAACGCAGCGGTCTTACTCTGACGACCCAACTGGTCTCGTTTGAGTTCAATATGGAATACTTCTTCACGACCACCGTTTGCTGCGGCTTCGGTTTCGCCACGGATACGTTTGTGATCAGGCAACGGGTACAAGCTTGCGCCGGCCAAAGTGAACGCAAGTCCGAGAACAAAGGCTGCAATTAAGGTCTTAATGAATCGCCATTCCTTATAAAGGATAAGCCAATATTAGCAGCGCCTACCATGGGGCCGTCAACCAACGGGGTTCAGCTTTCGAAGAATGCTGAAACCCTTATTCCATCAGGAATAATAGCGGCTGATGTACTCATCAAAGCTTAATGTATCAGACTGCTCCACAGCCGCCTGAC
>Ga0070729_10001637_pt1 | contig 33000 bp, 33 predicted proteins | sample tdDd472_FD_66725 | JGI IMG/M metagenome (GOLD analysis project Ga0070729, IMG submission 66725) | Marine sediment microbial communities from the Atlantic coast under amendment with organic carbon and nitrate - tdDd47.2 | ecosystem: Environmental > Aquatic > Marine > Coastal > Sediment | place...
GATTTCAGGAAATGGCCGATGGAGGCGAGGCTGTCGGGCACCGAGTCCCAGATGTCGCGGCGGCCGTCGCCGTCGAAATCGACCGCGTATTCGAGGAATTTCGACGGCAGGAACTGCGGATTGCCGAGCGCCCCGGCCCAGGAACTGCGGAAGCGGGAATAGCCGATATGGCCTTCCTGCAGGATTCTGAGGCCTGCCAGCAATTCGGTGCGGAAGAACTTCTTCTTGCGTCCCATAAAGGCCTGCGTGGCCAACGCCGCGACCGCGTTATAGGGCAGCTTCGCCCGGCCGTAGCCGGTTTCCTGGGCCCAGATCGCGACGATGATCCGCTTGGAGACGCCGTATTTCTTCTCGATCCGGTCGAGGGTGCCGCCCCAGCGGTTGAGTTCGGCGCGGCCCAGCGAGACCAGCCGGTTGATGCGCGCCTCGCGGAAATAGCGTCCGGGCGCGCGGAATTCGGATTCCCATCGGGCCTTCGGCACCTTCGTCTTCGAGCCCGGAGGATGCAGGTCGGGGAGTTTCCAAAGCAGATTGACCCCCTGGAAGGCGCGGTCGAAGGTGGTCCGCCGGATGCCGCGACGCTTCGCCTCCGGCCACAGGTCGCGGACCTGCCAGGCGCGGAACTGGAGTTCGATCTTCTGCCGCTCGGCGGCGCTCTGGGCGTTCGCGACCTCGATGGAACCCGGCAGCAGCAGTGCCGCGCCAATGGCCAGGGAAGCTGTTAATCGCAAGGGTTCACCTCGTGTTATCCGATTGGCGGTGTCTCACCCGAATCGCGCCGGGCGAGCCTGTTGCCGAAATACGGCGATCCTGCGAACATGCGCCCGGCCTGGAGCCGCCGCATGTCCGGTCGCGGCCAGTCTTGAAGACCGGAACGGTGCCGGTCAAGGTCGCGGAGCGCCCGGATTGGGAAAACTCGTCATCTTCGGCATGGGCTATTCGGCGCGCCGCATCGCGGATGCGCTTGGCGACGGCTATTCGGAAGTGGTCGGAACTCATCGATCTCCCGGAGCCGCGGTCGCTGGCTACACGGCGCGTCGTTTCGACGGGGAGACGCCGGATCCGACGCTCGCCGCCGACTTCGAAGAAGCCGAGGCGCTTCTCGTTTCGATCGCGCCGGACGCCACGGGCGATCCGGTGTTGCGGGCGTTCTCGGAAATAATCGCCGAAGCTTCGCGTTTGCGCTGGATCGGCTATCTCTCCACCATCGGCGTCTATGGCGACCATGGCGGCGACTGGGTCGACGAAGATGCGACCTGCCGGCCGGTCTCGGCGCGGTCGAAGGCGCGGCTCGCGGCGGAGGCCGCGTGGGCGGACCTTGCGGAAAGGCACGGGGTGCCGCTCGCCATCTTCCGCCTGTCGGGGATCTACGGCCCCGGACGCAACGCCTTCGTCAAGCTCGAGGCCGGCACGGCGAAGCGCATCGTCAAGCCGGAGCAGGTGTTCAACCGCATCCATGTCGACGACATCGCCGGTGCCGTGGAAAAGGCCGCACGACGCGGCGCGTCCGGGATCTTCAACGTCACCGACGACGAGCCGGCGCCGCCGCAGGACGTGGTGGCCTATGCCGCCCGGCTGATGGGTGTTTCGCCGCCGCCCGAGATCGCGTTCGAGGACGCCGAAATGACGCCGATGGCGCGGTCGTTCTACGGCGAGAACAAGCGGGTGGCGAATGCCAAAGCCAGGCGCGACCTCGGCTGGTCGCCGCTCTATCCGACCTATCGGTCGGCGCTGGAGACGATGTGGCGCGAAGGGAGCTGGCGCGGGGACGATTGACCGCTCAGTCTCGGCCTTCGACGAGACCGGCGACGGCGGCCAGCAGCCGCTCGATGTCCTGCGGCCGCGACAGGCGGTGGTCGCCGTCCTTGACCAGGGTGAAGATCGCGTCGTCGGTGGCGAGCTTCGTGAACAGCTCGTGGGCGTGGCGCCAGGGCACGTCCGGGTCTTCCATGCCCTGCAGGATGTGGACCGGGCAGCCGGTCTTCACAGGTTCGTCCATAACGAGGTTGTTGCGGCCGTCCTCGATCAGTCCGCGGGTGATCAGGTAGGGCTCGTCGGAATATTCCGAGGGTTCCTCGTAGCGGCCGGTCTCCATGATCAGTTTGCGGATCTCGTCGGGGAAGTCGGCCCACATCAGCCGTTCGGTGAAGTCCGGCGCCGGCGCCACCAGCACCAGTCCGGCGAGGCGCGACTTGTCGGCGCCGACGGCGGCGAGATGGGCTTTCGCCAGAAGCAGCGCGATCCAGCCGCCCATCGACGAGCCGATGGCAATTGTGGGACCGGTACAAAAGGTGTCGAAAACCGCGAGCGCCTCCTCGGCCCAGCGCGAAATGGTGCCGTCCTCGAACGGACCGTCCGACCAGCCATGGCCGGAATAGTCGAAGCGGGTGCATCGATGGCCATGGGCCTTGGCCCAGTCCGACAGCGCCGCCGCCTTGGTGCCGATCATGTCCGACTTGAAGCCGCCGAGCCAGAGAAGGCCCGGATCGGCGCCGTCGTCGTGCAGCACGGCGATGCGGCGGCCGTCGTCGCCGACATTGAGGAATTGCGGTTCGCACTGGCTCATTCTATGTCTGCCCCGGTCAATGGAACGCCCTCGCGAGCGCTCCCGGTTTGGCATAGGCTAAATGCGAAGGAAACCGTTAAGTGCGCGCCCCCGGGGTCTTGCAGATCATTCCCGAACTGGAAACCGGCGGCGCGGAGCGGACGGCGGTGGATGTGGGAATTGCCGCCAAGAAGGCGGGCTGGCGCAGCCTCGTCGCCTCCGCCGGTGGCCGAATGGTCGGCGAGCTGGAGGCCGCCGGGGTGCGCCATCTCGTCATGGATCTGGCGACCAAGAACCCGCTGCGGCTGATCGCCAACGGCTTTCGCCTGGCGCGGATCGTGAGGGCCGAGGACATCGATCTGATGCATGTGCGCTCGCGCGCGCCCGGCTGGTCGGCCTGGCTCGCCTCCAAGCTCACCGGCATCCCCTATATCGCCACCTATCACGGCGCCTACGGCCAGCGCTCGGCGCTCAAGGGTCTCTACAATTCGGTGATGGCGCGCGGCGCGCTGGTGATCGCCAATTCCGCCTTCATCGCCGCCATGATCCGGCGCCGGCACGGAGTACCCGAAGCCTGCGTCGCGATCATCCATCGCGGCACCGATCTCGCCGATTTCGATCCCGAGCGGATAACGGAAGCCCGCCGGCAGGCATTGCGGGAGGCCTGGGGGGTCGAGCCTGGCCAGCGGATCGTACTGCAGGTCGCGCGGCTGACGCCGTGGAAGGGGCAGCGGGTGCTGATCGAGGCTCTGGCGCTGCTCGATCGCGAGGGAATGGGTGACGTGGTCGGCATCCTCGCAGGCGACGACCAGGGCCGGGAGAGCTATCGCGCCGACCTCGAAACCGCCATCGCGGCGGCCGGACTCGAAGGCCGGGTGAAGCTCACCGGCCATTGCGCCGATGTCGCCGCGGCGATCAGCCTTTCAAGCGCGGTGGTCGTCGCCTCGACCGAGCCTGAAGCCTTCGGACGGGCGGCGGTCGAGGCGCAGGCGATGGGCAAGCCGGCGATCGTCACCCGGCTCGGCGCCGTACCCGAGACGGTGCTGGCGCCGCCGGCCGTGGCCGCCTCGGAGCGCACCGGCTGGCACGTGGAGCCCGGCTCGCCGGAAGCGCTCGCCGCCTGTCTTAAGGGGGTTCTGGCGCTGTCTGAGACGGAAATCGCGGCGCTGGGAGCCCGCGCGCGGGGCCATGCGCGGGCGCATTTCTCGCTCGAACGGATGACCGAATCGACGCTTCAGGCCTATGCGCGGGTCTGCGGGAATCGCGTCGGTTGAACGAAATGCACGTTCCCGTTGTGGCCGCCGGTGGCCCGAAATCCGGCCCCAGGGCCTGTGGACACTAAGGATTGTGATGCCGGTTTGTCCGGATTTGGTCAGTTTCGGTCTACGAGGAGGAAGGACATGCTTGGCATATTCGACGACGAATGGGCCGGAAATGGGCAAATCCGGTCAAATCCCGAAGGGACGAGGCCGATTTCGCCCCTGGACGGCGCTGTCAAACGCTTGAAGTGCCGGCACTACGGCGCGTTTGCCAACACCACCAGCGACAAAATCGGCCACGCCGGCACCGCAATCCTTACTGTCCACAGGCCCTAGCCTGTTGCGCGGCGGTCTCATTGACCGAAAATCGGTGCGATTTGAGGCGCCTAGCGGTTTTCATCAGTTGACTTTGCGCCGCTTTGCCCGGATTCTGCCGTATCGCCAAGCGTGGCTTCGTTCGAACATGCGGAAAATCCGGATCGACACCCGCTTTTCGCCGAACTTTTTTGTTAAGTGTCATATGGCCTATTGATATGCGCACTTTCGGGAATGTCTCGCCCGGTGGTAAATTCATAGCAAACGTCAATTGTACAGGAGAGCCACACCATTCGCCGTCCACACAGAGCAGCGCCACCCACGAAAGAAGGACCGCGCGCAAACAACGAAATTCGCGCCACTGAAGTTCAATTGATCGACGCAGAAGGCGAGAACAAGGGGACCATACCCTTGGAGGAAGCGCTGGAAGCCGCGCGGGATGCCGGGCTCGACCTGGTCGAGATCGCGCCCAATTCGGTCCCGCCGGTCTGCAAGATCCTCGATCACGGCCGCTACAAATACCAGGCGCAGAAGCGGGCCGCCGAGGCTCGCAAGAAACAGAAGACCGTCGATGTCAAGGAAATCAAGATGCGTCCCAACATCGACATTCACGACTACGAAGTGAAAATGCGAAACATTCGCCGTTTCTTCGACGAAGGCGACAAGGTCAAGGTGACGCTCCGCTTCCGCGGCCGTGAAATGGCGCACCAGGAACTTGGCATGGACCTGTTGCAGCGGGTCAAGGAGGAAACGGCCGAATACGCCAAGGTCGAGGCCGAGCCGAAGCTCGAAGGCCGGCAGATGATCATGGTGCTCGCGCCGCTGGGCGGCAAATAGGCCGCGAACCGTCGGCGCCATATTCAAGGCATTGGCGGCCGGTCCAAAAAAAGAGATCCCGTCTCGCGAAGAAACGGGATCTTGAGTTGGGCAAGCTCTGGATTTTTACCAGAATGAGCTGACATCGAAGCCTTGGACCCGCGAGAGCGGGATTCGACACAGCATGGCGAAAAATCCGGCCGGCGGCGGCAATGCGCTCCGCCGGATTCCGGGAATTCGCCCTTGCCACTCACCGGCGCATCCCCTATAACGCGCCCGCCTGAGCCGCCCGGCCTGAAAGGGCATGCCGTGGCGGCTCCTAATGCACGTAAAAAACGATCCGAACTGAAAGGTATATGCAAAATGCCCAAGCTGAAGACCAAGTCGGGCGCCAAGAAGCGCTTCAAACTGACTGCGACTGGGAAGGTCAAGGTTGCCCAGGCCGGCAAACGCCACGGCATGATCAAGCGGACCACGAAGTTCATCCGCAAGGCGCGCGGCACCACGGTGCTGAGCGACCAGGATGCCCGTATCGTCAAGAAATTCCTCCCCTACGGCTGATCGCCGGCCGGAACCCGATTAGGAGAAGACGACCATGTCGCGCGTCAAACGGGGCGTCACAGCGCACGCCCGCCACAAGAAAGTCATAAAGAAAGCGAGCGGTTACTATGGCCGCCGCAAGAACACCTTCCGCGTCGCCAAGCAGGCGGTGGAGAAGGCCGGGCAGTACGCCTATCGCGACCGCAAGGCCCGCAAGCGCAATTTCCGCTCGCTGTGGATCCAGCGCATCAACGCCGCCACCCGCGAACTCGGCATGACCTACGGACGATTTATCGACGGGCTTTCGAAAGCCGGCGTCGAGGTCGACCGCAAGGTTCTCGCCGATCTGGCCGTTCGGGAGCCCGAAGCGTTCAAAGCGCTCGTCGAACGCGCCCAGTCCGCCCTGGCGTAAGCCCGGCGGCAACGATTTCGCCAGCATCGCCTGGCCTGATGATGGCGCGTCGGCACCCGGCGCGCCATTTCGCATTTTCGAAGCACGACACGCTTTTTCACCATTCCTGATCCACCGCTCAATACGGCAATGACCGATGTCAGACCTTGAAACTCTCGAAACCGAAATCCTCGATGCCGTGGCCGGCGCCGGCGACGAGCAGGCGCTCGAAAGCGTCCGCGTCGCCGCCCTGGGCAAGAAGGGCTCGGTATCCCTGCAGATGAAAAGCCTCGGCGGCATGTCGCCGGAAGAGCGCCAGACCATGGGCCCGGCGCTCAACGGGCTGAAGACCCGGGTGACGGACGCCATCGCCGCCCGCCGCGAGGTGCTCAAGGAAGCGGCGCTGGAAGCGCGGCTCGAGCGCGAGACGCTCGACGTCACCCTGCCGCCGCGCCCCGGCCCGGCGGAAGCCGGCCGTATCCATCCGATCAGCCAGGTGCTCGACGAGATCACCGCGATCTTCGCCGAGATGGGCTTCGCCATCGCCGAAGGCCCGGATATCGAGACCGACTATTACAATTTCACCGCCCTCAACTTCCCCGAAGGCCATCCGGCCCGCGAGATGCACGACACGTTCTTCTTCAACGAAAAGGAGGACGGCGAACGGCTGCTGCTGAGGACCCATACCTCGCCGGTGCAGATCCGGACCATGGAAACCCAGGAGCCGCCGATCCGCATCGTCGTGCCCGGCCGCACCTATCGCTGCGATTCCGACCAGACCCACACCCCGATGTTCCACCAGGTCGAGGGGCTGGTCATCGACAAGACGGCGCATATCGGCCACATGAAATGGGTGCTCGAGGAGTTCTGCAAGGCGTTCTTCGAAGTGCCGGAGGTGAAGATGCGCTTCCGGCCGTCCTTCTTCCCGTTCACCGAACCGTCGCTGGAGCTCGATATCGGCTGCGAATATCGCGGCAACGAGGTGCGGCTGGGGACCGGCGACGACTGGATGGAAATCCTCGGCTGCGGCATGGTCCATCCGAACGTGCTGAAATACTGCAACCTCGATCCGGAGGAGTATCAGGGCTTCGCCTGGGGCATGGGGATCGATCGTATCGCCATGCTGAAATACGGCATGCCCGACCTCAGGGCGTTTTTCGACGCCGACCTCAGGTGGCTCAACCATTACGGCTTCCGGCCGCTCGACCTGCCGACCCTGTTCGGCGGCCTCAGCGCATGAGTCCCGGGTGCCTGACGCTTGAGCGTCCGAACCCCGGAAACCCTTTTTAGCGAAACGGCGAAACGATGAAATTCACGCTTTCCTGGCTCAAGGACCATCTTCAGACCGATGCGTCGCTCGAGCTGATCTGCGACACGCTGACCCTGATCGGGCTCGAGGTCGAGACTGTCGAGAACAAGGCCGAGGGGCTCGAACCCTTCACCATCGCGCGCGTTGTGTCCGCCGAACAGCATCCCAATGCCGATCGGCTGAGGGTGCTGATGGTCGATACCGGCGACGGCGGCGACCCGGTGCAGGTGGTTTGCGGCGCCCCGAACGCGCGCGCCGGCCTCGTCGGCGTCTTCGCGGCGCCGGGCACGGTGATCCCGTCGAGCGGCGACGAACTCAAGGTCGGAAGCATTCGCGGCACCGAATCCCGCGGCATGATGTGCTCGGGGCGGGAGCTGCAGGTCTCCGACGACCACGAGGGCATCATCGAGCTCGCCGAAGACGCGCCCGTCGGCAAGGGATATGCCGAATGGGCGGGGCTCGACGACGCGGTGATCGAGATCGGCATCACGCCGAACCGGCCCGATTGCCTCGGCGTCTACGGCATCGCCCGCGACCTCGCGGCGGCCGGGATCGGAACCCTGATCGAGAACCATCCCATGGACGTGCCCGGCTCGTTCGACAGCCCGGTCTCTATCGAGCTGACGTTCCCGGCCGGCGAGGAGCATCTGTGCCCGGCCTTCTACGGCCGCTACGTGCGCGGGGTGAAGAACGGTCCGAGCCCGGCCTGGTTGCAGCAGCGCCTGATCGCCATCGGGCTGCGGCCGATCAACGCGCTGGTCGACATCACCAACTACGTTACCTACGACCGCGGCCGGCCGCTGCACGTCTACGACGCCGACAAGCTGAACGGCGCCGTACGGGCGCGGCTGGGCAAGACCGGCGAGAAATATCTCGCGCTCGACGGCAAGACCTACGAGGCGGACGAGCGGATGTGCGTCATCGCCGACGATTCCGCCGTGCTCGGCTTCGGCGGCATCATGGGCGGCGAGGATACCGGCTGCACCGAGGAAACGGTGAACGTGCTGGTCGAATGCGCCTATTTCGATGCCGACCGGACGGCGGAGACCGGCCGGCGGACCGGCATCAATTCCGACGCCCGCTACCGTTTCGAGCGCGGCGTCGACCCGGCCTTCGTCGGCCCGGGCATCGAGCTTGCGACGAAGATGGTGCAGGAGCTGTGCGGCGGCGAGGCGAGCCACACGGTGCGCGCCGGCACGCCGCCCGAACCGGAACTGGTGCTCGAATTCCCGCCTTCGGAAGTCAAGCGGCTCTCCGGCCTCGACGTGCCGGTGCCGCACATGACGGCCGTGCTCAAGGCGCTCGGTTTCTGGGTGTCGGGAACCCACGGCTATCTCAAGGTGGCGGTGCCGAGCTGGCGGCCGGACGTGTTCGGCAAGGCCGACATCGTCGAGGAGATCCTGCGCATCGTCGGCGTCGACCGCATCCCGCCGACGCCGCTCGAGGCCTCGGACACCATCGGCGGCCGGATCCTCACCCCGATCCAGGTGCATACGAGGCGGGCGAAGCGGGCGCTTGCCGCGCGCGGCATGGTCGAGGCGGTCACCTGGTCGTTCATCAGCCGCGCCGAGGCGGAACTGTTCGGCGGCGGCGGCGCGGAGCTGCAACTGGCGAACCCGATTTCCGCCGACATGTCCGACATGCGTCCGAGCCTGCTGCCCGGCCTGGTGGCGGCGGCGCAGCGTAACGCCGATCGCGCCTTCGCCGACAGCGCCCTGTTCGAGGTCGGCCAGGTCTATGCCGGCGACCGCCCCGAGGACCAGACCACGTCCGCTTGCGGCGTCCGGCGCGGAACCGCCGGGCTTGTCGGCGCCGGCCGCCACTGGAGCGGCAATGCCGGTCCGGTTTCGGCCTTCGACGTCAAGGGCGACGCGATCGCGGTGCTCGAGGCGCTCGGGATTCCGGTCGCCAACGCGCAAGTCACCCGCGACGCGCCCGGCTGGTACCATCCGGGCCGCTCGGGCGTGCTGCGGCTGGGGCCGACGGTGCTGGCCATCTTCGGCGAGATCCATCCGCGCGTCCTGCAGGTCATGGACGTGGACGGACCGCTGGTCGGCTTCGAGGTGACGCTCGAGACGCTGCCGAAGCCGCGGGCCAAGCCGACCAGGGCGAAGCCGGTTCTGGAGATGTCCGACCTGATGCCGGTGCGCCGCGACTTCGCGTTCATTCTCGACGCGACGACCGCGGCCGCCAACGTGGTCCGCGCCGCCAGGGGCGCCGACAAGGCTCTGATCTCCGAGGTGTCGGTGTTCGACCTCTACGAGGGCGAGGGGCTCGGCGAGAACCGCAAGTCGGTGGCCATCGAGGTCGTCCTGCAGCCGGTCGAGAAGACCCTGACGGATGCGGAGATCGATGCGGTCTCGGAAAGAATCGTCGCGCAGGTGGAAAAGGCGACCGGCGGCACCTTGCGAAGCTGACGGCGGCCTTTTACCGGTCGCGAAGGTCGGCAAATGGAAAGGGCGGGCGCCCGGGAAGGCGCCCGCCCTTTTTTGATTCCCGCCTCGGCCCTATTGGGGCTTGTAGCGTTTGTTCGCCAGCACGATGAAATCGGTGCCCAGGCCGGTCATGCGGCCCTTGCCGTGGTCGGTGATGACGATCGACGAGCCCGAGGTGAGCATGGAGTCGATCTTCTTGCGCACTTCCGGCGAAATCTCGATGCGGTCGAGCGTCCGGCGGACCTCGAGAGTCGGATCGATGCTGATCGCCGGCACCGCGTTGTCGTCGGCGCTGGTGATCTGCACCCGCGAGCGCAGCGTCATGGCGAGCCAGCGCGCCTTGGTGTCGTCGTTGTCGATCTCGAGCGTGGTCAGGAAATGGTTGCCCAGCGGCCTCTCCGGATCGCGAATGACCACCGGCGCGTCGTAGATGTCCTTGAACTTTCGGCGGACGAAAAGATGGCCGGAGGCGGCCCGGCCCTTGCCGGCGACCTTGTAGAGCCTGTCGACCAGCGACTCGTCGATGACACCGGTCTTCCGGACGCCGATGTCCTCCTGGAACTTCTTCACCGCCGAGATCGTCTTGCGGCCGTAGCGGCCGTCCGGCGTGCCCGCTTCGTAGCCGAGCTCGTTGAGCATCGCCTGGATGTCCCTGCGGTATTGCAGTTTGGTGCGGCGGGTGATCAGGATCCGCAGGGGATATTGCGCCAGTTCGCGCTCTGCCGCCGGCATCTCGGCCTTGCGCTCGAGATCGGCTTCGTGCAGCGCGGCGCGAACGAAGATCGCCCGCTCGGCCTCACCCTTGCCCTTGACCTCGATCTTCGTCGTGGCCGGGCCGACCGGCTGGAACAGCAGCGGATGGCTGAAGGGAACCGGTGTCGCGTCGGAGTTGGAGACGATCACGTGGGCGCCGCGCCTTGTATAGCTGAACAGTTCGCGGGCGAACTGCTTCGGCATGCGGATGCAGCCGTGCGAAGCCGGATAGTTCGGTACCACGCCGGCATGCAGGGCGACGCCGCCCCAGGTGATCCGCTGCATGAACGGCATCGGCGCGTTGTCGTAGAGATTGGAAAAATGCACGCGGTTCTTCTCGAGGATCGAGAAGATGCCGGCCGGCGTCCGATGGCCCGGCTTGCCGGTCGAGACCTTGGTCTCCACAACGCGAACGCCGTTGCGGAAGATGCTGGCCTTCTGGTCGGGCAGCGACACGACGATGTGGATCGGACCGCTGGTGGGACCGTCGACCTGCCATTGCGGCGGCTTCGCCGGCGTGGCCGGCGTGCTCGAGACCACCCGCCGCGTCCGCCGGCGCGTCTGTTTTTTCGTTTCGGTCCGCCTGTTCCTGTGACGGATGACGAGCCGGTCGTTCCGGTTTCTGCCGAAGATCCAGAACTTGTTGCCGCTCGCCTTGATCGCGGCCGGCTTACCGGTGCCGAGATTCTTCTTCGGCGAAGTCAGATCCGACGCGGCATTCGCGGCGCCGGCCAGAGCCAGCACCGAAGCCGCGGTCAGGATCGTCGTCGCAAGCGCCCCCAAGCGCCCTTTTTCCCTGTCGAAATACATGATTGCTCCCAAAAGAAACCGCAATTCCCCAAGATAATCGTGTGTCGTTGCCCTACCGGATATTTGTTACCATCCCGAAAATCCTCGGCCCAATCACATCCGCGCCAGCCGCGAAGCGACGGGTTTCAGCCTCACCTGGAAGGAATGACGAGCGTTGCCGACGACGCTAGCTCAGCGTCCCGGTTGAACCTAGTGCGGGGTGGCGGCGGTTCCACAGGTAATTGTATTTTTGTCGGGGATTGTTCCAATTTTGCAACGGGTTTTGCCGCAAATCCGCCGAAAATCCGTGCAAATCGCCTGCGGCGGAGGCAGCCGCCCGCTCAGCCCGCCGATCCGGTCGCCGTCGCTTGCCGTCCGCGCCGCCATTCGTCGGCAACATCGGGATTTTCTTCCCGTTCACCATAATCGCGAAATGTTTCTTCAAATGCCGATTCCGGCAGCAGCCGCGCGGCCGCCCAGACCGCCGCGCCGCGCACCAGCGGATCGGGATCGGCGAGCAGGCGGCCGACCGCCGGCGCGAGAGTGGCATCGCCGGAATTGCCCGCCGCGACCAGGACATTGCGCAGGAACCGCGACCGGCCGATGCGCTTGATCGGCGAACCGGAGAAATTCCGGCGGAAGGCCGCGTCGTCCATCGCCAGGAAATCGGCGAGCGGCGGTGCCTCGAGGTCGGGCCGGGCGGCGAGCTTCGCCTCCCGCGTCGCCGAGGCATATTTGTTCCACGGGCAGACGGCGAGGCAGTCGTCGCAGCCATAGATGCGGTTGCCCATCAGCGGACGCAGGTCCGCGGGGATCGGCCCCTTGTGTTCGATGGTCAGGTACGAGATGCAGCGGCGGGCGTCGAGCCGGTAGGGGGCGGGGAAGGCGTCGGTGGGGCAGATGTCGAGGCAGGCGCGGCAGGAGCCGCAATGATCGCTCTCGGGCGTGTCGGCGGGCAGCGCCACCGAGGTGAAGATCGAGCCGAGGAACAGCCACGAGCCGAAGTCGCGCGAGACCAGGTTGGTGTGCTTGCCCTGCCAGCCGATGCCGGCGGCCTCGGCCAGCGGCTTCTCCATCACCGGCGCGGTGTCGACGAACACCTTGACGTCGCCGCCGGCGCGGGCGGCGAACTGGCCGGCGAGCTGCTTCAGCCGCCCCTTGATCAGGTCGTGATAGTCGCGATTGCGGGCATAGACGGAGATTGTGCCGGCACTCATTTGCGAAAGCGAGGCGAGGGGGTCCGTTTCGGGTCCGTAATTAACGCCGAGAAGCGCCACGGTGCGGACCTCGGGCCAGAGAACGCGCGGATCGCCCCGGCGGGCTGCGGTCTCGGCCATCCAGGCCATGTCGCCGTGATGGCCGGCTTCGAGATAGGCCGCGAGCCCGCGCGCGGCGTCGCCGATGGCGTCGGGCGCCGCCAGCCGGCAGACGTCGAAGCCGAGATCGGCGGCGCGGGTCTTGAGGAATCCGGCCAGCCGGCCGGAATCTTTCGGTTCGGTCAGAAGTCCAGATCCCCGTAGTGCTGCGCGGCCGGCACGCCTCTTACCGTTTCCAGCAGCAGCGGGCGGAAAGACGGCCGGGACTTGATCCGAGCATACCACGTCTTCGCCTGCTCATCCTCCTTCCAGGGAACCTCGCCGAGATAATCGGCGACGGAAAGCTGGGCGGCGGCGGCGAGATCGGCATAGGACAGCGTATCGCCGGCGAGCCAGTTCCGGCTGCCGGCGAGGTAGCCGATATATCTGAGGTGATGGACCATGTTGGTCCGCGCCGCGCGCAGGATCTGCGTGTCCGGCGCGCCGCCGCCCTTCTCGCGCGGCAGCTCGAGCTTGTAGATCTTCTCGTGGGCGAACAGGCCGATGGCCTCGCGGTCGATCTTGTCGCCGAACCAGGCGACCAGACGCCGCATCTCGGCGCGCTTCTCCGCGTCGTCGGGCATCAGCCGTCGGCCGTCGGCGCGATAGCCCCTCGTCTCGTCGAGATATTCCATCACGACGGATGGGCCGCAGACCGGCTGGCCGTCGTCCTCGACCATCACCGGCACGGTGGCGGCGGGATTGAGGGCGAGGAATTCGGGTCGCCGCTGCCAGGCCCGCTCCATGACGAGGGTCACCTGCAGGCCGTATTCGCCGAGCATCAGGCGCACGAAGCGGCTGGCGGCGTCGAAAGGGTGGTGGTAGAGGGTCAGCATTGAGCGCTCTCGGGACAGCCCGTGCGGGACGAAGGCCGAAGGACGGCCAGAAATGGCACAAAACGGTTAACCGATCGAGAACGGTTAACGGATATAGAATCGCCTCTCGCATGCGGCGCGCGCGCATTGAAGACGCCTTCCCGCGCTGCTAGAAGCGGCTTTCCGGCCGTCGCAGCCCTCACAATCAGGTCCGCCCGATGCAGATAGTCACGTTCCTCGAAGCCCTGCTCCTGGGTCTCCTGGAAGGCTTTACCGAGTTCATTCCGGTCTCCTCTACGGGCCATCTGCTGCTCGCCGGCCATTTCCTCGGCTTCGAGAGCTCCGGCAAAACCTTCGAGGTGCTGATCCAGCTCGGTGCGATTCTGGCGATCGTCACCGTTTATTTCCACCGATTGTGGCAATTGATGCGCACTTTCCACAGCGATCCGTCCTCGCGGCGTTTCGTGTTCGGCGTGCTGCTCGCCTTCCTGCCGGCGGCGGTGATCGGAGTGCTGGCGCACGGCTTCATCAAGACGGTGCTGTTCGAAAGCCCGGCGCTGATCTGCACGACCCTGCTTCTCGGCGGCATCGTGCTGCTGGTCATCGACCGGATACCCCTGAAACCGCGTTACACCGACGCCGACACCTACCCGCTGTCGCTGTGCCTGAAGATCGGCCTGTGCCAGTGCCTCGCCATGGTGCCCGGCGTGTCGCGCTCGGGAGCGACCATCGCCGGCGCCCTGCTTCTGGGGACCGACAAGCGCTCGGCGGCGCAGTTCTCGTTCTACCTGGCGCTGCCGACCATGGCCGGCGCCTTCGCCTACGATCTCTACAAGAACCGGGACGCGCTGTCGGCGGACGATTTCTCGCTCATCGCGGTCGGCTTCGTCGCCGCCTTCATCGCGGCGGTGATCGTGGTGCGCAGCCTCATCGACTTCGTCGGCCGGCACGGCTTTTCGATTTTCGCCTGGTGGCGGATCGTGGTCGCGCTGGCGGGATTCGCCGGGCTCTACTACGTCGGTTGAGTGCTTTCCGCGCTATCCGCCGACATGTTTCGGAAAATAGCGGTAGTGCCCGGTGATCGGGTGCTCGAACAGGATGTCCTCGATCCGGGTGCCGGCGCCGATATTGTGGATGACCAGCGGCCGCTTGCCGTCCCGGGTGCGCTGATAGGCGACGATGCCGATATGGGGCAGCCGGTCGGGGCCGACCGCCTGGGAGACGATGTCGCCGGGCCGGTAGTCGTCCGGGTCGTCGGTGACGGCGAGCTTCTCGCCGTGGCGGGTGAAGAAGACCTGGAGGTTGAGGACCCGCCGGTGGTCGATGTTGCGGTCCGGCCGCTTGAGGCCCCAATAGGTGGGATACTCGCGGAAATGGGCCGTCATGTCGCGATGGACGGCGACCTGCAGATCGAGGCCGAAGGCGTCGCGATAGGCGCGGACGAGGACATCGGAACAGACGCCCCGGTCGCGCGGGACGTCGCCCATCGGGTAGTCGAGCTTGGCGTAGGAGGGGTCGTAGCGGACGGTGACGCCGATCTGGGCGCGGGCCTTGTCGAGCAGCATGTCGGCCTCGAGCGTCGGCGGAGGGCCGGACCGGGCGACGTCCGGAGACGCCAGGATTCCCGCCAGCGCGACCGCGGCCGTCAAGGCGAAGGCGCCCGCCGAAAGTAAAGTCCTGCGTCTGGCGATCGCGCGGTCGTCCATGAAAGGTCCTCCTTCGTTCCCGGCCTCGACAGTCTTGGGCTCGGCGGAGACGATTTTCGTCACGGATGCTTTGATTTCGCACCATATTGGGGCGAGAGCATCGGACGATCAAATGGAGTCATTTGACGGGTTTTCCAGGCTTGCCGAGTGCTTTTGCGGACCGCGTGGTGGCCTTCACGGCCATGAGCGGGTCGCAATTGTGCCCATGGGGATTTTCTGGAGGCCTGGAAAACCCGCCTCCGGTGGGCCATATCGGCCCATCTGCTGTGTTCCGCCGTGCAGCCCGATAAGCCGAAGTCCCATGGGCATCGCGCTACCCGGTGGAACGCAGCAGATGAACCGATCGGGCTCCATCAAATGGTTCCATTTGACCGCCCGATGCTCTAAACACTGGCGGACGCCGCATGCCGGGATCGCAAAGCGCGCCGGGCGGGGGCGGCCATACCCCCTCTTTTCGAAGAAGACGAAGAGAACAGGATAGACCATGAGTGCGCCAAGAACCCTCTACGACAAGATCTGGGACGACCATCTGATCGACGAGCAGGACGACGGGACCTGCCTCATCTATATCGATCGGCACCTCGTGCACGAGGTGACGTCGCCGCAGGCCTTCGAGGGGCTTCGGATGACCGGCCGCAAGGTGCGGGCGCCGCAGCGGACGCTGGCCGTGGTCGACCACAACGTGCCGACCACCGACCGCTCGCACGGCATCGACGATCCGGAATCGGCGCTGCAGGTGGAGACGCTGGCGAAGAACGCCGCCGAGTTCGGGGTCGAATATTACGACGAGCACGACGTCCGCCAGGGGGTGGTGCACATCATCGGCCCCGAACAGGGCTTCACCCTGCCGGGCATGACCATCGTCTGCGGCGACAGCCATACCTCGACCCATGGCGCCTTCGGCGCGCTCGCCCATGGCATCGGCACATCTGAAGTCGAGCACGTGCTGGCGACCCAGACGCTGATCCAGAAGAAGGCGAAGAACATGCGGGTGCGGGTCGATGGAACCCTGCCCGAACATGTCGCGGCCAAGGACATCGTGCTCGCGATCATCGGCGAGATCGGTACCGCCGGCGGCACCGGCCACGTGATCGAATATTGCGGCCCGGCCATCGAGGCGCTGTCGATGGAGGGCCGGATGACGGTCTGCAACATGTCGATCGAGGGCGGCGCCCGCGCCGGCCTGATCGCGCCGGACGAGATCACCTTCGACTACGTGAGGAAGACGCCGCGCGCGCCGAAGGGTGCCGACTGGGATACGGCGTTAGCCTATTGGCGGACGCTGAAGACCGACGAGGGCGCGAGCTTCGATCGCGAGGTGCATCTCAACGCGGCCGATCTGCCGCCGATCGTCACCTGGGGCACCAGCCCGGAAAACGTCGTCGCGATCACCGGCGCGGTGCCCGACCCGGATTCCGCCAGCGATCCGGCACGCAAGGAATCCATGCGACGGGCGCTCGACTATATGGGATTGAAGGCGGGAACGCCGATGACGGCCGTCGAGATCGACCGCGCCTTCATCGGTTCGTGCACCAACGGCCGCATCGAGGACCTGCGCGCCGCTGCGAAGATGATCGCCGGCAAGAAGGTTCACGAACGGGTCAACGCGCTGGTGGTGCCGGGTTCGGGCCTGGTCAAGCAGCAGGCCGAAGAGGAAGGTCTCGACAGGATCTTCGTCGAGGCCGGCTTCGAATGGCGCGAGCCGGGCTGCTCCATGTGTCTTGCCATGAACGCCGACAAGCTGGCCCCGGGCGAGCGCTGCGCCTCGACGTCGAACCGCAATTTCGAGGGCCGCCAGGGCTTCAAGGGCCGGACCCATCTGGTGTCGCCGGAAATGGCGGCCGCGGCGGCGGTCGCCGGCCATTTCGTCGATATCCGCGACTGGAAATAGCTAAGGCGGTGGAGCGAATGGCGAAGGACGATATCGAGATCGCGCTTCTGGAGCCGGCCGACGCGCATCGGCTGGCGCCGCTTATCGCTGCCTATGCCCAGGACCGCAAGCGCGGCGCGCCGCGGCAGCCGGACCAGTATTACGCGGAGATGGTGCTCGGCGACCGGACCGCCGAGATCCTCGGCGCCCGGGTTGACGGCGAGCTGGTCGGCTTCGCCGCGTTCTTCGACCTGCCGGACATGATCACCGGGCTGAGAACCTGCCAGGTGGACGAGTTCTTCGTCCTGCCCGCCCATCGGCGCAAGGGCATCGGCAACAGGATGTTCGACGCGCTGGCGGCGGAAGGCCGCAAGCGCAGCTGGCTGCATCTGAGATGGATCGTCGACGACCGCAATCCGACCGCCAAGGCCTTCAGTGAAGGCCGGGCGAACGTCCGGGCATCCCACTACTACGAAACCGAGATCTGAAACGCGCCTCAGGCGCGGTCGTCGGCCAGCCGCTTTATGGCGTCGGCGATCATCCGCATGGCCTCCTCGCGATCGCCCCAGCGGACGATCCTGACCCATTTTCCCGGTTCCAAGTCCTTGTAGTGCTCGAAGAAGTGCTCGATCTTCTGCAGAGTCATCTCGGGCAGGTCGTTGGCGGTCTCGACGAGGTCGTACTGGCGGGTGAGCTTGCGGCTGGGGACCGCGACGATCTTCTCGTCGCCGCCGCTCTCGTCCTCCATCACCAGGACCCCGACCGGCCGGCAATTGAGGATCGCGCCGGGCACGATCGGCCGCTGGTTGGGGACCAGCACATCGATCGGGTCGCCGTCGTCGGACAGGGTGTGGGGGACGAAGCCGTAATTTCCCGGATAGCGCATCGGCGTATACAGGAACCGGTCGACATACATGGCGCCGGCCGCCTTATCCATCTCGTATTTCACCGGCTCGCCGCCGACCGGCACCTCGATGATGACGTTGATGTCGTGGGGTGGATTGTCGCCTATCGGTATGGCGTCTATGCGCATGGTCGTCTCCTTGCCTGACCGGGCCTTATCGTGGCGGGCGCGCCGGAGCAAGCGATACCGCAGACCGGGCGGCGGAATGCCGCGCGCGCTCTGGCGGGTCCAAACGGCTTGCGTGAGGCCGGATGCCATCCGATGATGGCTTATTCACGAGGAGACATTCCATGCGGAAGATTTTCAGCCTGGCCGCCGGCCTGTTGCTGCTGGCGCTCGCCCCGGCGCGGGCGGACGAGATCGAAAGCGCCTATACGAAGATCGATCTTAAAAAGTGCCCGCTGATCGACAAGAACGACGACGAAGGGCCGTGGGCGCTGTGGCGCTGCGACGGCTACGAGGGACGACCGGTCTTCGTCATGGAAGGCGATTTGCGGTTCTTCATCTGGTTCGACGAACGTGAAACCAACGAGAGAATCCGCGACCAGACGCTGGCGCCGTTCAACAATCTGGGCAAGGGCGTGCTGGAATGGCGGCTGCGGCGCGGACCGCAGGGCGTGGCCGAGCCGTTCGCCACGATCATCCGCTACTATACGGCCCGCGAAGGCAAGCCGGAAGGCCAGGTGCTGGTGGTGAGCCAGATCAAGCCGGGCGCGACCTGCCATATCGCCTACGTGGACGCGCTCGCCAACCGCGACGCCAATGTGCTGGCGCGCGAGGCGGCGGACGAATACGCGGGCACGTTCGATTGCGGCAACGAGCCGATGGTCATCGGCAAGTCCGGCATCAGCAGGTAACGACGGCGCGACGAGGGGTTGCGGCAAGGCTTGAAGCATGGATCCCCGCCTGCGCGGTGATGACGGAACTTGTTGATGCTAATGGTGTTTTTCTGAAGTTCAGGAGCCTCGGCGGAGCCGTTCCGGCGCAAGCGGGACGCACATCGGAACCCAAGAACACTCCGTCATCTCCGCGCAGGCGGAGATCCATGCTTCTGCATTTTGCACGGAAGTGCATCGGACGTCGCGGGCGAGGCGAAGCACGCCGCGGCTTGGCGCGGCGTGCATGAGTCCTACGGTTCCAGCTCGGCGTCCCAGTAGAGGAAGTCCATCCAGCTTTCGTGCAGGTAATTGGGCGGGAACAGCCGCCCGTTATTGTGCAGGTCGTGGATGGACGGCTGGTACGGCCGGTTCATCAGCGTCATGCCGATCGTGCCCAGCTCGCGCGGCTCCTTGTTGCCCTTCTTCAGGTTACAGGGCGCGCACGCGGTGAGCACGTTGTCCCAGGTCGTCTGCCCGCCCCGCGACTTCGGCACCAGGTGATCGAAGGTCAGGTCGTGGCCCGATCCGCAATACTGGCACTGGAAGCGGTCGCGGAGAAACACGTTGAAGCGTGTGAAGGCCGGGTTGCGGCTCGGCTTCACGTAGGACTTCAGCGACACGACGCTGGGGAGCTTCATCTCGAAGGACGGCGAGTGGATCGCCACGTCGTATTCGGAAACGATGTTCACGCGATCGAGGAACACAGCCTTGATCGTGTCCTGCCATGACCATAGGGACAGCGGATAGTAGCTGAGGGGCCGGTAATCGGCATTGAGGACGAGGGCGGGGTGTGCGCCCGTCGATACTGGCATGGTCATATCCCTACCTCCGTCGGGACACTCGGAAACGTGAATCGGTTGTCAATCTATTCTAGGGCTTCTGTGTCAGGGTTGTGAAGCCCCAGAAAAATCGAACGAAATTCGTTGGATCGGCCAGACCGTTAATATCGTCATTCCCGGCTAAACAGGCAAGGATTCCTTCCCCTGCCGCCGTGCCCGGTAGAAGGCCCAGAGCAGACGGGCGGCGACCGCGCGCCACGGTCGCCAGTCCTCGGCAATCTGAAGAAGCGCCTTCTCCTTCGGACGATCGTCGAGGCCGAAGGCTTCCGCCGCCGCCTGCTGCAGGGCGAGGTCGCCGGCGGCGAAGGCGTCGGCATGGCCGAGGCAGAACATCAGGAACACGTCCGCCGTCCACGGCCCGATGCCCTTGAGGGCGACGAGGGCGGCATGGGCCTCGTCCGCCGGCACCGCGCCGAGACCGGCGAGATCGATCTCGCGCGTATGGATGGCTTCGGCGATGCCGCGCAGGGTGCGGATCTTGGCGGCGGAGAGGCCGGCGGTACGCAGGTCCTCTTGGGGGCAGTCGAGCACGCTCTTCGCGTCGTTCGGATCGACGGTGCCGGCATAGCGGTTCCAGATCGCCTCGGCGCTGGCGACGGAGACCTGCTGGGCGACGACGATGCGGGCAAGGCCCTCGAAGCCGGGCGCGCGCAGCCTGAGCGGCACCTCGCCGGCCGCCTGATGGATTTCGACGAGCCGCGGGTCGTCGCGCTTGAGCGCTTCGAGACCCTCGTCGATATCGTCCATCGTTATGATCAATCGCATGGCTCGTGCCCCGTTTTCCTCCCTGATCGCCGAATCCTTCCCGATAGGCTATCGGTATCGGCGGCGACCATCCTATCGTCTCGCGGTCCGAGGATCACATGACAAAACCGGTGTTCCGGTTCGCGCCGAGCCCGACCGGCGACCTGCATCTGGGAAGCGCCTATTCGGCGCTGGTGAATTTCCGCCTGGCGGAGCTGACCGGCGGCCGGATGATCCTGCGCGTCGAGGACGTGGACACCACCCGGTCGCGCCCGGACTTCGAACGCGGCATCCTCGACGACCTCGCCTGGCTCGGCCTTCGCTGGGAGGAGCGGGTGCGGCGGCAGTCGGAACATTTCGACGAATACGGCCGCGCCATGGAGACCTTGAAGCGGGACGGTCTGGCCTATCCCTCGTTCCTGTCGCGAAAGGAAATCTCCGGACTGCTCGCGCAAAAGCCGGACGACTGGCCGCGCGATCCCGACGGGACGCCGCATTATCCGGGCGCCGAGCGGACGATGCCGCCGGAGGAGCGAGCGGCGCGGCTCGCCGCGGGGGACCGGGCGGCCTGGCGTCTCGACATGGCGGCGGCGCTCGAACGGATCGGCGGTTCGGGCGACCTTTCCTGGTGGGAGCTGCCGCTCGTGGGCACCGCCGGTCCGGCGCGGATCGCGGCCCGGCCCGGGGCCTGGGGCGACGCCGTGCTGGTCAGCAAGGACTATCCGGCGAGCTATCACCTGGCGGTGGTTCATGACGATGCGCTGCAGGGGGTGACCCATGTGGTGCGCGGGCAGGACCTTTATCACGCTACGGGCCTGCACCGGTTGCTGCAGACGCTGCTGGGCCTGCCGGAACCGGTCTACCTGCATCACCCGCTGCTGCTCGACGCCAAGGGCCGGAAGCTGTCGAAGAGCGACCGTGACACCAGTGTCTCCTCGCTCCGGAAATCGGGCCGGAGCCGTGATGAAATTCTGGCTATGTTGCCACCGCTTCCCGAAAGTGCGCCTTCAGCCCTGCGGCGTTTCGAGTAGCGCGGGAAGATCGACGACCGCCTCGTGGTAGCCGGGGCGGCTTTCGGTGATCGCGACGCTGCCGCCGTGGCGTTCGGCGATCTGGCGGACCAGCGACAGGCCGATTCCCGAGCCGGTCTTCTGCTGGTCCTTCGACATACGGTAGAACGGCGTGAACACCCGTTCCCGTTCGGTTTCGGGGATGCCGGGGCCATGGTCGGCGACGGTCAGCCGCACCCGGCCGGCCTCGCCGAGGACCGAAACCTCGACCGGCGGAGCGCCGTGCTTGCGGGCGTTGTCGAGCAGATTGCGGATCGCGCGGCGGATCAGGCGCGGATCGCCGTGGATATGCGACGGGGTGCCGGACAGGCGGCAACCGTCGACACGGGCGCATTCCTCGGCCGCCAGCGCCAGCAGGTCGATATCCTCCTCGCGTTCGAGCGGCCGGCCGGAATCGAGCCGGCTCGCCAGCAGGATCTCGTCGATCAGCGCGTCGAGCTCGGCGATGTCGCCTTCGAGGTCCTCGCGCCGCTTCGCGCTTGCATCGCGCTGCATCAGCTCGATACCCATGCGGATGCGCGCGAGCGGGGTGCGCAATTCGTGGCTGGCGTGGGCGAGGAGCTGCCGGTGGCTCTCGACCAGCTTCTCGATGCGGTCGGCGGCGGTGTTGAAGCTCGCGGCGAGGCGGGCGACCTCGTCCCTGCCTTTGACCTCGACCCTTGCTCCGAGATCGCCGGCCCCCAGAGTCTCGACCGCCGTCTGCAGCCGTTCGATGCGGCGGGTCAGGCCGCGAACGATCGGATAGGCGCACAGCGCGACGAGAAGCGCGATGGCCGCAAGCCATGCGATGCCGCGCAGGAATGGCCGGCGCGGCCCGATTTGCATCCGGGCGACGATCCAGCGCCCGTCCCGGAGCCGTTCCCGCCACAGGCCCCTGTGGCCGGGCCAGTCGGATTCGGGAAACGCGATCCGGCGGCCGGCGCCGGCCAGAGGCTTGCGCCCGGCATCGAACAGGGCAAGGTCGATGCCCAGCCGGTCGGAAATTTCGCCCAGACGCCGGCGCTGGACTTCCGGCGGCGCGCTCGCGGGCGGCAGCGCCATCTCGATCAGGTCGGCCCCGAGCCGGGTCAGCGGCGGACGGTCCAGATGGCGGTTGTCGACGCGCCAGAGGATCGCGGAGACGACCACAACGGCCAGCAGGCTGGCGATGATGGTCAGGTAGATCTTGAGATAGAGACGAGTCATCGGATCAGCGCCGCGCCGTCAATCCTGCGAGCGGGCGAAGACGTAGCCCGAGCCGCGCACGGTGATCACCCGGCGCGGCGCCTTCGGGTCGTCCTCGATGGCCGCGCGGATGCGGGAGATGTGCACGTCGATGGAGCGGTCGAAGGCGTCGAGCGTCTCGCCCTTCATCAGGTCCATCAGCGCCTCGCGGGTGAGGACCCTGCCGGCATGTTCGGCAAGCGCCGTGAGCAGGGAAAACTGGTGGCCGGTCAGCGTTCGCGGATCGCCGTCGATGCGGACCTCGCGGGCGCCCTTGTCGATCTCGAGCCGGCCGAAGACCAGCACGTCCTTGGTCCTCGGCGTGCGGCCGCGGCGCAGGATGGTCTTGAGGCGGGCGAGCAGCTCGCGCGGCTCGAACGGCTTGGGGAGGTAGTCGTCGGCGCCGAGCTCGAGGCCGATGACCCGGTCCATCACGTCGCCGCGGGCGGTGAGCATCAGGATCGGCGTCTGGTCGCGGGCGCGCAAGGCCCGGCAGACCTCGAAACCGTCGATACCGGGCAGCATGACGTCGAGGACGACGGCGTCCGGCGCCTCCCGGTCGTGGATGGCGAGGCCTTCCTCGCCGCTTGCCGCGCGGATTACCCGGAAGCCAGCGCCTTCGAGATATTCGGCGACCATGGCGGCGAGCCGCGGGTCGTCCTCGACGAGCAGGATCCGGTCGGGGACGACGGGATCCTGCGCGGCGGAACCGGTAGCGGCGGGACTTGAGGGGAGGCGGTCGGACATGCGGGTTTTCGAGCAGGTTTCGACGGAAGACGGATCGGGCCGGCGGCGGGCCCGATCCCGGCGATGCGGGCGGGATCGGGCGACGCCGGTCCGGACTATGCCATCATTCCCAGCCGCGATGCCAGCCGTTGCCCATGCCGTGGCCCCAGCCGCGTCCATGGCCCCAACCGCGACGGCCGCGGCGCTTGTCGATGAACTCGGCCAGCTTCTGGCGCTGCTCGACGGTGAGGATGTCGGCGGCGTCGGCAAGCGCGGTGGAGATCCGCTTGCTGACGGCATCGACCATGGCGACCTTCTCGGCCCGCATGGCCTCGATGGCGGCACGGTCGACCTTGGGCTGCAGCAGCAGCCCCTTCAGCTTCTCGCGGCTTTCGCGCATGGATTTGCGCAGCGGAAACACGTCCTTGACCACGCCCTTGGCGATCTCGGTGAGCTTGGCCGTCTGCTCGTCGGTGGCGTCGAGTTCGATGGCCACGTGCTTGACCATGCGCTCGGCCATCTTGCCGGCGAATGCTTCGTTCATGGCCCGGAACATGCCGTTGCCGGGGGCCCAGCCGCCGCTGACGGCCGCGGTGGTCAACGCGCCGAAGACGACGGTCGCGGTGAGGATCGCCAGGAGCAGCGGATTCTTCGTTTTGCGGGATTTTCCGGAAGTGTCGGGAGTCCGGGGCTCGGTTTCGTTGATGGACATCGGATTTCCTTCGCTTTTCATTTCGATTGGCGCTGGAAGGCCAACCTCGTACCACCCGGAGATAGTCCCGTCGGATTTCGCCCGTGTCTCCGGATTGTAAAGTTATGTAAAGTCGCCTCCTGGAATCACTCGCGAGGACCCCGCCGGCCATGGAAATCGAAACCGCCGACCGCATCGCCAGGATCGCGGCCGATCTGTTCCGCCAGCACCAGGCGCGCGAGCCCTATGCCTGGCCCGAAGGGCGCGAGGCGCCGGCGACGCTGGAGGAGGCCTACGAAGTGCAGTTCGAGCTGCAGGAGCAGTTCATCGAGGCGGGGCTCGGTGGCCTCGCCGGGCACAAGATCGCGCTTACCTCCAAGGCGATGCAGGCATTTTGCGGCGTCGACCATCCGATCGCCGGCGGCATCTTCGCTTCCACGATCCGCTCCGGCCCCTGCGAGGTCGCGGCTGCCGATTTCCAGCGGCTCGGCATCGAGTTCGAACTCGCCTTCGAGATCGGCCGCGCCGCCCGCGGCGGACCCTATGACGAGGCGAGCGTCCGGGATCTGGTGTCCGGCTGCCGGCCGGCCTTCGAACTGATCGAGGACCGTCGGGCGGATTACGACGCGCTCGGGGCGCTGGGCCTCGCCGCCGACAATGCCTGGTGCGGCGGCGTGGTGCTGGGTTCGCCAATCGAGGACTGGCGATCGCTCGATCTCGACGCGCTGCCGGTGACGCTGTTCTATAATGACGAGACGCCGGATAAGGCGGTGACCGGCGCGGCGGAGCCGTGGAAGTCGCTCGCCTGGGTCGCCAACCACCTCATCGGCTTCGGCCGGGCTCTGGAGCCGGGGCAGATCGTCATCACCGGCAGCGCGCTCAAGACCCGGTTTCCCGAACCGGGCGATGCGATCCGCTACGAGATCGACGGGATCGCCGAGGTGGCGGTGGACATCCGCTGACGATCAGGATTCAGGTCGTAGTGAGGGTTTAACTTGTGCGCCGGTTTGGCAGGATTTGTTCGCAGGCGGTCTATGAGGAGGAAGGACATGCCGGGCATATTCGACGACGAATGGGCCGCTTGCGGGCAAATCCCGTCAAATCCCTTAGGGACGAGGCCCATTTCGCTTCTGGACGGCGACGGCAACCGCTTGAAGTGGCTGGCACTACGGCGCGTTTGCCCCATAATGTTATCAGGCACCACCAGAAACGAAATGGGCCACGCCGGCACATAAGTTGAACCCTCACTACGACCTAGTCGCGAAGACGAGGTGGCCGGGCACCGGGTCGCCCTCTTCCTTGCGCACGGTGATCGGGTCGAAACGCTCGATTTCGAAGCCGCGCTCGGCCATCAGGTCTCTTGTATAGCTCTCCGAATGGGCGAAGCGGTGCTTGGGGCCGACCCGGTAGGGCGCGTCGGCGAACGCCTCGTCGGGCAGGGTCTCGGTGGAGAAGGCGACCGATCCTCCGGGCCGGAGCCTTGCCGCGAAGCCGTCGAACAAGGCGAGGAGATCGCCCAGATAGGGCAGCATGTCGGCGGCGACGATCAAATCCCAGTCCGGCTCGTCGGACTCTTCGAGGAAGCGGATCGCATCGGCGACATAGAGCGCGTCGTAGACGCCGCGGTCGTGGGCGGCGGCGACCATCTCCTCGGACAAATCGACCCCTATGAGGCGGCGGCAGCGTTTGCCGAAGGCGGCGCCGCACAGGCCGGTGCCGCAGCCGAGATCGAGCGCCCGGCCGACGGGCCCCGCATCGCGATCGATCAGCATCTGCCGGATCTGCATCGGCACCGAATAGCCGAGCCGATCGACCAGAATCGTGTCGAAGCGGTCGGCATGCTGATCGAACAGGGTGGCGACATAGAGTTCGGGGGCTCGGACGGGCGTGTCGCCCATCCCGAGCGCGGCGAGGCGCACGGCGACGCCGCCCGGATCGCGCGGGTCGAGCGCCAGCGCCTCGCGATAGCTCTCGGCCGCTCCGGCCCGGTCTCCGGCCTTCTCCAGCTTCAGCGCCCGGTTGTAGGCGCGCGCCAGCGCCTTCTCGTCGATCCTGCCCATCGCCGCTTCGGTTCTCCAGCCGATTTCCTGGCCCGCATCGGTAACATTTCGGGCCGGAAAGGCAAGGGTGCCCGGTCGGGCGCGGAATGGCGCAAAGCCGCGGTCGGGATTTAACGGTTCGTTCACGGAGCTTTCCGGACGGCTTACCGGCATGGTTACCGGAATATTGAGAAATGCAGTTCCACCGCGCGCCGATGTCGATTCTTGCGGAACCGTTAAAACTTTACGGCCACCGGTAAGCAGATCGAATGATTTCGCCGGCTAAATCGCGGGCGTGGGAGGGGGTGCGTATGGAGAACGGCAATGATCGCCAAATCGCATCGTACAATTAAGAACCTGGTCAGGACCGCCTGCCGCAGCACGTCCGGCAACGTGGCGATCATGACCGGCTTCGTGATCGGCGTCATCATGCTCGCCGGCGGCTCGGCGATGGACTATTCACGCGCCAGCAAGGTCAGGAATCACCTGGGCAACGCCCTCGACGCGGCGGCGATTTCCGCGGCCAAGGATCTGTCCACCGGCGGCTGGACGCTGACCCAGGTCAAGGAGCGGGCGAAGAAAGCCTTCGAGGCCAATTTCCGCGTGGCGCAGATGCACGAGATCTCCGTCAGCGGCTTCGATCTCGTCCAGAACACGGTATCGAAATCGGTCGCGGTGGTCGCCAACGCGACGCTGCCGACCACGTTCATGCAGATCGCCAATATCAACGAGCTGTCGGTCGCCAACCGGGCAGTGGCACGCTATTCGGACAAGAAGCTCGAAATGGCGATGATGCTCGATGTCACCGGCTCCATGTCCGGCAGCAAGATCACTTCCCTGAAGCAGGCCGCCAAGGACGCCGTCGACATCCTGCTGCCGGAAGGGGCCTCGTCCTCCGACGTGGTGCGGGTCGGTCTCGTCCCCTATTCCTATTCGGTCAATGCCGGCGACTACGCCTCGGCGGTCACCAACGGGGCGAGCACGAAATGCGTCACCGAACGCGCCGGTATCAACAGCTTCAACGACGTCAAGCCGGAGACAGATCCGCTGGACGCCGACACCATCCTCGGACACGGGACCTGGTACTGCCCGGACGCCAAGGTCGTGCCGATGACCAACGACCGGACCATATTGAAGACCAAGATCAATGCCTTCTCGGCCGGCGGCTATACGGCCGGGCATCTGGGCGTCGCCTGGTCCTGGTACATGCTGTCGCCGGAATGGTCGTCGATCTGGCCGACCGCGAGCGCTCCCGTCGCCTATAACGACGACGACACGATCAAGGTCGCCATTCTGATGACCGACGGTCAGTTCAACACGGCTTACGAATCCGGCAACGGATCGTCGACCTATCAGGCCAAGCAGCTGTGCCAGAACATGAAGAACAAGGGCATCATCATCTATTCGGTGGCGTTCCAGGCGCCGTGGAGCGCGCAGCAGACGCTGCAATACTGCGCCACCAGTTCCGACCACTATTTCGACGCTTCGAGCGGCGAGCAGCTTCACGCCGCGTTTACCCAGATCGCGGTCAACGTGCGCAAGCTGTTTCTGTCCGAATAGCCACCGCGTCGAACGCAAGGACAAGGGACGCGGGCTTCGTCCGCGCCCCGATCCGCTCCCGATGCTTAAAAGCCGGGATCGCCCGCCCAGCGATCCCGGCTTCGGCATGTCGGGAGCCTGTCGCGCCGGTTCCGCAACCCAGAGTCCCGACAAGCCAAAATACGCGGATCGATAAAATTTTACGGAAATTCTAAAAAGGTTTGAATGAAATTTGTGGCTATTTCCACCCAGCGAAGCCTGTTGCGCATGGAGTACGGCAATGGTCGACAAATTCCTGTGGTCCCTGAAACGACGATTTTCGGCGGCCTGTCGCAGCCAGTCCGGGAACGTGGCGATCCTGACGGGCCTGGCCATCTCCGCGATCGTGCTGGCCGGCGGTTCGGCAATGGACTATTCGCGGGCCAGCAAGGTCAAGGCGCATCTGGGCAGCGCCCTCGACGCGGCGGCGATTTCCGCGGCCAAGGACCTGTCGACCGGCGGCTGGACGCTGACCCAGGTCAAGGAACGGGCCGAAGCGGTGTTCAAGGCCAATTTCCGCTCCCAATACATGCACGAGATCTCCGTCAGCGGCTTCGACCTCACCCAGAACACGGTCGCCAAATCGGTCGCGGTGGTCGCCAATGCGAGCCTGCCGACCACCTTCATGGCGATCGCCAATATCGAGAAGCTGAACGTCGGCAACCGGGCGGTGGCGCGCTATTCGGACAAGAAGCTCGAGATGGCGATGATGCTCGACGTCACCGGCTCGATGTCCGGCAACAAGATCAAGGACCTGAGGGACGCGGCGAAGGACGCGCTCGACATCCTGCTGCCCGCCGGCGCCTCGTCCTCCGACGTGGTGCGAGTCGGCCTCGTCCCCTATTCCTATGCCGTCAACGCCGGCTCCTACGCCTCGAAGGTGACCAACGGAGCGAGCACCAAATGCGTCACCGAACGGGGCAGCAAGTACAAGTTCGACGACCAGCAGCCGGTCCTCAGCCCGCTCGACAAGAAATCGATCCTCGGCGCGGCGACCAACAGGTGCCCCTCGGCGACGATCGTCCCGATCACCAACGATCGCAACCTGCTGCGTTCCGTGATCAACGGCCTGTCGGCGGACGGCTACACCGCCGGGCACATCGGCGTCGCCTGGGCCTGGTACCTCTTGTCGCCGAAATGGGCGGATATCTGGCCGAGCGCCAGCAGGCCGGTCGCCTACAATGACGAGGATACCATCAAGGTCGTCATCCTGATGACCGACGGCGAATTCAACACCGCCTACGAATCAGGCAACGGATCCTCGACCGCGCAGGCCAAGAAGCTGTGCAAGAACATGAAGAAAGAAGGCGTCATCATCTATTCGGTGGCGTTCCAGGCGCCGTGGTCGGCAAAGAAGACGCTACAGAATTGCGCCACCGACTCGAGCCATTACTTCGACGCGTCCAGCGGCGCCGAACTGCATGCCGCCTTCGCCGAGATCGCCGTCAACGTGCGCAAGCTCTTCCTGTCCGAATAGACCGGCTTTCCCCGGACCCGAACGAAAAGGGCGCGGGGATTTCCGCGCCCTTTCTGGTTGCATTGCCCGTGACCGAAACTCAGCCGCGATTCTGGCGGTTTTCGATCAGGTCGTCGACCACGGCCGGCTCGGCCAGCGTCGAGGTGTCGCCGAGATTGGAGAAATCGTCCTCGGCGATCTTGCGCAGGATGCGGCGCATGATCTTGCCCGAGCGGGTCTTGGGCAGGCCGGGCGCGAACTGGATCAGGTCGGGCGAGGCGATCGGGCCGATCTCCTTGCGGACCCAGCCGACCAGTTCCTTGCGCAGCTCCTCCGACGGTTCGTCGCCGGCCATCAGCGTCACATAGGCGTAGATGCCCTGGCCCTTGATGGCGTGAGGATAGCCCACGACCGCGGCCTCCGACACCTTGGGGTGGGCGACCAGCGCCGATTCGACCTCGGCCGTGCCCATGCGGTGGCCGGAGACGTTGATCACGTCGTCGACGCGGCCGGTGATCCAGTAATAGCCGTCCTCGTCGCGGCGGCAGCCGTCGCCGGTGAAATAGGTGCCCTTGTAGGCGGAGAAATAAGTCTGCACGAAGCGGTCGTGGTCGCCGTAGACGGTGCGCATCTGGCCGGGCCAGGAATCGAGGATGACGAGGTTGCCCTCGGCCGCGCCCTCGAGCGCGTTGCCGTCGGAATCGACCAGCGCCGGCTTGACGCCGAAGAACGGCCGGGTCGCCGAGCCGGGCTTGAGATCGGTGGCGCCGGGCAGCGGCGTGATCAGGATGCCGCCGGTCTCGGTCTGCCACCAGGTGTCGACGATCGGCGACTTGCCCTCGCCGACCACGTCGTAATACCAGGCCCAGGCTTCCGGGTTGATCGGCTCGCCGACGGAGCCCAGCAGCCGCAGGGAGGAGCGGTCGGTGCGGGTGACGGCCTCGTCGCCGGCGCCCATCAGGGCGCGGATGGCGGTGGGGGCGGTGTAGAAGATGTTGACCTTGTGCTTGTCGACCACGTCCCAGAAGCGCGAGGCGCTGGGATAGGTGGGGACGCCCTCGAACATCAGGGTGATGGCGCCGTTGGCGAGCGGGCCGTAGACGATGTAGGAGTGGCCGGTCACCCAGCCGACATCGGCGGTACACCAGTAGACGTCGCCGTCGTGATAGTCGAACACGTATTGATGGGTCATGGCGGCATAGACCAGATAGCCGCCGGTGGTGTGCATCACGCCCTTGGGCTGGCCGGTGGAGCCGGAGGTGTAGAGGATGAACAGCGGATCCTCGGCGTTCATCTCCTCGACCGGGCATTCGGCGGGAACGGTCGCCGCCGCCTCGTGGTACCAGACGTCGCGGCCGGGGGTCATGGCGACGTCGGCGCCGGTGCGGCGGACCACGATCACCTTCTCGTCGCCGGCGCATTTGGCGAGCGCGGCGTCGGTATTGGCCTTGAGCGGGATCGGGCGGCCGCCGCGGACGCCCTCGTCGGAGGTGACGACGAACTTGGACTCGCAGTCGACGATGCGGCCGGCGAGCGAATCCGGCGAGAAACCGCCGAAGACGATCGAATGGACCGCGCCGAGCCGGGCGCAGGCGAGCATCGCGTAAGCCGCCTCGGGGATCATCGGCATGTAGATGGTCACCCGGTCGCCCTTCTTCACCCCTTGCGCCCTGAGCACGTTGGCGAAGCGGCAGACCTCGGCATAAAGCTCGTTATAGGTGATCGCCTTGTCGTCGGTCGGCTCGTCGCCCTCCCACAGGATCGCGACCTGGTCGCCACGGGTCGCCAGATGGCGGTCGACGCAGTTTGCGCAGACGTTCAGCGTGCCGTCCTCGAACCATTTGATGTGGACGTCGTCATAGGCGTAGGAGGTGTTCTTGACCTTCGAATAGGGCTTGATCCAGTCGAGCCGCTTGCCGTGTTCGCCCCAGAAGCCGTCGGGGTCTTCCACCGACTGCCTGTACATCTCTTCATATTTGGCTTTGTCGGCCCATGCGCGGGCCGCCACGTCCGCGGGGACGGGGTAAAGGTCTTTGTGCATCTGTTACCTCCCAATGCAGTCGGGGCGTCGGCGTCCGCTCCATCGCTGGCCGAACCGTCCGGCCGGCTGCTCTCTCGGAGAGTAGCCCAGGGGCCGGCGCCGCTCGTTTCCGGCGCATTATGCTGACCCGGGTGCCGCACCGCAACACGGGATTGCTCGAACTTTGGTCGGGGAGGGAGCGCGCTCCGGAGGGCCGGGAGAGGGGGGCCTTGACGGCAATTTGTTGAGTTGATACTTAGTGAGTCAAGACTCAATAAAAGGCGAGACCCCGGCGGTACGTCATGGACTCGACGAATGCGGTTCGGGGCGGGGCGATTGATGGCGATTGAACACGCGCAGCGAAAAACAGGCGGAACGGCGTCCTCGCCCGGCCCGACCCGGCGGGAGCGGCAGAAGGCGCGGACCCGCGACAGTCTGGTCAGCGCGGCGGCCGACCTGTTCGCCCGCTCGGGCCTTCGCGACGCGCGCACCGAGGACATCGCCCGGGCGGCGCGGGTCTCCCATGGCACGGTGTTCGTGCACTTCCCCACCAAGGCCGACCTGATCGAGGAGACCATCGGCCGCTTCGCCCACGCGTTGACCGGGCGCCTCGATACACTCCTGAGACAATCGGCCGGGATGAGCGAGATCCTCTCGGCCCATCTCGCGGCGATCGGCGAGGTCGAGGCGCTCTATCGCCGGATCCTGATCGACCTGCCGGGGCAGCCGGCCGCGGTGCGGGCGCACTGGGTGACGATCCAGTCGGCGATCTCGAAATATTTCGCCATCGGGCTCGCCGCGCATCCCGATCCGGCCTCGCGCCTCGATCCGGCCCTGACCTTCAACACCTGGCTGGCGCTGGTTCACCACTATCTGAGCAACCGCGATCTGTTCGCGCCCGAGGGTTCGGTGATCGAGCGCCACGGGCCCGCCCTCGCCGGCCATTTCCTCAACCTGATCGAAAACCGGGAACACTCATGACCCAGACACACCCGACATGCATCGCCTGCGGCATGCCCATGCGGCGACCCGAGGACCACAGCGGCGGCGACCCGTCGCGCGACTGGTGCCATCTGTGCACCCGCGAGGACGGCCGCATGGTGAGCTACGACGAGGCGCTCGCGGGCGTCACAGGGTTCCTCGTCCGCACCCAGGGGCTCGACCGGTCCGCCGCCGAAGGGATCGCCGCCAGGACCCTCGCCGGCCTGCCCGCCTGGCGCGACCGGGAGGGGTGAGAACTATGGAAAAGATCGACTTCAAGAAACGCGACAAGGCGCTCTATGCCCCTTCGGCCAGGGACTGCGCCTTCGTCGACGTGCCGGAAATGTCCTTCCTGATGATCGACGGCGCCGGCGATCCGAACGCGGGCGCTGCCTACGCGGAAGCCGTCGAGGCGCTGTTCTCGGTCGCCTACACGGCGAAGTTCATGGTCAAGAAGCGGGCCGAAAATCCGGTCGATTACGGCGTGCTGCCGCTCGAAGGCCTGTGGTGGGCCGATGACCCTTCGGCTTTCACAGCCGGACGGCGCGACGAGTGGCTATGGACGATGATGATCCGCCAGCCGGACCTTCTCGGCGAGGCGGGCATCGCGGCGGCGATCGAGGCGGCCGGGAAAAAGAAGGACCTGCCGGCGCTCGGCAAGCTGCGCTTCGAGCGCTTCGCCGAGGGCCGGGCGGCGCAGGTGATGCATCTGGGTCCGTTCACCGAGGAGGGACCGACGATCGCGCGGCTGCATGCCTTCATCGAGGCCTCGGGCAGCCATCTCGCCGGCAAGCATCACGAGATCTATCTCAGCGACATCCGCCGCGCGGCGCCGGAGAAATGGAAGACGGTATTGAGGCAGCCCGTCGCGTGAAACGCGACGGGTTGGTTGTTCTCGCTCGCGGCCGTATCGCGCCCCAATGGGGCGCTGGCCTGCGCGGGCGCGGCGCTAGCGCCGGGCGACGGTCGTCGC
>Ga0070729_10001640_pt1 | contig 32960 bp, 27 predicted proteins | sample tdDd472_FD_66725 | JGI IMG/M metagenome (GOLD analysis project Ga0070729, IMG submission 66725) | Marine sediment microbial communities from the Atlantic coast under amendment with organic carbon and nitrate - tdDd47.2 | ecosystem: Environmental > Aquatic > Marine > Coastal > Sediment | place...
GGAAATCTCTGCATTGCAGGGCGAGCTGCAATCTCTTTCAGCAGAAGAAGAAAATACATATTCACATCTTGAAAAATTGAAAAAAGAAGAATTACTATTAAATAAAATTGTTAATGAGTTATTAACAGAAGAAAAAAGGGTCACTCGTAAAATCTCAAATCTAGCTTTCAAAATCGCTGATGATAAAAAAAAGGTAGAAGAGCTAAAAGAATCATACTCCAACTATATTGTGTGGTTATACAAAAAAGGCGGGAGGAGTGAGTTGTCTTATCTGGCAGATGCCGGCACCATAAATGAGCTTTATTTACGATATAAAAACCTTCAGTATCTCCATGAGGCATTCAGCAATGTGAAGGAGCGGCTGGATGCAAGTTTGAAAGATGCTCATGCACGGAAAATTGAGTATGAATCGGCACGATTAGAACAAAAACGTCTTATCGCGAAAAAAAATCAGGAAACAGAAGTTATTTCAAGAAATAAATCAGAAAAAGAAAGTTTAATTTCCAAACTGAAAAAGAATCAGGAAAATGTTGAGAACGAGATAGAAGAAAAAAGGAAAGCACAACTGGCGATTAAAGATTTAATTGCCAAATTAATCAGGGATGCGGAACAGCGAAAACTTACGGTTAAAACTACAGAGAAAGAACAAATTCCTGACTTCAGCTATAAAGGAAACACAAGACTTGAGACTCTGAAAGGAAGGCTGGAATGGCCACTTTCGAGGGGTAAGATAGTTCGAAAATTTGGTAACAATAAAAACCCAAAACTCAAGACTGTAACGGTTAATTACGGTATTGATATCGAAGCTTCAACTAACAGAAGGGATGTTAGAGTGGTCTCTTCCGGAGTTGTATCGGCAATTGAATGGATACCGGGATACGGGAGTATTATTATTGTTAATCACAATAATGATTACAGAACAGTTTATGGGCATGTTAATGAGATTTCGGTGAGGGAAGGGGATGTGCTTACCGCCGGCGATATAATCGCGAAAGTGGCAGAAAGTATCGAGGGAGCTGTTCTCCATTTTGAGGTATGGGACGGGCGTAAAAACGAAAATCCGGAAATATGGCTTGTAAAAAGATAATGTACTCAAATTATTAGGTTGATTTATAGTTATAACTTATTAATTTTAGGAATGCCCAATTAAATATCCCAATAAAGGAGAATAATATTTTCTAAACCCTCACAATTTTATTTGCCCACGAAAGAAAACCGTGTAATTAGATGCATTATCCATTATATTTATGCATAAGTTGCTTAGAAATTTAAAATAAAAGGTTAGATACAAAAAAGTGCATTCTTTTTTTTCTAATATTTTTAATAACTTTGCACGTTGTGAATATGTTCTCCACATGCTGAAATTGAATTGAATTTAAAATTATTGAAACTTAATCCACATATTCATTCATATAATAGAGCAGTATTATGAAAAAATTGTTGCTATTTTTACTTGTTGCATCGAGCATTAGTTTTGCTCAATTTACCACTCAAGCCCAGTTCAGGGGTGAAAAAACTACAAAATTTACAGAAGATGTACTTCTTGATCAATCTTTACTTGGTACGGAAGTAGGTTATGGCGCGGCAAACCAGAGATTCCCTGATTTTGGTGACGCAATGTTACAGAGTGCAGATGATTTTACAGTACCAGGTGATGTTTCATGGATTATTACTTCCGTTTCAGCACAAGGTTTCTTTAATGTTGCTGCTTCTACACTTTTAGGTGTAGATGTGATATTTTATGCTGACAATGGCGGTATCCCGGGAGATGAAGTGTATTCTGCATTGAATTTAACCCCAACAGATCCTGCATCAGAAGATATTTTTGTGACTTTAACTGACGCAGCTACTTTGGCTCCGGGAACATACTGGGTTAGTATAGTTGGTGTTATGAACTATAATCCGGGTGGACACCAGTATTACAATCTAAGAAGAAATAGTGCAAATGGTTCGGGTTATGTAAATCGCGATCCTGATGGACTTACAGGCACAGTATCTGACTGGGGAACTCCTGATTACAGTGCTGCACCAAATGATCTCGACCTAGCGTTTGTACTTAACGGTATGACAGGAACGGTACCAGTAGAATTAACATCATTTACAGCGGTACAGAAAGGTTCAGCAGTTGAGTTAAACTGGTCAACCGCAACAGAAACAAACAACAAAGGATTTGAGATAGAAAGAAGTGTAGTAACAAGCGGAACAGAATCAACCTGGAAAACAGTTGGTTATGTAGATGGAAAAGGAACAACTACCGAAGCAGTATCTTACAGATTCTCAGATAACCTAAATGGTGTAGATGCAGAAGCAGTAGAATACAGGCTAAAACAAATTGATTATGATGGTGCATACGAGTATAGTGATGTAGTTTCTGTTGAAAATATAGTACCAACAGAATATTCAGTATCACAGAACTATCCAAATCCCTTCAACCCGAGCACAAAAATAACATTTGCATTACCAACAGAGGCAAATGTAAGTTTACGTGTATATAATGCATTGGGTCAGGAAGTAAGCAAAGTAGTAAACGGTACATTGAATGCAGGAACCCATGTTTATACATTTAATGCAAGTGAGTTTACAAGCGGCATTTATTTCTATAGTTTTGATGCACAGGGCGTAGATGGAACAAACTACAACATGATTAGAAAAATGATGTTGGTTAAATAAGAGGATAGTCAATAGTCTATCGTCATTGGTCAACGGTTATTAGTTGACAGACTTGAGATTTGAATTTTGGCGGGGTAATACCCGCCTTTTTTATTTTAAATATTGCATAATTCCGCAAAGTGGATATGTTATCCAAGAAGATGAAACATTTTTTTGGTTTAAATTAAATGGGATAGTTTTCTTAAAAAAATAAAAAGCACCAATTATTCATGAAATGTATAAAAAAACAAGGTAAAGCGGGTTAAAAAGAGATATACTGCCTTAAAAATGTTCAATGAATAGTTAACAATTTCTTTGCACAAATATTTGTGCAAATATTAAACAATTTTACTATTTTTAAGTTTGTGATTTTTAAGAATTTAGAAGAACTTTTTTGAATATAAAATTTATCTATTCAGCCAAAGCAAGCTTAAATTTTTCGGCAGTTACGGATGGGCGATTGATATCCGGTGATTTTATGTCTTGTTTTTCGTTTAGCAATCTAATAGGGGAAGTTCCCGGAATTCATTCAATCCATACTTTTTTAAAAATTTTTCATTTAGACAGAGATTTATGAAAGGTATAATTCTGGCGGGGGGTAGTGGCACGCGACTTTATCCTCTTACAAAAGTTGTGAGTAAACAATTGCTCCCCATATACGATAAACCCATGATCTATTATCCACTTTCCACACTCATGCTCGCGGGAATACGGAATATTCTGATTATATCAACACCAACTGATTTACCCAGATTTAAGGAATTGTTGGGAACCGGCGAGGACTTAGGATTAAGTTTGAGTTATGTAATACAACCTAGTCCTGATGGATTGGCTCAAGCCTTTATACTTGGTGAAGAATTTATCGGGGATGATGATGTTTGTCTTGTACTTGGTGACAACATATTTTATGGTCGCGGACTATCGAATTTATTATCAGAAGCAGTAGAAAAAGTAGAGAAACAAAACAATGCCGTTATATTTGGGTATTATGTAAATGAACCTTCCAGATATGGCGTTGTTGAGTTTAATTCGAGTAATGAAGCAGTTTCCATTGTAGAAAAACCAGAGATACCAAAGAGTAATTTTGCTGTTGTTGGATTGTATTTTTATCCGAATAACGTTATCGAGATTGCAAAAAACCTAAAGCCATCATCAAGGGGTGAGCTGGAAATAACAGATGTAAATGGCACTTATCTTAAAAGAAAAGAACTTTCGGTTCAGTTGATGGGGCGAGGGTTTGCATGGCTTGATACAGGAACTTACAGTTCTTTGCTGGATGCTTCAAACTTTATTGAAACTATTGAAAAACGGCAGGGTTTAAAGATTGCCTGTTTGGAGGAAATATCTTTCAAGAAAGGCTTTATTACGGAAAAACAATTATTGGAACTTTCCAATAACTATAACAATGAATACAAAGAGTACTTAAAGAAGATTATTTGATAATCTTTTTATTAATATTTAGAAATTCAATTATTGATTTTATACTTGAAATTGTATTGTGCTTTTAAGCACAGCCATAATTAGAACTGTTTTTTTATATGGAATTATTTCGTTTTTACTCAATAAAAGAGTATAATAGGGATTGAATTTTAAAATATATAGTTAACAATTTAAACTAAAAATATTTCTTGGACGTGAAAATGGAAATTCTTGAGAAAATTAAAGACAACTCCGTAAAGGTTGGTATTATTGGACTTGGTTATGTAGGATTACCACTCGGGCTTGAGTTTACTTCTAAAAAAATTGATGTAATCGGTTTTGATCTGGATGTTAGAAAAGTTGATAATATAAACGGTGGTAAAAGTTATATTAAGCATATTGAGACTTCCAGAATTAAAGAAGCAGTTGATGCAGGTTATTTATCTGCCACAACCGATTTTACCCGTCTTCCTGAAGTAGATGCGGTAATTATATGTGTTCCTACACCTTTGAATGAACATCGTGAACCTGATATGTCATACGTTGAAGGGACAGCAGTAATGATCGCAAAATACTTGCGTAAGGGTCAAATTGTTACACTTGAATCAACAACCTACCCGGGTACAACGGATGAAATATTACAACCATTATTTGAAAATGCTCCAATTTCTCAGGGTGTTGGCACAGAAAAATTTGTGGTAGGGGAAGACTTTTACCTTGCATTCAGTCCTGAAAGAGAAGACCCAAATAATCCTAATTATAATACATCCACAATTCCAAAAGTGGTTGGCGGTATTACAGAAAACTGTTTAAAAGTAGCAATTGCTCTATATGATAAAATTATTGTAAAAACAGTTCCGGTAAGTTCAACACGTGCTGCTGAAGCGACAAAGTTGCTTGAAAATATTTACCGTTCAATAAATATTGCTCTTGTAAATGAGCTTAAAATGGTATTCAGCAAGATGGATATAGATGTATGGGAAGTAATCAATGCTGCATCTACAAAACCTTTTGGATATCATCCATTTTATCCGGGTCCAGGTTTAGGTGGTCATTGTATTCCGATAGACCCTTTCTATTTAACGTGGAAAGCGAGAGAATATGATGTAAATACAAAGTTTATTGAACTTGCAGGCGAAATAAATACAATTCAGCCATATTATGTTATTGACAGATGTATGGAAGCATTGAATATGGCGAAAAAATCGTTAAACGGTTCCAAAGTATTAATAATGGGTGCTGCATATAAAAAGAACATTGATGATATGCGTGAATCTCCATCTCTTAAATTGATTGAAATTTTGAGAGAAAAGGGAGCTGAAGTTGATTACAATGATCCTTATGTAGCAGTGTTACCTAAAACACGTAAATATTCTTACGAGATGAAATCTGTTGAGTTGACTGCTGAAAATATTAAATCGTATGATTTGATTTTATTAAGTACAGACCATGATGATTATGATTATAAATTTGTTGCAGAGCATGCTCATCTGGTAGTAGACTCGAGAAATGCATTCGCGAAAAATAACATTATTCTAGAAAAAATAGTAAAAGCATAAATATGAATTTTTTAGTGACAGGCGGAGCCGGCTTTATCGGCTCGAATATAGTTTCAAAATTATTAGAACTGGGTCATAAGGTAAAAGTTATAGACAATTTTTCTACCGGAAAGCGAGATAATCTTGCTGAATTTGCAGGAGATATTGAACTTATCGAGGGTGATATCAGGAGTTACCACATTGTAATGGCAGCCGTTAAAGGTGTTGAAGTGATTCTTCATCAGGCAGCTTTACCTTCTGTTCCGCGTTCGATAAATGACCCGGTTACCTCTAACGAAGTAAACATTACGGGCACTTTAAATATACTTGATGCCGCTAAAAGTGAAGGTGTAAGGAGAGTTGTATATGCATCATCCTCTTCAGTTTACGGTGATAATCCGGAACTTCCGAAACATGAGGGGATGGTTCCAAATCCATTATCTCCCTATGCAGTTTCAAAGTTAGCCGGAGAAAAGTATTGCAGTGTCTTTTCCAGAATTTATGGTCTCGAAACCGTAGCACTTAGATACTTCAACGTTTTCGGTACCAAGCAGGACCCAACTTCACAATATTCTGCTGTAATACCTAAATTTATTACTGCCTTGAAGAAAGGTGCACAACCTTTTATTTTTGGTGACGGTATGCAGTCAAGAGATTTTACATATATCGATAATGTTGTTGATGCAAACTTAAAAGCTGCTACTGTAAATTGTGAATCCGGGTTGGCAATGAATTGCGCTTGTCATGACAGAATATACCTTAACACTGTAGTTGAATATATCAACGAGTTTTTAGGGACTGATGTTAAACCTATATATGGTGATCCGAGGCCGGGAGATATTAAACATTCTTTCGCGAATATTTCTCTGATCCAGGAGAAATTAGGATACAAGCCGATAGTAGGATTTAAAGAAGGATTAAAAAAGACGATTGAATATTATGATTAATGAAAAAATTGAATTAGCAATTATTGGTGCAGGCAGATGGGGTTTTAATCATGTTAAAACCGCATTAACGCTTTTACCTCCCGAAAAAATTACGGTTTGTGATGCAAGTGACGCAAGTTTAGCCCGTGTTGCGGAGTTAAATAATAATATCAACATGGTCAAATCTCTTGATGATGTTCTTGCAAATGATTCTATAAATGTTGTTATAGTTGCAACACCGGCAGAAACTCATTATGCGATAGCTAAACAAACATTGCTGGCGGGAAAAAATACTTTTGTTGAAAAACCGATTACTCTAAAAAGTGAAGATGCTGAAGAATTACTTCAACTCGCAGAAGAGAAAAATCTTAAGTTGATGGTTGGACATATTCTATTATACCATCCTGCCATACTCAGGATTAAAAAAGAGATTGAAAACGGGAAAATAGGTAAACTACAGTATATCTACAGTAACCGACTTAATCTTGGTGCTCTTAGAAGTGAAGAAAATATTTTGTGGAGTTTTGCACCGCATGATATATCAATTATACAGTATTTTACCGGATCGAATCCTGTAAGTATCAAATCGAATGGTGCAACTTTCCTTCAACATGATATTGAGGATACAACACTTACTTTTCTTTCGTACCCGGATAATGTGCACGCGCATATTTTTGTAAGCTGGCTGAGTCCTTTTAAAGAGCAGAAATTGGTTATCGTTGGTGACGCAGGTATGTTCGTATTTGAAGATACCTTGCAAACCGATAAGCTTAAGTTTTTCCCGAAGGGGTTCAAAAAAGTGAATGGTGCGTTTGAGAAGTTCGATGGTGATTTTGAGGTTGTAGAATTCCAGCCTGGTCAACCGTTACAGGAAGAGCAGAAGCATTTTTTTGAAGCAGTATTGAATGATACTAAGCCTGTTACAGACGGGAAGCATGCTCTGGAAGTATTGAAAATTCTTGAAGAAGCACATCGTTGTTTAAAACAGGAATAAGGTTTATTTTATTTTAGTCCAAAACTAATTTTGGTAGTTCTTAAATTACCGGAAATATGGTTTTGGACTTTTTAATAGGGTTATTTAATCATTATTTTTTGCTGAGAGTAAAACAGCAGAGGAAAAAATGGAAGAAAAAAAATTCTACGTTGATGAACATGCAATCGTTGATGATAATGTTGAAATTGGTGAAGGTACTAAAGTTTGGCATTTTAGTCATGTGCAGAGTGGCTCGAAGTTAGGTAAAAAATGTGTGTTAGGCCAAAATGTAAATGTTGGTAACAATGTTACGATTGGTAATTATGTAAAAATACAGAATAATGTTTCCGTGTATGAAGGTGTAACTCTTGAAGATTATGTATTTTGCGGACCTTCAATGGTGTTTACAAATATATTGGACCCCAGAAGTAAGTATCCTCAGGTTGGTGCTGCGTTTTATATAAAAACTCTTGTTAAGGAAGGTGCTTCTCTAGGTGCAAATAGTACTATCGTTTGTGGAACTACTATAGGTAAGTTTGCTTTTGTTGGAGCAGGCGCGGTTGTAACGAAAGATATTCCTGATTTCGCACAGGTTGTTGGAAATCCGGCCAGGATAGTAGGTTGGAGAAGCGAAGCTGGTAAAAAGCTTGTTTTTGATGAAAATGGTTTCGATTTTTGTGAAAAATCGGGTAAAAAATACCAGTATGTTGTTGATCATGTTGAGGAAGTCGGGGAATAAGACGCCCCGAAGTCGCTAGTCATCAGTCATCTGTCTTTGGTCAATTGTAAATGTAGTTTTTATTTTAAGATTTGAATAAAATGAATTTACTAACATTTGAAGAACTGGAAGTTTGGCAAAAATCAAGAATACTTACGAAAATGGTTTTTGATAAATGTGAGGTTACAAGTAAAAAATTTCCATATTCTTTAACTGACCAAATACTGAGAGCATCGATTTCTGTGATGTCCAATATTGCGGAAGGCTTTGGCGCCGGCAGTGATAAAAATTTTATTAAATATCTTAATATTTCAATCGGTTCATTGAACGAGGTTAAATCCCTATTGTATGTTTTTGTGGACCAAAAATATTTTACAGAACAAGAATTCAACGAAATATATAAGTTAGCTAAAGAAATAAATAAAATGTTGTTCGGTCTAAAAAAATATCTTACTACTGAGACGCAGCGTCATGACTAACAGGCTTAAGACTGGCGACATTGAACATTTTATACGGAGTTAATATGAACGTTCCATTATTAGATTTGAAAGCGCAGTATAATACATTAAAAAAAGAACTTGATGAGGCTGTGTTAAGAGTTTCAGAATCACAGTATTTTATCATGGGACCGGAAGTTGGTGAACTTGAAAAGAGCATGTGTGATTATCTTGATGCAAAAAAAGCAATTGGTGTTTCATCGGGTACAGATGCTTTGCTTGTTGCACTTATGGCTCTTGATGTTCAACCTGGCGATGAAGTGATTGTTCCAACTTACTCATTTTTTGCCACAGCAGGTGTTGTTTCAAGATTGAACGCAACTCCGGTTTTTACAGATATCGATCCTGTTACATATAACATGGACCCAAAAGATATTGAACGTAAAATTACATCAAAAACTAAAGCGATAGTACCGGTACATCTTTATGGCCAGAGTGCTGATATGGAGCCAATAATGGCAGTAGCTAAAGCACATAACATCAAAGTTGTAGAAGATGGTGCTCAGGCGATTAGTGTTCAGTACAAGGATGGTAAGAAAGTTGGAACAATAGGCGATATCGGTTGTTATTCATTCTTCCCAAGTAAAAATCTTGGTGGATACGGTGACGGCGGTCTTGTTGTTACAATGGATGAAGAATTGGGTGAAAAATTAAGAATATTAAGAGTACACGGTGGTAAACCTAAATATTATCACAGAATTATTGGTGGTAATTTTAGATTAGATACGATTCAGGCAGCTGTGCTAAGTGTAAAATTACCTTATCTTGACGGCTGGTCAGAAAAAAGAAGAGAAAATGCAGACTTGTATACCAAACTATTCATTGAAGCTGGTCTAGCTGAAGAAACCGGCAGAACAGAATATGACAGTAAAAATCCGGTATTACTTCCGGCTGCTGTTTACAGAGACAGCGGTGTAAAAAATTATCATATTTACAATCAGTATGTGCTTCGTGTTGGAGCAAAACGTGATGAGTTGAGAAATTTCTTAAAAGAAAATGGTATTGGTAATGAAGTTTATTACCCGGTTCCATTCCACCGTCAGGATTGTTTTGCATACTTGAACTGTAATGACAGCGATTATCCAATGTCGAATGCTGCTGCGGAAGAATCAATTGCAGTGCCTGTATATCCTGAACTTTCAGCTGAACAGATAGAGTATGTAGTTTCAAAAATAAAAGAGTTCATGAATAAATAGTCATTAGTTTATGTTTTTATAAATTCCGCCCTCAGGTAAGCCCGGGGGCGGATTTTAATTATTTGAGTGTGTTCCTAAAAAATAGTTTGGCATGAATAAAAATTCCAAAATATATCTGGCCGGTCATACCGGTATGGTTGGTTCTGCGGTTTATAATACATTATCAGAAAAAGGCTATTCCAATATAACAGCTCGCAATTTGTCCGAACTTGATTTACGAAATCAGTCAGAGGTGCAGGCATTTTATCAATTGGAAAAACCTGAAGTAGTCATTATCGCTGCTGCAAAAGTTGGCGGAATATTGGCAAATGATACGTATCGAGCTGAGTTTTTATATGACAATCTAATGATTGAAGCAAATTTGATTAACGCGGCACATGATCATGGTGTGAAAAAGCTTATTTTTCTGGGTTCATCCTGTATCTACCCTAAATATGCAGAGCAACCCCTTAAAGAGGAATATCTGCTGACCGGGAGTCTGGAAGAAACAAATGAACCATACGCTATTGCAAAAATTGCCGGTATAAAATTATGCGAGAATTATTTCCGTCAGTATGGAAGTAATTTTTATTCTGTGATGCCAACTAATTTATTTGGACCTTCGGATAATTATAATCTTCAAACTTCTCATGTTTTACCAGCCTTGCTGAGGAAATTTCACACCGCAAAAATGGAAAACCGGAAGAGTGTGGAAGTTTGGGGATCAGGTACACCCAGGAGAGAATTTTTATACAGTCTTGAATTGGCTGATGCACTCGTGTTTTTACTGGAGAATATTAATGCAAAGGATGTATATTCCAAAGGAATTACACATATTAATATTGGAACCGGTGAGGATATTACAATACGCGAACTAGCGGAACTGCTGAAAAAAATTACGGGTTTTGAAGGTGAGATAAAATTTGATTCCTCAAAACCTGATGGTACACCCAGAAAGTTGATGGATGTTTCCCGGTTACATAATCTTGGTTGGAAGCATAGACTAACTTTAGAGGACGGGATTAAATTGGCATATAAATGGTTCTTAGAGAATGTTGATTCCGGTGTTTCTTAAAAAATAATAATTGAATAACCCCGGTTGAAAAGTATTGTACTTATATTAACAAATACTAATCCGGGTGGAATGTTTGGGAAATTCGCTAATGAGTAAAAAAATTGCTTTAATTACAGGTATAACAGGACAGGACGGAAGTTATCTTGCGGAACTTCTCCTGGAAAAAGGATATGAGGTACATGGAATTATCCGAAGGAGTAGTTCGTTTAATACTAAGCGAATTGATCACTTGTATAATGATCCTGAAATTATCGACAAAAAATTATTTCTTCATTACGGTGATGTTGTTGATACCAGTAATCTTAACAGGTTGTTAGAAAAAATTGCTCCCGACGAGATTTATAACCTTGCAGCCCAGAGCCATGTAAAGGTATCTTTCGAATTGCCAGATTATACTGCCCAGGTTGATGCGCTCGGAACGCTAAGATTTCTTGACGCGATACGTGAGACCGGACTCGGGAAAACATCCAAGTTTTATCAGGCATCGACAAGTGAGCTGTTTGGTAAAGTGCAGGAGATTCCTCAATCGGAAACTACTCCTTTTTATCCAAGGTCTCCTTATGCGGTAGCAAAACTTTACGCTTACTGGATTATCATCAATTACCGGGAAGCATATAATCTTTTTGCATGTAATGGTATTTTGTTTAATCACGAGTCACCAAGAAGAGGTGAAACTTTCGTGACACGCAAGATTACGAGAGCAGCTTCGCGTATTGCTGCAGGTCTTGATACGGGACTTGTGCTTGGTAATCTGAATGCAAAGCGTGACTGGGGGTATGCTCCTGAATATTGCGAGGGGATGTACCGGATATTGCAACATGATACCCCGGAAGATTTTGTGCTTGCCACCGGTGAAACGAACACGGTTCGTGATTTTGTGAAATATTCTTTTGAAGAACTTGGTATCATGCTCGACTGGGTTGGGAAAGATGAAAATGAAAAAGGTGTTATTGCTAAGATAGATAAATCAAAAATTGAAGCAGTAGTAAATGACCAAAATTCTGACAATAGAATAAAAGCTATCAAATTTGAAAATCTGCAGCCGGGTAAAACTGTGGTTGAAGTTTCACCAAGGTACTTCAGGCCTACCGAAGTTGATATTCTCATAGGGAATGCAGGGAAGGCAGAAAAATTACTCGGGTGGAAGCCGGCAATCAAGTTCAGAGAACTTGTAGAGATGATGACACGGGAAGATTTTAAAAAAGTTTTAAATAAAGGTTATTGATGGATTCTAATCTGGTCTGGCATAATTACAAAATTACCAAAAGTGCAAGAAATGAACAGAATGGACACTCTTCATTATGCTTGTGGTTTACGGGGCTTTCGGGGAGTTAGGACTTTTTGAAGTGTTAAAATTTTTTATTTCTTTTAGCTCTATTAAATACTAATTTTAGAACGATAATACCCCGCTGTGATGATGTTTCTGGTAGTTCGATGCTGAAAAACAAATGAGACAAATCCTGCATTCATTCACTATTTAATTGATATAGGGAAGATAAAATTTTGCGATGAGAATTGGTTTTCAGACCAGTTTGATGGCTCTTGGACTGACTGGGTACAAGAATAAAGATTATATTAAATTGGACTCCCGCTACAGTTTATATTTGGTATTTTGAGTATATTAATAATCTTTTATTATTTCTATTTGTTTTTGATGTTAAAAAAAATAAATATTGAAAATAAAATATTGGAATGTTAATAGGCTGGTAGCAAAAATTGGGAAAATATGTTAAATGATCTCTGAGAGTGATTCACAAAAATCTTAAGGCACTACAAACTAGATCACACTATTCTAAGTAAGAAAAGGTTATGTTTGAGTGATTATATTTGAATATTAATGCATGATTGCTAACACTTATGATCCTCTTTAGGTTTTGCCGTAGATTGTTCATAAGTGTTAAATTTACATTTAATACTGTCAAGGATTGGTATCAGTACTTCAATAAAAAATGCCTGGAAATATCCTCGCAGATAATTTGAAAAAAAAGCATGCTCAACAGTAGTTTTATTCAGTAAAAAATGTTGAGCAAAACAGAATAAAGAAAATTTTATAAATATCAGGTAAATAAATGAAACGACTCTTTGTATTATTATTTCTTTTAGCTGTTGGAAGTACTCTTTACGCGCAAGAAGAGGGTTTCTTGAATTTTCAGGATGCCTATTCTTTTAAGAGTAAAATTAACAGTTATTACAATTTAGGCTCCAACTTCGCCGAAAATATTGAGGTACATGTTTGGGGCTCTATTGAAAAGAGGGGTACATATAGGATACCCAAAACAACAAGTCTGGTAGAATTATTCAGTTTTTCAGGTGGTTTAACTCAGGAGGCCCAGATTGAAGACCTTCGAATTGTAAGAAAGGATACGCTTAATCCCGGGATGAGTAAAATAATTATTGTGAATTACGACGATATTTTCAATGAAGAAAAAATGGAAGATGCAGGTTCTGTAAATGTGTCATTACAGGATGGAGATATAATAATTGTGCCTACATCACGATCATGGTGGTCAGATATCAGGTTTGTAACAACAATCATATCATTTGTTTCGGCAATTACATCATTAGTTCTTGTAATAAACAGGACAAAATAAACTGGTAAAATATGAATATAGATAAAAATAGAATACAAAACAATCTGGACGAAAGCACAAACGTAGCTGATAAACTGCGGGAGTATTACAATATCCTGAATGAAAATAAAGGGATAGCACTTGTAATATTTTTAACAGTATTAGCAATAACAGTTTATTATGTCAACACGGCTGAAAAAATTTATAGATCCACAACCCTATTAAAAATTGAACCTGAAAGTGCGACAAGTATTCTTAAAGATTTTAGGAGCACTTCAAGTATCATGCGTTCGGGTGATAACTTTCTGGCAAATCAAATTAAAATATTGCAAAGTTATCAGATAAGAAAAAGAGTTGCCGAATCAATCGCAGATTCATTGATAAACTTTAATAATTTGAAGAAGTTTGATGTTTTATTGCTTAACCCGGAAGATATTAATAATTTGCAGTTTCTTAATGTTGATCAAATCAGGGTCCGATTAAAAGGGATAACTTCAATTTCACAAGAAGAAGGGTTGGATATTATAAATATTAGTGTTGAGGGGAGAAAGTTCGAAGAACTTTCCATGATCTCGAACATTTATGCAGCGGAATATATTAAATATGAGTTAGAAAGAAGCAAGGCAGATATTGCTCAGGTAAAACGTTTTCTGGAATTGGAAAAGCTTGATAAAGCGAATGAACTTAATAAACTGGAACAGCGTATCGAGCAGTACAAGCTGGAACATGAGATACCAAACTTAAATTACGGCGAAAAATTATTTTATAAAATTGAAGATTTTAATTTCGAAAAAGAAAATCAGTTACTGAAAATTGAATCGATTAATCTTGAAATTGATAAATTAAGTTCATCACTTTCGGAGATAGATAAAAACTATCTCGAAAGAATTAATCTTCAGCTAGCGCAATCTGATTTACTTGAACTTCAGAAAGAAAAAAATAAGCTTACTCTTCAGAAAGAACTTTATGATTATTTTGAGCAGGGAAATAGTAAGAATGACGAATTCTTAAAAGAATATTATGGTAAGGTTGAAATCCTGGAAAAGCTTATATCCCAGAAAAAAGATTCAATTCTGGCAAAAAATATTGGAAATTACGATAAACTTGAAACAAATTTTCAATTAAAACTATTTGATTTGTTGATTCAGAAAACGGAGTTGGTGAATTTAAATCAACTTATTGGTGAAAGAATATCTTCTTTCCAGATGAAACTTAATACCATGCCGGTTGTAAATCTTGAATTGATAAAGCTTCTTAGAGAAAAATCTATAAATGAAAGTTTATATATTACTATTGAGCAGAAATACCAGGAAGCAAATATCAATGAAAAGGCGAGAGTGTCCTCAAATTATATACTTGATCCAGGTTATGACCAGCGTGGTTCCGTAAAACCTGACAAGATGAGGATTATTATTGTTGGAGTTTTTGTTGGGTTGCTATTAGCTCTTATGGGAATTACAATCAAGTACATGCTTGACAGGACTATTAAATTACCAGAAGAGCTTGAAAAGTTTGGTGCGAATGTACTTGCCTGGATTCCATTTTATGACAGTGAACAATACGGTACAGAGCGGAATGAGCATATAGTTGCCACAAGACCGACCTCGAATATTTCAGAATCTATCAAAGTATTGAGAACACGTATTCATTTTTCTCGATTTGATGGGAAGCCACTTAGGACTATTCTGGTAACCAGTTCAATGCCGAGTGAAGGTAAATCGTTTATTTCTACTAACCTTGCAGCCAGTTCTGCAATTGCAGGTCAGAAAACTGTTCTTATAGACTGCGACTTGAGAAAGCCCCGTGCACATTCAATTTTCAAAATGGATAAAAAGCCGGGTATTAGTGATTATTTGGTGGGTGATTCAACACTTGAAGAAATACAGAAAAAAACATTTGTTGAGAATTTAACACTAATTTCAGCGGGAACTATACCTACAAATCCATCTGAGTTACTTGGCTCAAACAACATGCGCAAGTTCCTTGACGAGTTGAAAGAAATTTACGATATCATTATAGTTGACTCACCACCAATGTTGGCTGTGACAGATTCGGAGATATTGTACAAGTTGACTGATGGTATGATACTTACTGTTAAGGCTAATAGTACTCCAAGAGAAGTAATTAAAAATATCGTACTTCGAATTAAGATGTTAGGAAGTGATAAATTCCTAGGTGCAGTTTTGAATGCATTCAAGTATAAAGAAGGTTACGGGTATTATTATAAATATTATTATTATTATTCAGAAACTCAAAAAGACGAAAAATCAAAGAAGTAGAGAAAACAATGGATAAATTAAAAGGTTCTAAAGTATTGGTTATTGGTGGTGCCGGGTTTATTGGCAGCCATCTCGTTGCAGAGTTATTAAAATCGGAAGTTAAAGAAGTTATTATTTATGATAACTTTGCCAGAGGCAAAATGGAAAACATTGCAGATTCATTGAAAGATGAAAGGTGTTCTATTTTCCCACTTGGTGGTGATGTTAGAGATACTGATATTCTTGATGTTGCTATGAAAGGTGTTGACTATGTTTTTCATCTTGCTGCAATGTGGTTATTACATTGCAAGGATTTCCCTAGAACCGCATTTCATGTGAATATTGAAGGGACATTCAATGTACTTGAAGCATGTGTAAACAATAAAATCAAAAAGTTAATTTACTCATCTTCTGCCTCGGTATATGGTGATGCTGTGGAAGTACCAATGACTGAATCTCACCCGTTTAATAATAAGAACTTTTATGGTTCAACCAAAATTGCCGGTGAAGCTATGTGTACTGCATACAATGACCGTTATGGTCTTAATGTTGTTGGGCTCAGGTACATGAATGTTTACGGTCCGGGTCAGGATCAGCATGCGGTATATAGTGGCGTGGTTCCGATAATGCTAAATAAAATTGATGCAAATGAAGCTCCGACGATCAATGGGGACGGGAGCCAGGCATACGATTTTATATATGTTGAAGATGTTGCAAGAGCTAATATTGCTGCATTAAATTCTGATGTAGAATGTGGATATTACAATGTTGGTACAGAGGTACAGACTACAATAAGAGAGTTGTGCAATACCATTCTTGATTTGAAAGATTCAAAACTTGAGGTAACATATAAACCTTATAGTGCTGATGACGCAAGACAGTTTGTACAAAACAGGATTGGTTCCAGAAAAAAAGCTGAAGAAGAAATTCAATTTAAATTCAAATATGATTTGCGTACCGGTTTACAAAAACTGATTGACTGGAGAGACGCGAATAACATAGGGAATAAATAAGAGATTATTATGGAAAAGATTCCGTTAATTAAACCGCATATTACCGATGCGGTAAAAAAAAGAGTTTTAGAGGTATTGGATTCCGGTTATCTAACCGAGGGACCTGTTACAAAAGAATTTGAAAATTCTTTTGCGAAATTTGTAAATGCAAAACATGCCATCGCTGTTACTTCATGCACAACAGGACTTGAGATCGCACTCAGGGTCTTGAACATCGGAGCAGGGGATGAGGTTATAGTGCCTGATTATACATATCCGGCTACCGCATCTGTTGCTGCTATAGTTGGTGCCACGGCAGTAATCGTTGATGTAAATCCTGACAGCATGCTGATAGATTATGATAAAATTGAACAGGCTATTACTGAGAAGACAAAAGCGATAATTCCAGTATCGATATTTGGTAATCCATTGGATTATGACAGACTTAATGAAATCAAGCAAAAATATGGTCTCAAGATTATCGAAGACGCTGCCTGTTCTATAGGAGCAGAGTACAAGGGAGAAAAAGTAAGCAGCCAGGCTGATATATCAGTTTTTAGTCTTCATCCACGAAAATTTATAACCACCGGTGAAGGGGGGATGATAACCACAGAAGACCCGAAACTTGCCGAGTGGATGAATTCCTATAAACATTTTGGTATGGATATGAGCAATACCGTGCGAGAGGGAGTTCAATTTGAGATGATTGGAACTAATTACAAACTTAGTAATATTTTATCGGCTGTTGGCTTGGAACAATTAAACGAAGTTGAAATTTTATTATCAAGACGAAGAGAGCTTGCCGCGAATTATGTAAAACTTTTGAGTAAATATGAAAATGTGAAAATTCCGGCCATTGTTGAAGGTGGGGTGCACTCATATCAAAGTTTTTGCGTATTTGTAGAAGGACGTGACAAAATTATGCAACAAATGCGCTCTGAAAATGTTGAAGTTCAAATTGGTACATATTCACTTCACATGCACAAAGCATTCAATTCCGGCGGATTAGTAAGACTTCACGGTACTTTTGAAGGGAGTAAGGATGCATTTAAAAAATGTTTGACCTTACCATTGTATCATGACCTCACTAACGAGCAGCAGGAATATATTGTTGAAAAATTAGCAGGATATCTGGTTTAATTTATGTGTGGAATTGTAGGTGTATTAAATCTTAATCAGGAGCCTTTCCTCCTGGCAAACCTGAAGCGCATGGCGGAGACCATTGCGCACAGGGGTCCGGACGGGGAAGGCTATTTTGTTGAAGATTATGTGGCATTAGGACATAAAAGACTCGCAATTATAGATACTTCGGCAAAGGGTACTCAACCAATGACATCGCAGGATGGTAAATGGGTTTTGATATTTAATGGTTGTATTTATAATTATCTTGAGCTAAAACAGCGATTAAAATCACTTGGTCACTCGTTTGTGTCTTCTACTGATACAGAAGTTATTGTTGAGGGATTAGCAGAATATGGCGCCTCGTTTTTTGAAGAACTTAATGGCATGTTTGCCTGTGCAGCGTGGAACAGGGAAGAAAAAGCATTATATCTTAGTCGTGACCGATTTGGTGTGAAGCCTTTGTATTATTGGTTTAATGGCAAAACAATTGTTTTTTCAAGTGAAATAAAAGCAATAGCCGAACATCCTGATTATCAGGTGAAAATAAATCCAGGTGCACTTAACGAGTATTTTACATTCCAGAATTTGTTTACATACCGTACCTTATTTGACGGTGTTACAATGTTACCCCCGGCTAATACTGTAAAAATCGATAAAAACTCAACTTATGTTAAACATAGGTCATGGTGGGATTATGATTTTTCTGAGCCGGACGATAAAATGACATTTGAAGAAGCAAAAGAAGAAACCGAGAGACTTTTCAAACAGGCGGTTGCCAGACAAATGGTAGCCGATGTTCCGGTAGGTTCTTATCTTTCCGGTGGTATGGATTCGGGTTCGATAGCAGCTATAGCATCAAAACATGTGAAAAGACTATGTACTTTTACATGCGGTTTTGATATGAGTGAAGTTACAGGTGTTGAGGCCAATTATGATGAACGCCGTGATGCCGAACTCATGGCAAACTATTTCAAAACGGAACATTATGAACAGGTAATGAATGCAGGGGATATCAAGTGGTCGCTGCCAAGGGTAGTTTATCATCTTGAAGATTTGCGCGTGGGGATGTCTTACCCTAATTACTATATATCAAGACTTGCATCAAAGTTCGTGAAGGTAGCATTACAGGGAACCGGTGGTGATGAATTATACGGCGGCTATCCCTGGAGATATTATCGAGTATTTAATTCACTTAATCAGCAGCAATTTTTCGAGAACTATTATGGTTTTTGGCAGCGTTTAGTTCCTGATGCAGATAAAAGCAGGTTGTTTAATGATGATATGCTTGGTGCAATTGATCTTTCAGAACCAAGGAAAGTATTTGAGAGGGTTTTTACGTTTAATGATAAGTTAAAATATGACAGACCGGAAGAACATATACAGAACTCTCTTTATTTTGAAATAAAAACGTTTTTACCCGGTTTGCTGCTTGTAGGTGATAAGCTCGCAATGGCAAGCGGGCTTGAAGAGAGATTCCCGTTTCTGGATAATGATCTTGTAGCATTCGCTCAAAAAATTCCTGTACGTCACAAGTTGGGAAATCTGGAAGAGATGAAACGGCTTGATGAGAATACGCATATGAAAAGACGGTATCGCGAATTTAATGATGGGAAAAATGTGCTTAGGAAAGCAATGATGGATTTTATTCCTGAAAAAATTATAAGCAGGAAAAAACAGGGCTTTTCTGCACCTGATGAATCTTGGTACAGGGGTGAGAATGCAAATTATATTAAAGAATTGTTGTTGAATAAAAAAACTGCATCCTCGGAGTTTATTAATCCTAAATATGTTGCTGATATTATTGACGAGCACATGAATCAAAAGGTAAATCACAGACTTTTGATCTGGTCTTTCTTAAATTTCGAATGGTGGTGTAAGATATTTCTCAATAAGGAATCAATGCCTTAATGTTGAAATCATATTTTTTTATACCGGCGGATAAGGAAAAGTTTATTGGCAAGATGGATTCCATAAAGGCTGACGAATTTGTTTTCGACTTTGAGGATGCACTGGCGGAAAATTTATATGAACAGGCTCTTGATAATGTAAAAAAAGCCGCGAACTTTACGACTCATTTTGTACGACCAAAGTTGTTTGATAATTCTGATAATTTATCGCTAGGTGTATTTGAAGATTTATTGAACATTGGGTTCAGAAAGTTTGTTCTACCGAAAGTTTCTTCAACGATTAATTTGAAAAAAATTGAAAATAAGTTAGAGAGCATTGGATTTAAGAATTCTGATATTCAGGTAATTCTGTTAATTGAAGATCCGCATGGATTGATTTACGCTAAAGAGCTGCTTGAGAATTCAGGATTGCAGGTTATCGGGATTGGGCTTGGCAGTCACGATTATTCAAGACAAATTGGAATGACCCACACTCTTGAAAATCTTGGATATGCACGTGCTCATGTTTTGAATATTGCAAAAGCATTTAGAATTGAAGCGATTGATATAGCTTCCATGAATGTATCAAACGAACAGGAGTTTGATACCGAAATAAAGACCGGTTTTGAGCTTGGCTATGATTCAAAGTTTATTATTCATCCTTTTCAACTAAACCTGCTGAAACAATACTTATATTATTCGAAAGAAGTGGTTGATGAAGCAAACGAAGTATACAGTGAGATAGAAAAGTTTGAAAAAGAAGATTTTAGCGTGATTAAAGTTAACGGTAAAATTTTTGAGAAACCTCACATAGATAGAATAAAAAAAATAATTAAATGGGCGGAAAGTAATGGAAGCCAGTAAATTAGGTAGTTATTACGAAGAATTTGAAGTTGGAGCGATTGTAAATCATTCTCTTTCAAAAACTGTTTTTGAGAGTGATAATAATTTATTCAGCTTAATCACGATGAACCACCACCCGGTTCATACAAATATAGATTATTGTGCCAAAAACCAGCATGGTCAACCTTTAGTTGTTGGTACTCTCGTTTTTAGTATTGTTGTTGGTATTACGGTGCCGGACATAAGCGGAAAAGCTATAGCTAATTTGATGTACGAAAGTATTGACCATCTTGCTCCGGTATTTATCAATGATACCATCTATGCCAGAACGGAAATTCTTGAAAAAACAGAATCGAAATCAAAAAAGGATCGCGGTATAGTGTATGTTGAAACAACAGCATTCAATCAACGTGGCGAAGATATTTTACGATTCAGAAGAAAAGTATTAATTAAAAAAAGGGAAAACCGGAATGGATAAATATTTGCTGCGCAGTTTAATGTTTGTGCCGGGTCATAATGAACGGTTGATGAAAAGTGCCTCCAAAAGTGAAGCTGATGTGCTTCTACCTGATATTGAAGACTCGGTTCAACCTGCAGAAAACAAACAGGTTGCTAGGGACCTGCTCGAAAAGATGGTGAAAGAAGGAGCATTTAAGAGTTATAAAGTTTTTCCAAGAGTTAATGACAGGGAAAGTGGTCATCTTTTGAAAGATGTGCATCAACTAACAATTGACGGGATTGACGGATTCATGTATCCGAAGTCGAAAACCGGACAGGATGTATATTTCTTTGATAAACTTCTTGAAACAATTGAGTATGAGAAAGGATTTCCAAAGGGAAAATTTAAGATTATTCCTTTGATAGAAACTTCCGGGGCGGTTCTTAATGCTCAGGAGATTTGTCAGGCATCGGATAGAGTGGTTGCTCTTGCGTTCGGTTCTGAAGATTTTATTGGTGATCTTGAAGGGGTACATGATAAAGATTCTGAAAGTTTATTTACTCCACGGTCGATTATTGCAATGGCAGCCAGAGCACATAATGTAATACCGATTGATACTGTTCACATCAGAGTTCATGATCTTGAAGACCTCGAAGAAAATATTCGTCTGGCAAAAAATATGGGTTATGAAGGAATGCTTGTGCTCCATCCAAAAGAACTTGAGCTTGTTCACAGGTATTACTCTCCAACCGCACAGGAAGTTGCTGATGCCAAGGAAATGGTTAAGTTGTACGTTCAGGCCCAGAAAGAAGGTAAAGGGGTCGCGATCATGAATGGTAAGTTTATAGGTCCGCCACTTGTATTACGTGCAAATAAAATATTATTGAAACAAAAGTTGATTGAAGGTAAAAGTAAATGAAGATCGTAATAATTGGTGGTAGAGGAAATGGTACAGTTATTGCCTCTACAATTGAAGATTGTAAAAAAATAGGACAGGATATAGAAGTCGCGGGGTTTCTCAATGATAATGAAGAAGAAATAAATGGATATCCTGTTCTTGGCGGTATCATGAATGGTGACTGGAAAAAATTGCCCGATGAATTTCGATTTATATTTGCAATGTCTAACGTAAAACAGGCACCGGAAAGATTTCAGATGCTTAAAAACATTGGCATTCCCGACGAAAGATATGCAAATGTCATTCACCCGACTGCAGTTGTTTCTGATAAAGCCGAACTTGGTTTTGGAATTGTTTTAATGCCTTATACACTTGTAAGTCCTAATGTAAAAATTGGAAATCATTCCCAAATGTATGCTCAAAGTTTCATCGGGCACGATAGTGAAATGAAAGAAATGGTATTCGTTGCAAACAATGCCAGTATCGGTGGTCGAATTATAATTGAAAATGGTGCGCACATTGGGAGTAACAGCAGTATCTTAGAAAGATTAGTTATCGGTGAATTTAGTGTAATTGGAATAGGTACAGTTGTTCTAAAATCTATTGCTCCAAAACAAAAAGTTGTTGGTAATCCGGGAAGAGTAATAGGTAAACTGGAGTAATTCTATGAATGAGAATTTTCCTATAATAGATTGTGATGTTCATCAGACTTATCAGCATCATAATGAATTAGTTCCGTACATGGACGAACCATTTAAGTCTAGGCTCGCCGAGAGGGGCTTTGGTTATCCAGGTGGTATGTATTATTCAGTGGTTGGTGGTGTAAGGAAAGATTCGTTTCCGGAAAGTGGAGGAACACCTGGTTCTGACTACCAGCTCATGAGAAAACAATTACTGGATCATTACAACATTAAATATGCGGTTTTGAATGGCGGTGCGATGCTTGGTGTTACTTTAATGACTGAGCAGGACTATCCGGCAATGCTTGCTAAAGCTTATAATGACTGGCTTTTGGAGACGTGGATAAAATATGATGATCGTTTTATCGGTTCCATGATGATCGCCGCCCAGAACCCTTTAGCCGCAGCTGAAGAGATCAGGAGGGTTGGGACTCACAAGAGAATATGTCAGGTTATCGTAAGTGGAGTAACCCCCATGCCAATTGGTCAAAGGTACTTCCATCCGATATTTGAGGCTTGTAGTGATGTGGGAATACCTATATCTTTTCATCCCGGAGGAAATCAATCATCCGGAACTGCTCCTGTGCCAACACCTGTTGGTTTTCCGCAATATTACCTTGAGTGGCACACACTTCTGGCAAACGTGTATATGTCTCAGCTCACGAGCATGGTGGTGGAAGGAGTATTTGAAAAATATCCAAAATTAAAAGCCGTCTTCATTGAAGGAGGTATCTCTTGGCTTCCTGCACTCATGTGGCGACTCGACAAGAATTATAAAGCACTAAGGCAACAGACACCATGGTTGAAAAGACTACCGTCTGAATATATTTTGAATCACTGCAAATTTACAACTCAGCCTATAGAGGAGCCCCCAAAAAAGAAATACCTTGTTGAGATATTCGAGATGGTAAATGCGGAGAAAACGGTAATGTTTTCTAGTGATTATCCTCATTGGGATTTTGATGATCCATATTATATTATTCGTGGGATGGATAATAATCTAAAAGAACGGGTCTTGTACAAGAATGCGGCTGAATTATATGGATTGGAGATTTAATGGAATTACATGAATTTTGCCAGTTAGCAGACCTTTCTGAGAAGGAATTTCTAATCAAGGAGATTAATGGGAAAAGCATCGGAGCCATACTTGTTGATGGAGTGGTTCACACAATATTAAATTATTGCCCGCATGAAGCTGCCGAGGTTTGCAAGGGTAAAGTAACGGGGACAGTTCTACCCTCAAACGTTGGTGAGTATCTCTATGACGGGAATCAGAAGGTAATATCATGCCCTTGGCATGGCTGGGAGTTTGATATTAAATCAGGTAAGGCCCTGTTTGAAAGTGAAAAGTCATACAGACTCAAAACCATTAAAAATAGTATTGTTAATAACAAAATTTACGTTGGAGTTTAATATTGAAAATATCAAATGATTTTACTTTTGAAATTTATCGTGAATTTCCAAAAATATTAGTGACTAATGGTTATACGTTTACTTAAAGAAATTAGTTTTACCAGAGTTCTGCAGGCTGGTATGATGAAGTATGTAGAGACTGGATTTGAGATTGGTAAAAATTAAAATTTGTAAAGTACTATGAATCTCCCGCTTGGATTGCAATCATTCGTTGATGACTGGAATACTAAAGAGCATTAAAAAAAATTATTTGTTGGTGGTAATATATTGGATTCTGTATTATTGAGAAAAAATATTTACAAAAAATTAAGAATCCTTGCAAGTTGGCAGTAGTTTATGATCGCCAAAAACTGTAGTAAAGGCATATCGGGTCTCAATCCTATAGTGAGAAAGATCATCCCGCATAAGTTAAAGTTAGCTGGGAGTATTGTGAAGTTGCAATTCGTTTAGTCAAATCTGTATCATTTGATAACGATAGTAACTTTGGAGTAAGATAGTTCACAAGAGTTATAAGTTAAATTTGAAATTGCTTCTGGCGATATACTTATGTACTAAACAATTGGAAATTAATTATGCTAAATAGTGAAAGCCATAAAATTCGGGTTGCTCTTGTTGGTAACATGAATAATAATTTTTTTGTTCTTATGCGATACTTACGCGATCTAGGAATTGATGCTCATTTATTCTTGTTTTCCAATGAAAAAAGTCATTTCCTTCCTGAAAATGATACTTGGTTTATCGAAAAGTGGGAAAGATTTATACATACAATGAATTTCCCGTCCAATTATCATTCAGTTAAAGCTTTTAATGATGAAATCTGGAACTTGTATTTTGAGAATTATGATGTTGTGATTGGCTCGGGAATTACCCCCGCAATATTTGCACGGGTTAATAAACAGCTCGATATTTTTAAGTGTTATGGTGCTGATTTTTACGACCTTCCTTTTTATAAGCCATTTTGGCATGGTGGCTTAATTTCTACCGTGAAAGCAAATCTTGAAAGGTTCATCGGTTCAGGTTACCAGAAAAAGGGTTTGAAGGAAACTAAATATGTTTTCATTTTCAACTCCAACAAAATTATGCTCGAAACAGAGCGAAAGTTAGGACTAGATAATGTTAGTAAAGTCTCGGTTCCGATGGTGTATAATGAAGAAATCAAAGAAATTGATTGGCCTAAGGAACTAAGTAACCATCTTGAATTAGTAAGTAAAAGTGATTTCTTGGTGATGAGTCATTCAAGACAAGTCTGGAAGACATTAGATAATCCTGCCAGTATAAAGCGTAATGATATTTTGATAGAAGGGTTCGCATTATTTTTGAAAGAAACAAATTTTAGAGATCCTAAGTTAATTCTTTTCGAGCACGGAATTGATGTCGAAGAATCCAAAAAGTATGTACGTGAGTTGGGCATAGAAGACAATGTAATTTGGTTCCCTCTTATAGCTAGAAAATTTCTCTCTGTACTAATAGATAAGTGCAATTTCGGAGCTGATCAATTTCACCTGGGTGTATGGGGCGGTACTACAAATGAATATCTCGCAAAAGGTAAACCCTTGTTAAACAAAATTTCAGTTGATAAAACTGCGTATGAGTCAAAAACAGGTACAAAATTTCCACCAATACTGAATGCTCAAACTCCCCAGGAAGTGAAACATATATTCTCGGATTATGAGAGGAATGTTGAAAAATACAATAAAATTGGGAATGACTCAAAATTATGGTTTGAAGAATTCATGGGAATTAGTTTAGCTGAAAAATATGTAGAAATTATTAGCGAAATTTTTTCAAAAAAAAACAAAAACTGAATTAATTGTGTAGAGTATCAGTTTTTATAGAATTTATTGGGATAAATTTTAAGCTGTATGAAAAGAGTATGTCATTTTGAGATTCAAAACTCAGATAAATTGACTTTGGATGTAAACCAAATCTCATATTGAAGAGGAAAGATGTCATTAACAAATTAGGTTATCGCTGTAACTAATCATGATTGGTTCTTTTTTGAATTACCTAAACAAGATTATTAGATCTATATTTTTGATGTGGAGACAGTTGCAGATCTATATAGTTTCATAGATTTTAAATGGTAAATGTTCATTATTGATTACCACATTTTACTCAAAGCAAAGACTTTAAAAAGAATGTTAAGCACTAACATTCTAAAAGAACAATCGATTATATTGGAAAATTAACTGATGGGCAAAAGTTTAAAGTTATTTAAAAATACTGTTTCAAATGTAGGTTTTAAGATTATCACAATGGGACTCGGATTTATATCTCTTCCGATAGTTATTGCAAATGTGGGAGTTGAAGAGTATGGCCTTTTGACTTTATCAAATACAATAATTGGATATTTTTTCCTTTTTAACATGGGATTTCCCACAGGGGTAACAAAGTATATTGCCGAATATCAGGCTCAAGGAAAAACTGAGGAAGTTAATGATGTAATTAATTCTTCAATTTTATTTTATATAATTATTGGTTTTACGGTGATGATTCTGGTCACGGGATTTGTATATTTCGGCGGTGTTTCGGTTTTTAATATAACTGAAAAAAACCGTGACACCGCTGAAACGATGCTTTACCTGGCAGCAGTGTGGTCTTTTTTTTCGTGGCCGTTAAATAATCTCCTCGAGGGAATATTCAAGGGGTATCAAGAATTTCCTAAATTTAATATATCAAATGCTTCGGGAGTTTTACTTTCATATGTGATAACCATCACGCTTGCCTTATTTGAACAACATATTATCGTTATCCAACTTGGCCAGTTCTCAGCTGCTTTATTGCGTTGGAGTATACAATTCTATTTACTCAAGAATATTACCGAGGGTTATAAAATAAATTTTAGTCAAAAAGTTTTAAAGAAATTTAAGACTATTTTTAGCTTTTCATCACAGATTCTACTCCAAAAAATATTTGATTTAGTTACGAATAGGTCACACAATATTATTATCGGCGTTTTCCTTTCTGTCGAGATGGTCACCGCTTTTGTAGTAGTACGGAAAACATATATAATTATTCAGAATATAAGTTCAATGACCTATTCTGCACTGATGCCATTTGTGAGCGATATGAAAGCAAGAAACGAGGACGTATATTTAAAGAAGTTATTTTTTAAAGGTTCACAACTAAACAATATTGTTATTTCAATACTGATTGTTACCTTATTTTTAATCACTCCAGCGTTCCTGAATCTTTATTTAGGTGATCAATTTAATCAGTATGCAACAATATCGCAGATATATTTGCTTTCATTATTTTTAACGCACACGAGAGCTTTCTTGGGACCGTATGCAATTGGTATAGGACAAGTTAAAATTCTTACCAGGATATCAGTATTTAATTCAACTTTACAACTTATCTCCAGTATACTACTGGTAAATATTATTGGTTTTGATGGTATTATATATAGTTTCTTTATCAAAGGCGCTGGAAGCGTTATTTTAGGATATAAGTATTTGATGCCGTCAATTGACATAAGTGGATTTGAGTACTTTAAAAAAGTATTTTTGAAGGCTGAATTTCCGATTATTGTTGTTGGTGCTTTTTTATATCTTGGTCATGAATATTTTTATTCGGTTGAATCGTGGACAGTACTACTTTTAATTGCCTCATCAATAGGCGTTCTTTTGTTAGTTTTTTCGATCATATTTTTGCTTGATAAAAATGATAAAAAGTTTATTTCTTCAAAAATACCAATTGTTAAAACTCACTGAAATAATGAAGTCTACAATAAATATGAATATTCTTTTATACTCTTCAAAATCGGTATATAATTCGCTATCTGTGGGTGGCGCCGAAACATCTTTAAAGCTTATTGCTGAAAAATTTGCTGCAAATGGTTTCAATACGTACTATTTAAGTCACCTAACAAATGAAAAATCCAATAAAACTGCATTTGTTGAGAATGGAGTGAAAGTCTATTTATTTAACCCAATAAAGTGGCCAACTCCAGGTGGAATGTTCTTCCCGAATCTAAAACATTCATTTATAAGATACCAACTGTTAAGGAAAATATATGGTCTTGTAATAAAACACAATATCGATATAGTTCACACTTATAATGAATATCCGAATACATTTGATGTACTGGAAACCAAAAAAAAATTCGGGCTTAAATTTCGAACCGTGATAAGAATTGCAGGTTTATTCTGGAAAGTTGCAGTTGAGAGAAACCCAAAACTAAAAAAAGATATTACTTACGTGCTTAACAACGTTGATGCAGTAAATTTACTTTCTGAATCGTTCCACTCACTTTTTCTTAACGAGTTAAAAAAAGGGAATTGGGAATTCAACAATAATGTCATTTTACAGGATATCGGGATTAATAATAATATTTTTAACGGCGACTGGAATGATGCCGGGAGTAATGAAACGAAACTATTGATGGTTGCGAGATTTAGTGATTATCAGAAGAGACAAGATATTCTAATACGCGCCTTGTCGGTTATGAAAACAGACCGAGTTAAACTTACATTTGTGGGTACAGGGGAAAGACGGAAAGAATGTGAATCATTGGTAAAAGAATTATGTTTGTCAAATAATGTATCCTTTATTGATCATGTTACGCAGGATGAATTAAAAGAATACTATCTTAATACTCATTTGAATTGTCTTGTTACCGAGTTTGAGGGAGTTCCTAAATCTCTATTAGAAGCGATGAGCATGGGTGTACCATCTGTGGTTTCGGATGTTCTGCCTGTAAATGGTTATATCGTAGAGGGATTTAACGGATATCTTGCAAAAAATACCCCTGAAGATTGGGCAAATAAAATTGCAGAGGTGATTAAAAACAGGAGTGATTTGGGCAATATTTCTTCAAATTCAAAAAAGTATGTTGAAGAGAATTTTAATCCTGATAAAAATATAAAGTTGTATATTGAAAATTTTAAAAAAATAATGGAAAAATCTTAGGATGACTATTTCAAATAGAAAAAAAATATTGATTACTGGTACTGCCGGATTTATTGGGTATCACCTTGCAGAAAAGCTAGTTCAGAATAATTATGAAGTAATCGGGTTTGATTCGATCAATGATTATTACAGTATTGATTTGAAATACGGGCGCCTTGGAGAGCATGGCATTAAAAGGGAAAACGTAATAGAAAATGAACTTGTGAAAAGTGAAAAATTTGAAAATTATTCATTTATAAAAGCTAATTTGGAGAATAAAGAAGTTGTAAATCAGCTTTTTGCAGAGCAAAAATTTGATTACGTGGTAAATCTCGCCGCTCAACCTGGAGTAAGGTATAGTTTAGAAAACCCGGATGCTTATATTAGCAGTAATATAACCGGCTTTTTAAACTTGCTGGAAGCATGTCGTTTTAATAAGCCGGAGCATTTTGTGTTTGCATCCAGTTCAAGTGTTTATGGGTTAAATCAGAAAATTCCGTTTTCTACTTCGGATAATGTAGATCATCCGATCAGTATGTATGCCGCTACTAAAAAATCTAATGAGCTTATGGCTCATACATATAGTCATTTATTTGGAATTCCTTCTACAGGTTTGAGATTTTTCACTGTTTACGGACCTTGGGGAAGACCTGATATGGCGCTATTCCTATTTACAAAGAATATACTTGCAGGCAAACCAATCAAAGTTTATAATCATGGTAATATGTCCCGCGATTTTACATATGTAGGTGATATTGTTGAAAGTATTTCAAGGATAATTCATAAGACTCCAACCCCTAATAATAATTGGAAAGGTATTGTACCAGATCCATCATCATCCTCTGCTCCCTATAAAATATTTAATATCGGCAATAACAGTCCGGTTAAGCTACTTGATATGGTAACAGAGTTGGAAAATATTCTAGGTCTTGAGGCAGTAAAAGAGCTAATGGAAATCCAACCGGGGGATGTAGAAAAAACTTTTGCTGATGTTAACGATTTAATTTCAATAACAGGATATAAACCATCTACATCACTAAGTGAGGGTATTAAAGCTTTTGTTGAGTGGTACAAACAATTCTATGGAGTTAATTGAGATTTGTTAAAAAATAAAACAATATGTTTTGTGATACCGGGGTGGATAACCAAACATACCGGCGGTGCTGAGTTGCAGGCTCATTTGATAGCCGAGGAATTGATAAAACGAGGATGGAAAATTGAGGTAGTGACCATCGGTGCTACAAACGAAAATGAATTAAGAAACAGCAAGTATTATAATTCGGATATAAGTTATTTTTATTATAAAAAGCACAAATTTGCATTTCTTGACTGGTTTTCTGTTTTCTTTGCATTGTTAAAAACCAAATCTGATGTTTATTATCAAAGAACAATTGCGGTCAATACGGGTGTAACTGCTTTTTATTGCAAGTTATTCAGCAAAAAAATGCTATTTGCAATTGCCCATGATGATGATGTTAAAAAGGATTTTTATAAACGCAGCTTTTCTGAAATTAAACTATCAGGTTTTCACAAGAAAGTTATTAAATGGCTTGATTGGAGATTCCTAAATTTTTGGAATGCATACGGATTAAAAAAATCAGACGGGATTATAGCACAAACCAATTTTCAAAAAGAACAATTAGAATCTAATTATGGATTAAATTCAGTATTAATTAGGAACTCATACGATCCGGCGGTGGAAAACACATTATCTTCCAAAGAAAATATTGTTCTTTGGGTTGGAAATATGAGAACATTTAAACGTGCTGAATTATTTCCCGAGCTTGTATCAAAAATTGACAATCCTGATTGGAAGTTTGTGATGATTGGGAGGACCTATCCGCAAGTTGAAGAAAAAATTGATTCATTCTCACGAGAAAACTTTTACTATTTGGGACATTTACCATATAATGAAACAGAGGACTATTTCAGGAAAGCAAAAGTGCTGGTAAGCACGAGTACTGCAGAAGGTTTTTCAAACACCTTTATTCACGCATGGTTGAATGAGACTCTTATAGTTAGTCTGAACGTTAATCCCGATGGATTATTTGATAATGCCGAAATTGGATACACGTTTAATGACAGTTTTGAAGAGTTTCTTGAAAAACTTAAGGGAATTTTAAATGATTATGATGCAGAAGGACCTATTTTAAAAAGAGCAAGGAGATTTGTTACTGAAGAATTAAGTTTGTCAACAAATGTTGATAAATTAGAAGGATATATCAATGAGCTCAAATAATACTGCAAAGGTTTGGGACCCGTCGGATAACCCTCTTATATTCGAAGATAAACTAGCTTGGGGTAAATATGGCTGGACATTCTGGTTAATTGCCATTTCAAATATTAATTTTTTTCTTGGTAATATCATATTATTCATAACTTTCACTATTGCGCTTGCAGTATTCATTACTAAAAATTATAAAATACACACCCAGTTTGAAACATATGTACTTTTATTCGTAGTCGTATTGATTGGGCAATCATTCTGGTACATGAATTTTGCCTTAGGTTCGATCGCGAGCCTGGGTACGAGGATAGTAACTGCCTATCTGATAATTTCCATAGTAGGAAAAGATTTTTTCAAAGCTTTTATTGATGTAATGTATTTTTTCGCAATAGTAAGTTTGGTGATGTGGGCTTTAATTGTAATATCACCATCTTTTTATGAATTTATGGTAAACAGAATAGCCCCCTTATTTGATTTTTATTTCTATAGTATCGAGATGGCAAGGCCTGCACCACACATAATACTTTTTACATTTAATCATGGTACTTTTATCAATGAATCGGGAATAGCACGACTTTTCATCCGAAACTCGGGACCATTCACTGAGCCTTCGGTTTATGCGCCATATTTAACAATAGCATTTAGTTTAAACTACATGTTAACAGAAAAAACATTCGATAAGAAAAATTTATTTTTCATCGTCGCGATGTTTACCAGTTATTCTACCGGGGGGTTTGTTGTTCTAGGCTTATTGGGTGCCGGGGCAATCTTAATGGAAAAGGGTTCTAAGAAAATAATTCTGCTTCCAATCGCCATGATCGTATTTTTATATTCTTTCGTTAATATAGCCGCTTTTGGTGATGAGATAAATGATAAACTTGATGACGTGCAGAATTCGGATTTGAGATACGCGAAGAGAACCAGATTAGTAAATGCTGTTCTTGATTTTGAAGAGGTTTTTGATCATCCAATTTTTGGCAAGGGGTTCTACAAAGATAAAGAAGAAAATGCAAATGCAAACCTGCAAAAATATCTGGAGAGGAGAACGAACGGAACCACAAAGTTCCTGAACCGTTATGGATTTTTAGGCTTTTTCGTGTTTTTTTATTTTATTTATTTGAGTTACAAATCATGGGCTTTGTGGACAGGTGCTCACTATTTTTTCAGTGCACTTGCAGTGGTTGGGTTGATGCTTACAGGTTTTGGTAATTCGATCTTTGAAAAACCATTTTTTTTCGCACTTGGTTTTGTTGGGTTCGTGTTAAAAGATTATATGCGAATGGTTATCGAGGAATATAGAGAATGAAAATAGTGTGGATATGTCATTTTACTAATAATGATATTCAGAAAAAACTTGGCATAAAAAAGAGAATTAATGAATTTGCTCCCTGGATTAATATTGGTATTAATGAAGCAAAAAAGAGAGATGATATCGAGCTACATGTAATTTCACCTCATCGTTGGTTGAGAGGAATCAGAGAGTTCAAGGAAGATGATATCCATTATCATTTTTTTAACCCCGGCATGCCCTTTACTGGAAGGCAGTGGCCGGATAAATTAAGATTTGATATTTATACCTGCTTTTTTTCAAATAGAAGAAGAATATTAAATTTTATTGAAAAAATAAATCCGGAAATTATCCATCTTCACGGCGCCGAGAATGATTACTATTCCAGTGTAGTTTTTGATATTCCTCAAAAGTATCCTGTCTTAATGACTGTACAGGGATTTCTTAAAACTCCCTTGGGGAAAGTAAGGTATAGCCTGAAAAA
>Ga0070729_10001641_pt1 | contig 32956 bp, 31 predicted proteins | sample tdDd472_FD_66725 | JGI IMG/M metagenome (GOLD analysis project Ga0070729, IMG submission 66725) | Marine sediment microbial communities from the Atlantic coast under amendment with organic carbon and nitrate - tdDd47.2 | ecosystem: Environmental > Aquatic > Marine > Coastal > Sediment | place...
TTCTCCTCATTCACAGCTGAAGTCAAGTCCGACCTGATGGGCGAGCAGACCATCCTCTGTGGCGTTCTGCAGACCGGCTCCATCCTCTTCTACAACAAGATGGTCGCGTCCGGTATCGAGTCCGGCTATGCCTCCAAACTGATCCAGTACGGTTGGGAGACTGTTACCGAAGCCCTCAAGCATGGTGGTATCACCAACATGATGGACCGTCTCTCCAATCCGGCCAAACTGGTTGCTTTCGAGTTGGCTGAGGAATTGAAAGAGATCATGACTCCGCTCTTCCAAAAGCATATGGATGACGTTCTTTCTGGGCATTTCTCCGAAACCATGATGAAAGACTGGGCCAACAACGATGCCGACCTGTTGCGCTGGCGTGAAGAGACCAACAATGAGCCTTTCGAAAAATCTGAAGCTCAAGAAGCAGACATCCCGGAGCAGGAGTACTTCGATAACGGCATCCTGATGGTTGCTATGGTCAAGGCTGGTGTTGAGCTCGCTTTCGATACCATGGTGGAAGCTGGTATCAAAGAAGAGTCGGCTTACTACGAGTCGCTGCACGAGACTCCACTTATTGCTAACGTTATCGCCAAAAAGAAGCTTTACGAGATGAACAAGGTTATCTCTGATACTGCTGAGTATGGTTGTTATCTGTTCGCCCATAGCTGTGTACCGCTACTACAGGACTTCATGGCCAAGATCGATACCCGCGTTATCGGCAAAGGTCTTGAGCTGAAGGACAACGGCGTCGACAATCAAATACTGGTAGCAGTCAATTCCGCGATTCGCAATACTCTGGTCGAAGAAGTGGGCGAAGAGCTGCGTGAGGTTATGGAAGGCATGGAGGCTATTGTCTAACTGACATTATTTTTCATAAGAAAAATGGAAAGGGCAGACACCGTATGGCGTCTGTCCTTTTTTATGTGCTACGGATTATCTGTGAAGAAGAGCTATCCCGGGGGCAAGACAGGCAGAGTTCCTTGCTCCGCTTGCTCAATCCTTGACTTTTAACTGCTCTGATGATAAAAGCGCGAGGTCTTTTTAAACACTGCTGATATCGGAGAATAATCATGGAACAGACATTCGCAATTATCAAGCCCGACGCCTTTGCTGCCGGTAATGCCGGCAAGATCCTGGCCCGCATTTATGCGGAAGGTTTCAAGGTGGTCGGCATCAAGAAACTCTACATGAGCAAGGTCGAGGCAGAAGGCTTCTATTACGTTCACAAGGAGCGGCCATTCTTTGCTGAACTGACCGATTTTATGAGCAGTGGGCCCTGTGTTGTCATGGTCCTTGAAGCCGAAGGTGCGATCAAGAAATGGCGCGATCTGATGGGTGCAACCAACCCGGCTGAGGCCGAGCAAGGAACACTGCGCAAGGAATTCGGTTCCAGTATCGGTGAGAATGCCACGCACGGTTCCGATGCACCGGAAACGGCAGCTTTCGAAACCCCTTACTTTTTCTCGGGACTGGAACTTCTTTGAGGGAGTTCAACGAGGAAAAACTTGAGTCACCAGGGGCCCTTCGGTACAATTCGAAGGGCCTTTTTTTTGCTCTGGGTATGCTTTGCCACCAGCAGGCTTTTAAGTGAATAATCATAATGACGATACCCGTAAAAGTTGACCTGAAAAATCTGAGCCCCGATGCCCTTGTTAAATTCCTTGCAGGAATGGGCAAGGAGAAATTTCGTGCCGGGCAGATGATGCGCTGGCTATACCAGCGTGGGGTGTCTGATTTTGCTGAGATGACCGATCTGGCCAAAACGTTCCGTGACGAGTTGGACGAGAGGTCTTATGTCTCGAAATTTACTCCGGAGGCTGTAGAGGTCAGCGCTGATGGTACCCGCAAGTTCCTCTTTCACCTGGATGACGGCAAAAGTATCGAAACCGTGCTTATCCCGATGGAGGGTGGGCGCAACACCCTCTGTATCTCAACCCAGGTCGGCTGCGCCATGCAGTGCTCCTTTTGCCTGACCGGAACCTACGGGCTGGAGCGTAACCTCACAGCGGCAGAAATCGTCAACCAGGTTTGTGTCGTGCGAGAACAGCACGCCGTAGACAATATTGTGCTGATGGGAATGGGCGAACCGTTGCATAACCTGGACAACGTCGTAGACGCCCTGCAGATTCTCTATGCCTCAACCGGGTTTGATTACGGCCCACGCAAGGTCACCTTGTCGACTTCGGGGTTGGTGCCGGAGATGTGTGAGCTCGGCCGACGTATCAAGGTCAACCTGGCGGTCTCCCTCAATGCAACCACTGATGAAGTTCGCAATGAACTGATGCCTGTCAACCGGCGATACCCCATTAAGGAGCTGATGGAGGCCTGTCGCAAATTTCCACTGGCTCCGAGGCAGAGAATTACATTTGAGTATATTCTGATCCAGGGGGTCAATGACAGCCAGGCCGATGCCCGGCGCCTGGTCAAATTGCTGCATGGGATCAAAGCCAAGGTCAACCTCATCGCGTTTAATGAACACGCCGGTTCAGAATACAAGAAACCGACCGATGCAGCCATGCGTGCTTTTCAGACCTACCTGCTGGACCGGCAAATTGTGGCTGTTCGCAGGGCTGGCAAGGGACAGGACATCTCTGCTGCCTGCGGGCAATTGAAGGGGAAACTTGAAGAAAAACTTTAAAGATATAAGGTTATTGTATCTAAATTGCTGGAGGATAAAGGTATGGAACAGATGACAATTGGAGTGATTGGCGGTAGCGGCCTGTATGAAATTGAAGGCCTTGCGGACATTGAAGAGGTGAGTATTGATACGCCTTTCGGGGCTCCCAGCGATGTCTTTATTACGGGGATGCTGGGCAATGTCAGGATGGTTTTCCTGCCGCGGCACGGGCGTGGCCATCGTTACCTTCCGTCCGAGGTGCCCTACCGGGCCAATATATACGGCATGAAAAAACTCGGTGTCCAGAGGATTATCTCCGTGTCTGCCGTAGGCAGCATGAAAGAGGAGATTGTACCGGGGCATATTGTTATCCCTGACCAGTTTTTCGACCGGACCCAGGGGAACAGAGCCTCAACTTTCTTCGGCAAGGGTGTTACAGGCCACGTCCAGTTTGCTGACCCGGTTTGCCCTGAACTTGTCGGAGTCCTCTGCGAAGCCGGTCAACGTGCCGGGGCCACTGTACATAAAGGAGGCACTTATATCTGTATTGAGGGACCGAATTTCTCGACTCGGGCTGAATCAACAATCTATCGCAGCTGGGGAGTTGATATCATCGGCATGACCAATATTCCGGAAGCCCGACTGGCTCGAGAGGCGGAAATCTGTTATGGCACAGTTGCTTTGGCAACGGATTACGATTGCTGGCATGACGGTCACGATGATGTCACAGTGGAGGGTGTACTGGAGATTATCCGCCAGAACGTCGCCATGGCGCGCAACATCATCAAACATGCGGCAGGGGCTCTAACGTTTGAGCCCCGATGCGGTTGTGATGAGTCGTTGAAGTACGCAATCATGACTGACCGTGATTTGATTCCGGCACAGACCCGTAAGGACCTGGAACCGATTCTGGGAAAATATCTGGGCTAGACGAACAGCGTGATTGCTAAAAAGCTATAGATTTGCTTAAATGATAAATCCCTGTTATTTCAAATAAAAAGGAACTGTATGGATATCCTGGTAGTCGGGTCTGTTGCGTTTGATAGTATAGAGACACCCTTCGGCAAGGGAGATGATGTCCTGGGTGGGTCCGCGACCTATTTTTCAACGGCTGCAAGTTTTTTTACCGGCGTCCAACTGGTCGCCGTAGTCGGCGATGATTTCCCTGATGAACCGCGACAGTTCCTGACGTCTCGTGGCGTCGACCTTGCGGGTTTGCAGACCCGTCCAGGCGAAACTTTTCGCTGGAAGGGTCGCTACGGTTACGATCTCAATGAAGCACATACCCTGGAAACGCACCTTAATGTTTTTGAGACATTCCATCCACAACTCCCGGAAGCCTATCGTCAGGCAGAATACGTTTTCCTGGCCAATATAGACCCTGAACTTCAGCTGGAAGTTCTGCGCCAGGTCGAAAGACCGAAGCTGATCGCCTGCGATACTATGAACTTCTGGATCGATGGCAAGCGCGACGCCCTGATGAATACTCTGGAGCATGTCGACATCCTGGTCATCAACGAAGCCGAAGTCCGCCAGCTTGCAGAAGAAGCCAATCTCGTCAAGGCTTCTAGGCAGGTTCTGGCGATGGGCCCGAAGACCCTGGTTGTCAAACGTGGTGAATATGGCGTACTGGTGTTTAATGAGCATTCGATCTTTTCCGCCCCGGCATATCCCCTGGAAGAAGTTTTCGACCCAACCGGCGCCGGCGATACATTTGCTGGTGGTTTTATGGGATACCTGGCGGCAACCAACAACCTAAGTGACGAAACGATTCGCAAAGCGACAGTCTTCGGCAGCGTCATGGCATCGTTTACCGTGGAGGATTTCAGCCTTAACCGGTTGCGAAAGTTGGACTGGACAGAAGTCGAAGATCGTTTCCGGCACTTTCGGGCACTGACTATTTTTGAAGGTTTGTAGACCGACGACAGAGGGGAGGCAGTATGTTCCAGTGGGATGAGTCGATTAATGGAATTGACGTGTCAGCCAACAAGGTCGTCCATCTTTTTCGCTCCATGCGCGAAGTACAGCTGGCCTTGCCGGGAATCTCGGCGCAGCATGCAAGCGCTTATCTCTGCCAGTATAAACAATCCGAGGGTATTGCGACCGTTGCTGTTTTTCACCTGCACAAGAGCAGGGTCCTGGCTTTCTATTTCAGCGACCCGCGAGTTGTCCCGCAGCAGAAAATGGACAACATGCTTGATCAGGGGTTGAATTTTGTTGAATCAATGGGCTTTCTCCTGACAGATCAGGATATCCATCTCCTGGATGATTCTGATCAGCAGATGTTGTGGGAATCCCTGCCGCTGAAAACGGGATTGGATGTAGAAACAGCTTCTTCAGAGCCGACTCAGACAAAGCAGCCTGTGACGATAACTGCAGAGAGGCCTGCTGTCGATCGTGTAGATCCCGGCTCAACTTCTGCAAAGAAAAAGCCCGTTGTTGAAACGGTCGCCAGCAGTAAGCCCGCGGCAAAGCAATCGCCTGTCGTAGAGCCTGCCAGGGAGTCAGAACCGAAATCTCCCGAAGAAGACGTTCCAGCTGAAAATGTGGACGACCTGCTCGCCGCTGTCGAAGCGATGCGAGCCAAACGCCCAGGTCTGAGGGCGCGCACAACTGCGCCATCAGCAGAAGAGATGGCCCGGAGAAAAGAACAGTTACGAGAAACCGTGGGGCGTATTCTCGCCTCGCTTTAAGTCATTTTTCGAAAGGTTGTAGTCTAATGCAATATCGATGGATTTTATCGGGTATGATCGTACTGGTTGTGTTGTTGGCTGCCTGTGTGCCGGTTAAGGAGAAACGCTCGGCCGCAAAAGATGCCCAGTATCATTACCTGCTCGGTGCCACCGCGTTGAGTGAACAAAACCCGTCAGAGGCGCTCAAGGAACTCCTCCAGGCGGAAAAATATGACGACGAGGATCCGGAAATCCAGGCCGGGCTTGCCCAGGCCTATTGGATGAAAAGAGCTTTTGACCTGTCAGAGGAACATTTTCTCATAGCGATAGAACTCAGTGACAATGATCCGAAATACTACAACAACCTGGGGGCTCTCTACTTGTCCATGGGTCGTTATGACGATGCAATCACTGCTTTCACGACAGCTGCGGATAACCTGCTCTTTGCGCAGACTGAGTTAGCCTGGACGGGGATAGGCCTGGCATATTTCCATAAACAGGATTATTCGGCGTCCCAACGCGCATATGAGAAAGCAATTGATCTGAATCCGAACTACTATATGCCGCTGTTTCGTCTGGGAGAGCTTTATTATAACCAGGACCGTCCTGTCGAAGCTCTCGGCATGTTCACCCGCAGTGTCGAACTGGAGCCCGATTTTGCTGCAGGTTATTACTGGCAGGGGCTGGTCTATATGAAGATGAAAGACACTGATGCGGCGAAAAAATCATTTAAGGAAGTCATTCGTCTGGCCCCGGACAATGAACAGGCCCGGTTGTCAGCAAATTATCTCAAAATCATTGGTAAATGATGGAAAACGCTGATGCTAGTATCGGTCGTATCCTGAAAGAACGACGCGAAGAACTCGGCTACACGCTTCAGGCGGCTGAGGATGAGACCCGGATACGAAAGACCTATCTCGACAGTCTCGAGAATAATCAATTCTCAGAGCTTCCCGGGAAGGTCTACGTAACGGGTTTTATCCGTGTCTATGCACGCTATCTCGGCCTTGAAAGCAATCCCCTTCTGGCACTGTTGAACGATCTGCAAAACGTTGAAACAAAGCCTGAGGATACTTTACAAGCGACCAGACACTTGCCTGATCTTCGTGCGGGGTCTTCTTCGGGCGGCGATTGGCGGAAATTCTTTCTGGTTTTTTTCCTGATTCTGGTCCTCGGTTGCCTTTTTTACTTTATGCCTGCAATGTTTTCCAGTGATGAACAGATTAACCAAAACACAACAAAGATCACCGAATCCGGGGGAAGCCGGGTTGAACCCGGGAAGTTACAAACTGAAGTTGCTGAAACGCAGGCTGAAGCTGAAGAGCTTCAAACCAATGCCGCGGCCCAGGTTGCCGTCTCGCCCCGTGTTGTTGCAAAGCAAAAGGACCCGGAAAATAGGGCCCTGCCTGTTATCCCGTATAATGGAGCGTCACTACGGATGCTTGCTTTGGCTGACAGCTCACTTATAATTAGGGTTGATGGACGCAAACCAGATCAATACAAACTGTATGACGGTCTCGACTTGACATGGCAAATCAAGCAGAGAGTGAATGTGGAATTTGCCGTCAGTGATGTTGCGCGTTTCTGGTTGAATGGCCAGGAAATTGATATTGCTGGCTACGAGTCTTTCAAATTACAACCTGCTGTTGAATGAGTTTCGTCATGGTCATTACCTGCCCTGAATGTAAGGGACGATATAAGATTGATCCCGCTGCCAGCAAATTGAAAGTGGGTAAGGCCAAGTGCCCTGGGTGCTCACATGTGTTTGCAATTGCACTGGCGGGCAATGATGGAAAAGAGACGGGAAAGACAGCCCCGGGTCTGCCGCTGGTCCTGATTGTCGACGATGCCCGCTACTTCCGACAAATGATCAAGGACCTACTCAGCGATCTGCCGGTTGAATTCATTACTGCGGCCGATGGCGACGAGGCCTGGGAGAAGATTACGACCCGATTACCGCAACTGGTCTTACTTGATCTGAACATCCCGGGAAGAACGGGTAAGCAGATACTCCAATCCCTGCAGAAAGAGCCCCGCTTCAGCCTGGTAAAAGTTTTGGCCATGAGCGGTGTTGAGCGAGGTGAACAGGCCGCCGCTGAAGTTCGCCGGTTCGGAGCCGTGGATTTCATCAATAAATCCTTCAAACCCAGTGAACTCGAAAAACGTGTCAAAAACATCCTGGGAATTTGAGCATGGTGACCCTGCCCGTCGGCTGGTCGATAAGGTGCGCAGTCAAACCGGTTCGGTCGCCTTCGATCTTGCTGTTGTCCTTGGCTCAGGCTGGAAGGATGCTGTCGGGCTGGGCGAAACCCTGGGTATTTTCAACTACGAGGATTGGTCATGCTTCCCTGGGAGGCAAATTGAAGGCCACGATGGCCAACTGATCGCAGCTCGTCTCTCTTCCTGGAACATTCTGTTTTTTTCCGGCCGTTTTCATTGTTATCAAGGGCTTGATGCCTTTCAGGCTGCTTTTCCGGTGAGACTTGCCGGTGCTCTGGGATGTCCGCGGATACTTTTAACCTGTGCAACGGGTGCGATCAATAGAGGTTTCAAGCCGGGGGATTTCATGCTGGTTGAAGATCATGTCAACCTGCTTGGTGACAATCCATTACGGGGGCTTGCCGGTAACACCTTTATTGACCTGGCTGATCTGTATGACAAGAGTCTGTATGATCGACTATCCCGTTGCCAGATTGATGGCTTGATTCTTCACCGTGGCATCCTCGTTGCCATGGCCGGGCCGTCATATGAGACCCCTGCCGAAATCAGTTTCCTAAAAACTATCGGAGCTGATGTTGTCTCCATGTCTACGGTACCGGAAGCAATCATGGCCCGGTTTCTCGGGATGCAGGTTTCTGCCGTCGCTTTTGTTGCCAATTATGCTGCCGGGATAACAGCAGACAAACTCAGCCACAAAGATGTTCTTGCATGCAGTTCTCAACACGCCAGCCTGTTCCCCATCCTGGTCGAGCGAATTGTTTCCACCTGGCAAGCTTCAAGAGATCGTAAACAGGATTGATATTATATTCCTGACAGTCATGTAACTTACTGTTTTAACGTCATATTCCTAAGAAAAATAACTCGGGCCCAGCTTGACAGGGTGTCCCCTCGTGTTAGACTTTCCGAAACATTCAAGTGCCGAGGTAATTTTGGGTGAATTGGTAAAACGCATACTGGTTGTCGATGACGAGGAAAATACCCGTATCGGGTTATCCAAGTTATTGTCACAAGAAGGTTTTCAGGTTGAAAGTGCTGCGAACGGCAATGATGCACTGGAGATGCTGGGTCAGCACAAGGTCAATCTGGTTATCAGCGATATCAATATGCCGGATATGAACGGTCTGGTCTTTTTGCGTGAACTGAGCCGTAAATTTCCGAGCACAAACGTGATCATGATAACCGCCTATGGTGGTGTCGAGTCATATCTTGAGGCGATGAATCTAGGCGCTTACGAGTATCTTCACAAGCCTGTGCGCCTGGATGAGCTTCGCTCTGTTATGAAGAAAATTTTCAACGGTGGTTCGGTCGCTCAGGTTTCCTGACATTGGGAGGAGGTCAATATGGAGTTCAAGACCATTCTGTTTGCTACTGATTTTTCGGAGGGTTCTGACTTTGCTTTTCAAGCGGCGTTGTCCATGGCCCGCAAATATGGCAGTAAACTGGTTGTCGTCCACATCATCAATGAACCGGTCGACTTGCGCGGTTTTTATGTGCCGCACATCTCCTTTGACAAGCTGGAAGAAGAGATAGAACAGGGGGCTGAAAAGTTGATGGAAAAGTTCTGCCGCACGCATATGCAGGATTTCAACAATGTTGAGACCTATGTATTGCCCGGCATCCCTTATGATGAGATTATCAAGAAAGCCGAATCTCTTAATACGGACCTGATCGTCATGGGGACTCACGGGAGAACCGGCCTCGACCATGTCCTTTTCGGCAGTACAGCCGAGAAGGTGGTTCGAAAATCGCCGATACCTGTTATGACCATACGTATCAGGGAATAACCTCAATGATCTTAAAAAGGCAGCGGAAACGCTGCCTTTTCTACTCCTGAGTCAGTCCAATATTCTTGTCAAAAAGAGGTTGGGACGGTATCCTGCATTTTCAATATTCGGGAGAACACCTTACATATTTATATGAGCGAAAAAATTCTAATCGTTGATGATGAACAGATGATTCTCGAACTCACCTCAATGGTTCTTGCCAACAGGGGATTCGAGGTTCGAACAGTCGATAATGCAACGGATGGCTATGAGATCATTGAACGAGAACAGCCCTCACTTGTTCTACTTGATTATATGATGCCCAGGGTTAACGGACTTGATGCCTTAAAAGAAATCCGTGCCCGGTTCCCCGATACCTACGTGATCATGTTTACCGGCAAAGGCAGCGAGGAAGTTGCTGTTGAACTGATGAAAGCCGGCGCCTCTGATTATATCCTGAAACCCTTCAGTAATGCGAAGCTGGTCGAGCGGATAGAAAGTGTGCTGCGCGTCCGGTCCATAGAGATGCGGAATCGGGAACTTGTCAAAGAACAGAAGAAATTGCTTGATGAGATCGAGAGATGGAACCGGGAACTGGAACAGCGCGTTGAACAGAAAACCACGGAACTGGAACACGCTCATCACGAAATCCTGCTGACGGAGAAACTGGCATCGCTTGGGCATCTTTCTGCCGGGATGGCTCATGAAATTCGCAATCCTCTGAATTCAATCAGCCTTTTTGCTCAGGTTTTGACCTCCGGGTTGAAAAATGAGCCGGAAATGAAATCATATTCAGAGAAGATTCTCAATGAAGTGGAACGCATCGACGCGATCGTGGTTAAACTCCTCTCAACCAGCAAACGCGCAAACTTTCAGCTGCGCTCGATTCGTCTCGCTGATATTATCGATACAAGTCTACGGCCCTTCCTTGTTCAGATTCAGGCGCAGAATGTTAAGCTGACAAAGACTCTCCAGGAAGATACCCCCTCTATCCTGGCGGACGCGGATGAGCTTGGCCAGGTGTTTTCCAATCTTTTTGCCAATGCCCTGTTTGAACTGAAGCAGGGTGGTTCCCTGTCGGTCACTCTCGAATGCGATGACTCTGAGGCTCTGGTTACAGTCTGCGACACCGGTGATGGAATTCCTGAAGAGCATATGAATAAAATATTTGACCCCTTCTTCACAACCAAGGAACGGGGGACCGGTTTCGGACTTTCTGTTGTCTTGCGTATCGTTAAAACCTACTCGGGACGAATTCAAGTCCAGAGCCAGCCCGGGCAGGGCACAACTTTCCAAATCTGGTTACCTTTGGCATAATGCGCAAACCTGACGATCGGATACTGAATGCCACTTCTGCTCCGTGACATACCTCTTGACATCTCTGCAGACGATGGAACGCTAAGCTTTGAAGTAGCGCGAATCCTAGGTGTCGAAATTTTTCAGATACGGGACTTAAAGGTTGTGCGTCGCTCGATCGATGCCCGTAAGAAGAGCCGGATTCGCAAAATTTTTACAGTCGAATTTTCAACGGACAATGAATCTGATTTACTCAGAGAGTCAACCTGTGATCGTCTTGAGGAGGCTCCTGCAATTCCTGAAATTGACACGCCAAGGGTCAACGCAAGACGCCGCGTCCTGATTGTCGGCATGGGCCCCGCCGGTCTTTTTGCCGCCAAAAGCCTGGTCGAATCCGGGGCGGAGGTCACCCTGGTTGACCGGGGCAGATCGGTCGAGCAGCGGATCAAAGATGTGGAACATTTCTGGGCTCTTGGTGATTTCGACGCCGTCAGCAATGTTCAGTTCGGTGAGGGCGGCGCCGGAACCTTTTCCGACGGTAAGCTGACGACACGCCTGAACCATCCCCGCAGGCGGGCGGTCCTTGAAAGCCTGGTTGAGTTCGGTGCCCCTGAAGAGATCCTGGTTGAAGCGCGGCCCCATGTCGGAACAGATCGTTTGCGCAAGGTTGTCATCAGGTTTCGTGAGTATCTGATCAACAAGGGCGCCGATATCCTTTTTGAAACCTGCCTGACCGGCCTTGATATTCACCAGGGTAGAATTGCCGGTGGTGTGTTTGATGAAAATCAGCTGATTGCATGTGATGCCTTGATCCTGGCTCCCGGGCATAGTGCGCGTGACACCTACCTGATGCTAGACCACAACGGTGTGCAACTTGAACCCAAGGGCTTTGCGATCGGCGTCCGTGTCGAACATCCATCTCGTTTGATAAACCGTCTCCAGTACGGCAAATCCGCCAACCTGCTCCCTGCTGCAGATTATTCCCTTCGCTATAATGATGATGCGACCGGTCGTGGTATTTATTCTTTCTGCATGTGCCCGGGCGGGGAAGTCATTAACGCAGCCTCTGAACGGGACGGACTGGTCGTAAACGGCATGAGTCGCATGTCTCGAAGCGGGGAATACTCCAACAGCGCTCTGGTGGTGTCAGTGCGGCCGGAAGATTGGGGTGGAACAAAACTGGGGGGCATGCACTTCCAGCAGCAGTGGGAACGTAAGGCCTTTTCGCTGAGCGGGGGAAATTTTATGGCGCCGGCACAGAACCTGATGAGTTTTTGCGGTCTCGGCAACGGCCCGGTCGCCTCCAGTTGTCGCCCCGGTGTGGTTGAAACAGAACTACGTGAAGTTCTCCCGGATTTCGTGTACCATGGGCTGAACCGCGCGCTGCCTTATTTTGATCGAAAAATGAGTGGTTTTGTCACCAGGGAAGCAGTTCTGATCGGTGTGGAAACCAGAACATCCTCGCCTCTGCGGATAACTCGCGACGAGTCAGGCGCGTCAGTCAGCCACGCCGGTTTGTATCCGGCGGGTGAGGGGGCCGGTTATGCCGGTGGCATTATGAGCGCAGCGTTTGACGGTCTGCGCGCGGCAGATCAGGTTGTGCAGTTTGTCCTGGGACAGGAGCTGTCTTGAAGAACGTTTATGTAAAAAACATCGTGGCGCGCGATCAGATTACAGCGCCGTTCCTGGTCAGAAACAAGACGATCGGCATGGCCAAAAACGGCAAGCCGTATATGACTCTCAAGCTGATGGACTGTACAGGTGAAGTCGAAGGGCGCATCTGGGACAGGGTTGATGAATTCTCAGCCATATTTGACAAGGATGATTTTATCCAGGTGTCAGGAAAAGCCAGTGTCTACCTGGGGAAAATGCAGCTGGTGATTCAGGAGTTGAGTCGTCTCGATGAATCAGACATTGACATTGCCGACTTCCTGCCCGTGTCATCACGTCCTGTGGATGAGATGGTCGGTGAATTCAAAACCGTAATCGACAGGTTGGAAGATCCATATTTGAAGCAACTTATGGTGATGTTCCTGTCTGATGCGGCTTTCATGTCCAGCTACACGAGGGCCCCGGCAGCAAAGGCCATGCACCATGTCTGCCTTGGTGGCCTGCTTGAACATTCTTTGGCCGTAGCAAACCTTGCTGCCGACATCTGTCAGCGCTATCCGGACCTGAACCGTGACCTCCTGATAGTGGGGGCTTTGTTGCATGACGTCGGCAAGGTCGCCGAGTTACGTTATCAGCGCTCGTTCGAATATACTGATGCAGGCAAACTCCTCGGCCATATTGTCATCGGCGTCGAAATGGTGGAAGAGAAAATACGTGAACTGGGGAGCTTCCCGATGGAGCTGACGATCCATCTCAAGCACCTTCTGTTGTCACATCACGGTCAATACGAGTACGGGTCCCCGAAGCGGCCGAAGACCATGGAGGCAGTTATCCTGAATTTCCTGGATGATCTGGATTCCAAGATTAACGGAGTCCGCACGCATATTGATCGTGAACCTGACAGTGAATCGGCCTGGACGCAGTATCACAAACACTATGACCGTTACTTTTTTAAAGGCATTCAGCCCACAGCTCCATCCGGCATGGTGGACCAAGGGCAGGGCGAGACAAAAGCAAAACCGCCCGGACCAGTCTCCGGGAAGCCGCGTTCACGTTTCAGCAATACCCTCGGCGAGCAGTTAAAGAGCAAGGACCTCAATCTCCTAGCTGGAGACAATCAGGAAAAGAATGATGAGTGATCGACTTGTTGTACATCAGATGAGCGTTGGGCCGTTGCAGGTAAACTGCTTTATTGCCTCCTGCAGTAAGACCAAGGAGGCCGTGGTTATCGACCCCGGTGAAGAGGGCGAAAGAATTCTGCACGTCGCCGAGAAAGAGGATTTGAAGATTCGCAAAGTCGTCAATACCCATGGCCACTTTGACCATATCGGTGCCAATCTGCATATTGTTGAAAAGACCGGAGCGGAATTAATGATCCACGCTGATGACCTGCCGCTTCTGCAGAATGCCAGGAACCACGCCGAAGTTTATGGCCTGTCGGTTAATGCTTCACCGGAACCGGACCGGCTACTTGAACAGGGAGATACTTTTCAGGTCGGAGAACTTTCCTTCCGCGTGTTTCATGTGCCGGGGCATTCTCCCGGTGGCATCTGCCTGTTGACAGAAGGACACCTGTTTGTCGGAGATGTTCTTTTTTCCGGTTCGATTGGCAGAACCGACCTGCCGGGTGGCGATTTTGACTCACTGGTCGAAGGTGTCCGGGAGCGCTTGTTTGCTCTACCCGGTGAGACGATAGTCCACCCCGGTCACGGTCCTGATACTACGATTGGTCGTGAGCGACAGATCAATCCTTTTGTTGGTGATGCTGCTTTTCGCTGATCTTACTGGAGAAGGACATGCTGCAAGGTAAATCTGTTGTTTTGGGCGTAACCGGAGGCATTGCTGTCTACAAGGCTGTTGAGTTGTTGCGCCTGATGATTAAGGCCGGCGCTGATGTTCACGTGATCATGACGCGCAGTGCCCAGGAATTCGTTACTCCACTGACCTTTCAGACCCTTTCGGGGAACCCGGTTCACACGGAATTGTTCAATCTTATCCAGGAACAGGATATCGGTCATATTTCCCTCGCTGACAGTGCCGATCTTGTATTGATTGCCCCTGCTACGGCAAATTTTATCGGCAAAGTGGCAAACGGCATCGCTGATGACCTGTTGTCGACGACGGTTATGGCGACCAAAGCGAAGGTTCTCTTTGTCCCGGCGATGAATACCAATATGTGGGAGAACCCGCTTTACCGGGAGAACCAGAAACACCTCGAAGAGTTGGGATATCATTTCGTTGAGCCTGCCTATGGTGAGTTAGCCTGCGGTTGGCAGGGGCAGGGCAAGATGCCCGATCCGCAGGTCATTTTCAACTCGGTCCATGCCCTTGTCGGGAGTCAGGACTTCGTCGGCAAAACCTTTCTGGTGACAGCCGGGCCGACTCGTGAAGAGATTGACCCGGTCCGTTTCCTCAGTAACTACTCCTCCGGCAAGATGGGCTTTGCCATCGCCCGCGCAGCACGCGACCGCGGAGCTCGGGTTATCCTGGTATCCGGACCGGTTCACCTGGCAGACCCGAAAGGTGTCGAAACGATTCACGTCACCAGTGCCCAGGAGATGTACCGGGAGGTTATGGATAAAGTCACCGAGGCTGATGTCGTCATCAAGGCAGCAGCGGTCGCTGATTTTCGCCCGGTAGCGCGGGGTGAGCAGAAAACCAAGAAGGGCGATGCAGAAACCATGGCAATTGCCTTGCAGCGCAATCCGGATATCCTTACCGAGCTCGGTCAACAGAAAGGCTCGCGCATCCTGGTCGGTTTCGCCGCCGAAACGGAGGAACTGCTTCGCTATGCCCGTGAAAAGCTGCAGAAAAAAAATTTGGATATGCTGGTTGCCAACGATGTGACACAGGATGGCGCTGGTTTTGATGGCGAAACGAATATCGTTCGTTTGCTGACACCGGATGGTGAGACGGAAGAACTGCCTCTGATGACGAAGAATGAGGTTGCTGAGAGCCTTCTGGACAGGATTCTAAGGTTACTGCCGAAAGATTGATCCGGTTCAGGCAATGGAGAGTAAAGTCAGAAGGTCATCCGGCTGGCAGATCCCTTCCTTGAGCCTGATTTTGATGATGGCAAGCATCTCGTCGGCATCACGTTCGTGAAGCTTGCCGTCAAGCCAGAGTGTGTTCAGATTCTTGCGGATCATGTTGGCCGAGTTCAGGGCGCGCTCTCCGGTCGGGTCGGCATTTCGATAGGGGCTGTGTTCAGGGTCCTGCAAAAAGCTCAGGGTCGCTTCAGTGGTCAACCCCAGATACTCCTTCTGGTCTTCTTTCGTAATCGCCCACTTCGATGTATTGGCAAGCGAGCGCAGAACCTTTTGATACTGCTGCAGGCGGCTCAGAAGCAGAAGAGAATTAAACAGCTTTTTGTTGGTGCCGAACGAAAAGATGGTGTCAGCCAGAATACTGCGCATGAGTTTGTCATTGTCGGTGAAATCCTTGCGGCCGATCGATCTGGCCAACGGCCAGATTTCCGGAGCCACGTGGGCTTCAAAGCGCATCTCCCAGTAGGCATGTTTGAGCAACACGTTATTGTAGGTGCGGATCAGTTTATAAGGCACAAAGTACGAATGTGCCACGGTGTCTGAGGCAAGGTGGCTCAGGTAGCCATAGGCACATGCCCGCTGACTGTCAGTCGCGGCCTGGTTGAGGATTTTCAGGCCCATCCGCCATGAGTGGCAGTGCCTGAGGTAATGGGTGTACTTCTTGCCCAGGGTGATGTCGGCGCTGATACAGCCGTACAGGTAGTCATTCGGATGGGCAGCAAGTATAATGCGCAGAGCTTCCGGAAGCTGTGCCAGATTGTCGAGAATCCAGGTGCCGGTCTGCAGGTGGACGCCGATGCCCCAGGCCAGGGCCTCGGACGGAAAAATCAGCATGACAAGTACACATGTCAAGGTAGCAGGGAACAACCATTTCATTGGATAATTGTACCGTCCTTTATTGAATAATATACTTTCTACAAGAGTTTTGTCAGTCAAATATGCCTGAACAGTTATTAAATGATATTTGCACCACCCTGGCGTCAGCTCGCAGCCAGCTTGAATACCTCTCAGACATTGGTGTGGAAACTCTGTGCAGGGACGCGGCGGGTGTCGAAATGGCGCAGGATATCGATGCGAGTAAAAGTCTGGACGATACCCTCGATGCAATTCGTGAAGACCTGGGTGATTGCCAGCGTTGCGGTCTCGGTGTGTCCCGAAAGGAGCTGGTTTACGGAGTCGGCAACCCGAATGCGCGCCTGGTCCTGGTCGGCGAAGCTCCCGGCCGTGAGGAAGACCAAAAAGGGGCGCCTTTTGTCGGTGAAGCGGGACGATTGCTCAACAGAATTCTTCAAGCGATGGGTATGCAGCGTGAAGACGTCTATATCTGCAATGTCCTGAAATGCCGTCCACCGGACAATCGGGATCCGCAACCTGACGAAATGGCAACCTGCGAAGCTTTTCTGATCAGGCAGATAGCGGCAATCAAACCGCAGGTGATCATAGGTCTCGGGCGATTCGCGGTCCACAGTCTGTTGAAGAGCAAGGTTCCGATCAGCCGGATCAGGGGCGAATGGCAGAGCTACCACGGGATTCCGTTGATGCCCACTTATCATCCTGCCTATCTGTTGCGGAATCCGGAGGGTAAACGGGACGTTTGGGAAGACATGAAAGAAGTCCTGCGCCGTTTGAACGCCGAGACAGATAGTCCATGACTTCCCGGGAATTGCTGCTGGCACAGGATGTGACGGTCAGCCGGCCTGGTGACGATGGCTCCTTTGTCAGAATTTTGCATAAAACCACGCTCGGCGTGGCCCCCGGTGAAGTGCTCTCGGTGGCCGGGCCCTCCGGCAGCGGCAAAAGTACGCTATTGCGGCTCTTTAACCGTCTGCTCGAGCCGGACAGCGGCCAGGTCATGTTGTCCGGCAAAGACATCAAAACTCTCTCTCCGCCGGTTTTGCGCGCGCAAATCCCCCTGGTTGCACAGAAGCCTTATCTTTTCCCCGGTACCGTCAAAGACAACCTACTGGCTTCGGCAAGGTTGCAACGGGTTGAGCCACCGGAACTGCAATCACCAGATATCAAAAATCTGATTGAGATCTGCCAGGTCGAGCGGTCCTGGCTGGACCGTGACGCGCGCAAACTTTCGGTCGGCCAGCAGCAGAGGGTCTGTCTGGCCCGTGCCCTGGTCGGTACTTGCAGAGCTCTGTTGCTTGATGAACCGACCAGTGCTCTTGACCGTCAGACAGGCGCTCTGATGGCGCAAACATTCAAACTATTGGCTAAAGAAAAAGGCCTGGCTATAATTCTCGTGACTCACGATCTGCAGATTGCCGAGATTTGTGCAGACCGGATTGCCTTGATGATGGGTGGTTCAGTTATCGAAACCGGTCCTGTTTCCCAAGTCCTGAATGACCCGAAAGTCGAGGCCTCTCGCCAGTTCCTATCATCAACCGTGATAGATAACGGGGACGTTGCGATATGAATCTGACGATTGTCGATCTCAGCCTCTGGGATCTGGTGACCGTTTACAGCCTGTTGCTGATGAGTATCGGCCTGGCCCACATCCTCAGGGCCGGACAGGGCAGAGACATCTTCTGGTCCGGTCTGCGTATGTTCGTGCAACTGATGGTTGTCGGTTATGTGATGCACCTGGTGTTTGCCCTTGAATCGGCATTGCCGGTCCTCCTGATCCTGATTGTTATGACCGGCTTTGCCGTCCAGACGATCGGTGCCAGGGTCGAAACAAAGATGCCGAATTTCTACCGGGTGGTCGGTGCCGCTATTCTGTTCGGCTGCGGCGGGATGACGTTCTTTTTCTGTACCTTGGTTATCGGGCTCGAGCCATGGTATGACCCTCGTTACCTGATTCCGCTGGCCGGCATGGTGATCGGCAATTCCATGACCGGTGCGAGCCTGGCGGCCGAACGACTGGCCGCAGAATTCCGTGAACGACGAGAGGAAATCGAGACAGCCCTGTGTCTTGGCAGTAGTGTAAAGCTGGCGGCTGAACCGGCTGTCAGCAGTGCCTTCCGGGCGGCCTTGATCCCTTCCGTTAACGCAATGGCCGCCATGGGGCTGGTATTTCTCCCCGGCATGATGACGGGTCAGATCCTTTCGGGAACCGAGCCGCTGATCGCTGTCAAGTACCAGATCGCCATTATGTGTGTGATTACCGGTAGCGTGGCACTGACCACTTTCATGATCCTGCGGTTCGGATACCGGTCATATTTCACTTCTTACCAGAGTTTGCGCGAACATTGATCTGCGAAGGCTTAAGGAGTCGATCATAATGAGACGAAAAGACAAGGCCATGCAGGATGGGGACATCATCGGTCTTTTGCAAAACGGAGAATATGGTGTTCTGTCGACGGTCGATGGCAACGACCAGCCCTATGGAGTGCCGTTGAATTATGTGCTGATGAATAACTGCATCTACTTTCATTGTGCGCTGGAAGGCCATAAGCTCGACAACCTTGCCCTCAACCATAAGGTTTCCTTTTGTGTGGTCGGTCGAACCAATCTTCTGCCCGCAGAATTCAGTACCGAATTCGAGAGTGTTATCGTATTCGGTCGTGCTTCAGTGATCGAAGGAGAGGAAAGATACCAGGCCTTGAATGCCCTGATTGAGAAGTACTCGCCGGATTTCGTCTCAGAGGGAGGCGTCTACATAGAAAAGTTTGACAGCCGGACCCGTGTGGTCAAGATCGAGATCAAACGTATGACAGGAAAAGCCAAAATGTCTACATAGGTTCGTATTGGCAGCAGTCAGAGAAGACAAAAGTGTTCGGTGTCCTTCACGCTGAAAAATAAACGGCCTGGTAAATCAAAACCAGGCCGTTTGACGTTCGAAATATGTTGGGTGTCTACTTTTTCTTTGTAGTCTTCCCGGGGGGTGGTACCTGGTGCAGGTGAACATCGCGTTGTGGGTAAGGGATGCCAATTCCTTCAGCATCGAAGCGGTTTTTGACTGCTGCATGGAGATCAAAATAGACCCCCCAGTAATCCGCTGCATTAACCCATGGCCGAACGGCAAAGTTGACACTGTTGTCGGCCAGTTCAAGGACGCCGATCGTTGGTTCGGGGTCCTTGAGAACACGGTCTTCATTAGTGAGGATGTCTTCCAGTACCGATTTGACGTGACTCAGGTCAGCGTCGTAGCTGACACCTATCACCAGATCGACACGCCTGGTTGGTTTGGTTGAGTAGTTGATGATGTTGTCACCGACCAGCTTGCCGTTGGGGATAAATATGGTCTTGTTATCACCGGTCTTCAACTGGGTTGAGAAGATGTTGAGAGACTCAACAACTCCGAGAACACCTGCAGCTTCGATGAAGTCGCCTGCCTTGAACTGTTTGAAGAGAAGAATCATGACGCCGGCAGCAAAATTGCCCAGCGAATCCTTCAGAGCAAAACCGATGGCGAGACCTGCCGCACCGACGATGGCGACCAGCGAAGTGGTCTGGATGCCAAGTTGGTTCAGTGCCGCAATGACAGCGATTGTAACAACAAGGGCATTGATCAGGTTGCTGACAAAACCGCACAGAGCCTGATCGAGGTCACGGCGCTCCATCAGCCCTTTGACCAGACGTGCAACCATTTTGGCACCCCAGAAACCAACGGCGAGAATAATGATGGCATAAACAATGCTGCCCAGCATGGATGTTGCAAAAGATGGATCCTGCGTCATGTTTTCCTCCAGGAAAGATTTGAATAAACGTTATGTGCTCTTACTTACATACCGTAACGCTTGATTTTTTCAACCAGTGTGGTGCGATTTATATTCAGCAGCGATGCGGCGCGTGCTTTTATACTGTGTGACCTCTCCATGGCCTGCTGAATAAGATGCCTCTCGAGATATGCCATGATCTCCGTCAGGTCAAGGCCTTCTTCCGGGATATGGAGGACGGGCAGAAGACCATTCTCATGCAGAGCCCCGGCTATCTGCGGTGGCAGGTCCTGTCGATCGATGACATCCCCGTCTGTCAGCGCGACAACCCTTTCGATCACATTTTCCATTTCTCGAACATTGCCCGGCCAGTTGTAACTCTCCATTGCTTTTAACGCCTCTGGTGTCAGCTCACAGATGGGGTGTCGCATGTCTGCGCATATCTTGCGGAGGAAGTGTCTGGCCAGCAGGGCTATGTCTTCATGGCGTTCCCGTAAAGGGGGAAGGTGGATGGGAATAACATTCAGTCGATAGAAGAGATCTTCACGGAACTCGGCGCGGCGTACGCGTTCATCAAGATCGGAATTGGTTGCCGAGATGACCCTGACGTCGAGCTTGGTCTTGCGTATTGAACCAACCCGCTCAATCTCCTGCTCCTGCAGAACGCGTAACAGCTTCATTTGCAGGTGAAGGGGCATGGTGCCGATCTCATCAAGGAAAATCGTCCCGTGGTTGGCCAGTTCGAATTTACCCGGTTTGTCAGCCACCGCTCCGGTAAACGAACCACGCACATGGCCGAACAGTTCACTTTCCAGCAGTTCGGCGGGGATCGCTCCGCAATTAATCGCGATAAATGGCTTTTCTTTGCGTGACCCGTTGAAGTGGATGGCACGTGCGACCAGTTCTTTCCCGGTGCCCGACTCACCAAGGATAAGCACGGTGGAATCGGTATGCAGGATTTTTTCCATCCGGGAAAAAACCGGTTGGATGGCCGGGCTGTTGCCGATGATATTGTCAAACTTGTATTTGCCGCGCAATTGTTGACGCAGGTAGATGTTTTCGGCAACCAGACGGGTTTTTTCAACAGCTTTGGCGACGAGGACTTTCAGCTTTTCGAAGTCAACGGGCTTGATAATGTAGTCGAAAGCGCCTTCTTTCATCGCCTCAACAGCGGTTTCCGCCGTGGCATTTCCGGTAATCAGAATGACATTGCAGGGGAGGAGCTGTTCTTTTACATGTTTGAGAATGTCGATGCCACTCACGCCGGGGAGGAAAAGGTCAGTGATAACGGCATCGTAAGTTTTTTTCGAGAGTAGTCGGAGGGCTATCTCGCCATCCGAAGCAGCATCAACATGGTAGCCCTCGTGTTCAAGGAGCAGGGTTAGCCCCTCGCGACTACCTGGCTCATCGTCTACGAAGAGAATGTGGGCGGCATGTTCCATAATCGCTCCGAGTGTTGCGTCATGAAATTGACGATATGCGCAAGCTATCATGATTATTAGTAGTCTTGCAAGAGTTTTAAGGGAACGCCTTGTGCACTGAATAAGGTGTAATGGACCGTATCTATTGTGTCTGGAGAAGAATTCCGAGTATCCGGATGCGATGAGAGGTAAAAAATATCAGTTAATTCAATGTCTTGAAAATAGAACAGTTTTTTGCTTGACAGCGTTCATATCGATTTGGTTAGAATGCAACCTTGAAAAACCTCTAAGTGTTTAATTTTGTTGTAATATATTTACTTTAACTAAATATTTAACGGTACTGTTCGGGTTTTATTTTCGTTAAATTTAATTGATTGTTATCGGCCTCAAGGAGAGATCATGCCTATCAAGAAGTTTCGCAAAGTCATGGCTGCCAACCGTGGTGAAATTGCCATCCGCATTTTTCGCGCATGCACTGAACTTGGTATCAATACCGTGGCAATTTACTCGGAAGAAGACAAACTGTCACTGCATCGCTACAAGGCAGATGAAGCTTATCTGATCGGCAAGGGCAAAGGTCCGATTGACGCTTACCTGAGCATTGACGAGATTATCGATCTGGCCCGCAAAAAAGATGTCGATGCGATCCATCCCGGTTACGGTTTCCTTTCCGAGAATGCCGAGTTTGCGGAAGCCTGTGAAAGAGCAGGGATTGCTTTTATCGGTCCGAGCCCTGATATGCAACGTCAGATAGGCGACAAGATTTCCGGACGCAAGGTGGCTGTTGAAGCCGGTGTGCCCGTTGTGCCGGGCACGGATGATCCGATCCGTTCTGAAGAAGAGGCGTTGCTCTTTGCCAAAAGCGCAGGCTATCCGATCATCGTTAAGGCGAGTTCCGGGGGCGGCGGTCGCGGTATGCGAGTTGCCCAGGACCAGAAGGAGCTGCTCGAAGGTCTCAAGTCCGCAGCTTCGGAAGCCAAGGCGGCCTTCGGAGATGCGACGGTTTTTCTCGAGAAATTTGTTGAAAAACCCAAGCATGTCGAAGTGCAGATCCTTGGCGATAACCATGGCAATATCGTCCATTTCTACGAGCGTGATTGCTCTATCCAGCGTCGTCATCAGAAGGTGATCGAAATTGCCCCGTCGCTCTACCTCAGCAACAAAAAGCGCAAAGAAGTCTGCGATTATGCCCTGGCCCTGGCCAGGCATGTCAACTATCGTAATGCCGGTACGGTTGAGTTCCTGATGGATAAACAGGGCAAGTTCTATTTTATCGAGGTGAATCCTCGGATTCAGGTGGAACACACCGTGACTGAACTGGTGACCATGCGCAACCTGGTACAGGCGCAGATTCGTATCGCCCAGGGCTACAGGCTCACAGATCCCGAGATTGGTATCAAGAGCCAGAAAGATATCGAATTGCGTGGTTACGCGATTCAGAGCCGGATTACCACAGAAGATCCAACCAACAACTTCGCCCCGGATTTTGGCATTATCAAGGCCTACCGGACCGCAGCCGGTTTTGGTGTGCGCCTCGATGCTGCTGCCGGTTATGCCGGCGCAATCATCACCCCGCATTATGATTCACTCCTGGTGAAGATTTCAACCTGGGGGCTGACGTTCGCTGATGCTTCGCGGACCATGCATCGTGCTCTGCAGGAGTTCCGGATTCGCGGCGTCAAGACCAATATCGGTTTTCTCGAAAAGGTCATCACACATCCGACTTTCCTTGAAGGGAAATGTGACACCTCCTTCCTCGACGAGCATCCAGAGGTTTTCAAGCTGCCGGTCAAAAAAGATCGCGCCAACAAAATTCTCAGCCTGATCGGTCATACGACGGTCAACGGCTATCCTGGCATCAAACCTGAGAAACGGCTCAATTTCCGCGATCTGCGTGAGCCGGCAATCCCGGAGATCACTTATGGCAAACAGCATCCGCGCGGTACTCGCGATATCCTGCTGGACAAGGGGCCGAAAGGCCTTGCCGACTGGACTCGCAAGAACAGGCAATTGCTGATCACCGACACCACCTGGCGTGATGCCCACCAGTCACTGATGGCGACCCGTTTCCGGACTTACGACCTTGATCGCATCGCCGAGGCGACAGCGCACCTAGGTGGAGGTCTTTTTTCTCTCGAGATGTGGGGTGGCGCGACCTACGACGTCTCCATGCGTTTCCTCACCGAGGATCCGTGGGAACGGCTTGAGCGCCTGCGCAAGAAAGTGCCGAATATCCTCTTCCAGATGTTGTTGCGTGGTTCCAATGCCGTTGGCTACACCAACTATCCGGATAATGTAGTCCAGGAGTTTACGGTGAAGGCTGCAGAATCAGGCATTGACGTTTTCCGGATCTTCGACTCGTTGAACTGGGTCAAGGGGATGCAGGTGGCCATGGAAGCGGTTAATGAGCGGACCAACTCGGTCTGCGAAGCAGCGATGTGCTACACCGGTGACATCCTCGACCCGAAACGCGACAAGTATCCCCTGCAGTACTACATCAACCTGGCCAAGGAACTCGAAAAAATGGGCGCCCACATCCTGGCGATCAAGGATATGGCCGGTCTGCTCAAGCCGTTCGCTGCCGAGAAACTGATCAAGGCACTCAAAGATGAGATCGGTATTCCTATTCACCTGCACACCCACGACACCTCAAGCAACGGTGGCTCCATGTTGATGATGGCCGCCCGTGCCGGAGTCGACATAGTCGATGTGGCCCTATCTTCGGTTTCCGGGTTGACCGCCCAGCCGAATATGAACGCGCTCCTCGCAACTCTCGAAGGATCTATCTGGGACCCGCAGCTTGATCAGGATGGCATACAGAAGCTGGCCAACTACTGGGAGACGGTGCGAACCTACTACGCACCCTTCGAATCGGAACTCCGCAGCGGGACAGCCCAAGTTTACTATCACGAAATCCCCGGCGGCCAGTATTCCAACTACAAGCCGCAAGTTGAAGGTCTGGGACTTGGGCATCGCTGGGAAGAGTGCAAGGAAATGTACCGCAAGGTCAACGACATGTTCGGCGATGTGATCAAGGTAACACCGTCATCGAAGATCGTCGGTGACATGGCCATGTTCATGGTGCAGAACAACCTTGAGCCAGAAGATGTTTTCGAGCGAGGCGAAGACCTCGCATTTCCGCAGGGCGTGGTCGATTTTTTCAAGGGCATGATCGGCCAGCCGGTCGGTGGCTTCCCACCAGCACTGCAAAACATTATCCTCAAGGGCGAACAGCCACTGACCTGCCGACCCGGCGAGCTCCTGGAACCGGTCGATTTTGATGCCAGGAAAGAAGAGCTGCAGACCAAACTTGGGCATATTGTGAGTGACCGCGACGTCCTTTCGGCCGTGCTTTACCCGGGCGTGTTCGAGGAGTACGACCGTTTTCGACAGGAATACAGCGACACATCATTCCTGCCGACCCCGGTTTTCTTTTACGGGCTAGATGTCGGCGATGAAGTCAGTATTGATATCGAAGCGGGCAAGACCCTTATTATCAAGCTGAATGCGGTGGGTCGCGTGCACGATGATGGTACCCGCAATATCTACTTTGAACTGAACGGTGAACCACGTGTGGTCATGGTCAAGGATTTGTCGGTAGAGAGCGATGATGTCAGCCATGAAAAGGCCGACCCTGCAAATATCAAGCATATCGGTGCGCCGATGCCGGGCAAGGTTTTCAAGCTGTTTACAAGCGTCGGAGAGAAGATCTCTGCAGGTGATACCTTGCTGACAACCGAAGCGATGAAGATGGAAACCAATGTTAAGGCGAAGGTCGATGGCGTCATTGCCGAGATGCGTTTTGGAGAAGGTGACCCGGTCGACCAGGGAGACCTGCTCGTCGTGCTCGAATAAAGAAGAAAATGAACAAGGCGTGTTGTTGATCGCAGATTAACATTCAATTTGATGTTCGATTCAGCTCAAAAAATGTTATATTCGACTATATTTTTTTATTCAGGGGACAGGGTATGCCGATAAACTGGTTATTGCTTGGCGGGCATCAAACGCAAAAACGGGAGGTCATCTCCGAACAGGACCTGGACAAACAGGAAATGATCACGGAGTGCTACTGTACAAACGGGCATTCGATTCTGACAGATAAAGCCATATTTCAGGGGCATCCCGGTCTCACCCTCAAGTTGAAAAGTAAAACCAGTGAAGGCTTACTGGTTATCAGCCCGGTCATCGGCGACAGGGAACGTACCTTTATCGATTTTGACAAGAAACTGGGAGAGGTCGTCGATATCTGCTGCCCGACCTGCTCGGAAGCCTTTCCCGTGTACAACGTTTGCCCCTGTGGAGCTCACCTGGTCGCCCTTTTTACCTCAAAAAAGGCCCACTTCTCGCAATGTATCGGAATTTGTCAGAGGCTTGGCTGCCTGCATTCCGAATTGCTCAGCGAGCGTGACTTGCGGCTCTACAATCGCCAGGATTATTTTTGACTTGCCAACACCGGCACCACATTCACTGCATACTTCACAAACGCAACTTTCCTGTGCTGATAATCACTCTAGCGCAGATCATCCGGGTAACCGGTGAACCACCTTATTCTTTCTTAACTGTTCAAAATCGTTTATACCTTGACGTAACAAGAACATTTCTTTTATAACGGGGTCTGTTCTTTCAGCCCTAAAGCAAGATCTTGATCTCACAAAAAAAGGAGGCAGTATGCGCAAGTCAGTTATGAAGAGTTTTATTGTTATTGCTCTGGTGAGCATGATTGTTCCGGCAGTTGGTTTCTCTGCAGATACAATCAAAATTGGTGTCGCTGGCCCTCACACCGGTGACCTTGCACCTTATGGTCTGCCGACTAAAGATGCTGTGTTGATGGTTGCTGAACAGGTTAATGCTGCAGGTGGTGTCCTTGGCAGGCAGATCGAAGTTGTGCCGATGGACGATCAGTGCAAGCCGGAAATTGCAACCAGTGCTGCGACCAAGCTGGTCTCCGAAGGTGTTGATATTGTTATTGGCCACGTTTGCTCCGGTGCTACCAAGGCTGCTCTCGGTATCTATAAGGAATCCAATATTATTGCAATTTCTCCTTCTGCGACCAATCCTCCTCTGACCCAGAGTGGTGATTACCCGAACTTCTACCGCACCATTGCACCTGATGATGATCAGGGCAAGCTTGCTGCTGGCTTCGCGACTGACAAGCTTGGCGCGAAGAAGATCGCTATCCTGCATGACAAGGGTGACTATGGTAAAGGTTTCGCAGACTTTTCCAAGGCTTCAATTGAGGCTGATGGAAAAGCTGAAGTCGTGCTCTTTGAAGGTGTAACCCCGGGGGCCATGGACTACTCTGCCGTCGTTCAGAAAATCCGTAAGGAAGGTGCTGATGCCGTTATCTTCGGTGGCTATCACCCGGAAGCTTCCAAACTCGTTGGTCAAATGAAGAAGAAGCGCGTCAAGGTTCCTTTTATCGGTCCTGACGGTGTCAAGGGTGACGGTTTTCTTGAGATCGCTGGCAAAAATGCTGAAGGCGTTTATGCAACCGGCCCGATGGACGTGTCTGCTCTTGCTGGAAACAAGCAAGCCAAGGACGACTATGTTGCCAAGTACGGTAAAGAGCCCGGTACTTTCTTTGACCAGGGTTATGCCGCTATGCAGACAATTCTGAATGCTATTAAAGTGTCAGGTGGGACTGATTCTGCCGGTCTGGAAAAAGCTCTGCGCAGCTCCTATGTTGACTCTGCCGTCGGCAAGATAAAGTTTGACGCAAAAGGTGACGCCGAAGGCGTTGGCTTCTCTGTCTTCCAGGTGCAAGGTGGTAAATTCGTCGAACTGAAGTAACTGGTGAGACGCGAAAAGAAAAAACGGGGGACAGGCTTGCCTGTCCCCCGCATTTTTTGTACAAGGTGAGATACGCAAACTCTCGTGAAGCCCTTTTAGCTTCGCGTGAGAAGCAATATCCATAATGTTGCGGACCGGTTGCCCGGTTTAAATTAATTTAAAGAGTTTTGGATTACACCAATGGAATATTTTCTTGAACTATTCTTGAGCGGACTGACCAGGGGCAGCATCTATGCTCTGATCGCTCTCGGTTACACGATGGTGTACGGCATCATTCAGCTGATAAATTTCGCTCATGGTGAAATTTACATGATCGGTGCTTTCGTCGCACTGGTTGTTTCCGGAGTCTTGACGATCTATGGATTCTCGGGTGTCTCGATCCTGATCCTGGCAGCGCTGATCGCGATTATTTATTCAGCTGCTTACGGTTACACTCTGGAAAAGATAGCCTACCGCCCTTTGCGCAACGCGCCGCGATTGTCAGCGCTGATCAGTGCCATCGGTATGTCCCTGTTCCTGCAAAACTATGTGCTTTTGGCACAAACTGCCGACTACATGCCTTTCCCGGAACTAGTCCCCGAATTTGCATTCATGGAGCCGATCGCTCATATCATGGGTTCTGCTGAGTTGGTCATCCTGATTACCAGCGCAATCACCATGATCGGGCTGACCCTGCTCATCAAATATACGCGTATCGGTAAAGCCATGCGTGCCACTCAGCAGGATATGGTCATGGCGCGTCTCACCGGGATCAATGTCGACCGGGTTATCTCGGTGACCTTCATCATTGGCTCGGTGCTGGCGGCAATCGCCGGGGTTCTGGTTGGCTCTTATATCGGTCAAATCAATTACTTCATCGGCTTCATGGCGGGTGTCAAGGCATTTACCGCTGCGGTCCTCGGTGGTATCGGCAATATCCCGGGTGCTGCGCTTGGCGGTCTGGTGCTCGGTTTGGCTGAAGCCATGGCGGCAGGTTACATTTCAAGCGCTTATGAAGATGTCTTCGCTTTTGGTGTGCTGGTCCTGATTCTTATTCTTCGTCCTTCCGGGTTGCTCGGCAAGGCTGTTAAACAGAAGGTTTGATGGCGATGATCTCATATCTGAAAAGTTCCTTGATTGCTGCCGTCTGGTTCGTATTCCTGACCTTTCCTTTGATGGTTGTCAAGGTTAACACCCTCAAAAGCACTGTTGAATGGCGCTGGATGAATATGCTTTGGGTTGCCATCGGTGCGTTCATCTTGTCGGCGGTCTGGCGCTGGGCCATGGAACGCAGAGCAAGAGGTTCCAGCCAGAAAGAGTCGGATGACACTGATGCTGACAAAAAACCAAGCATTGGTCACCGTCTAATGGCTGACCCGAAACTCTATCGTCCGGTACTTGGTCTTGTTATAGTTCTAGCCTTGCTGATGCCGTGGGTGTCGGAGATGTACCAGGTAACGATCTGGGTATTTGCCTTGATTTACGTTGTTCTCGGTTTGGGCTTGAATATTACTGTTGGCTTGGCTGGTCTGCTTGATCTCGGTTACGTCGCTTTCTTCGGTGTCGGTGCATACACATACGCGATTCTCAATACCCGTTTCGGTCTCGATTTCTGGATATGCTTGCCGATCGGCGGCCTGACCGGTGCTTTGGTCGGCGTATTGCTTGGCTTCCCAATTCTGCGTCTGCGTGGCGATTACCTCGCTATTGTGACGCTCGGCTTCGGCTCTATCGCCAAAATCGTCTACGAGAATTGGGAAGGTGTCTTCAATGGTGCCAAAGGGATTGAAAAAATCGCCCGCCCTGGTTTCTTTGGTGTCGAGATGGATATAAGCGCTGCCACGACATTTACCTATTACCTGATGCTGGTCATGGTGGTCTTTACAATTTTTGTCACAAATCGCCTCAAGGATTCACGTATAGGAAGAGCCTGGATGGCCTTGCGTGAGGATGAGATTGCCTGTGTTGCCATGGGTGTTGATATGGCAAAGACCAAATTGGGTGCTTATGCTTTAGGTGCTTTCTGGGCCGGTCTGGTTGGAGTCATTTTTGCCTCTCAAACGACTTACATCAACCCGGCCAGCTTTGACTTTATGCTCTCGGCCATTGTCTTGTCGATGGTTGTTCTCGGTGGCATGGGTTCTATTGTCGGGGTTGTTATAGCAGCCCTGGTCCTGAACCTGTTGCCCGAGTATCTGCGTGCTTTTGAAGATTACCGGATGCTGGTCTTCGGTGCAGTCATGGTTCTGATGATGTTGTTCCGTCCGCAGGGACTGGTTTCGAACGTAAGAAAGACCTATACACACAGTAAGAAGGTCCATGCGGAGGAAGCGAATGGCTGAGAATACGCAAAAACTGCTGGAAGTCAGGGAGCTGACCATGGATTTCGGCGGCTTGCGAGCCGTCGACAGTATCACGCTTGAGGTGTGTGCCGGGGAAATTGTGGCCCTGATTGGCCCGAATGGGGCAGGGAAGACAACTTTTTTCAACTGTGTGACCGGGATTTACAAGCCTACCCGGGGTGAAATTCTGGTTCACCCACCTGAACAAAAAACTCATAAGATCAATGGTTTTAAGCCAAATCGTGTGACAGCCATGGGATTGGCCAGGACTTTTCAGAATATCCGTCTGTTCCAGAACATGACCGTTCTGGAGAATGTCATGATCGGGCGGCACTGTCGCACGACAACCAATATCCTGGGTGCCATATTGCGCGGCAAGAACACCAACCGACAGGAACGAGAGACAATTGAGAGGAGCTATGAGCTCCTTGAAAAAGTCGGCTTGGTTCATTTTGCAGATGAATTTGCCAAGAATCTTCCTTATGGAGCACAACGTCGCCTTGAAATCGCTCGAGCAATGGCAACGGACCCCTTCCTGTTGCTTCTTGATGAACCCGCTGCTGGGATGAACCCGCAGGAGACGAAGGACCTTGATGAGTTGATCGTACGTATCAAGGATACGGAAAATATTTCTATTTTGCTGATAGAGCACGACATGAAGCTGGTGATGAATATCTCGGAACGTATCTACGTTATGGAGTACGGCAAGAAGATCGCACATGGCTCCCCGCAGGAAATTCGCAGTAATCCCAAAGTCATAGAGGCCTACCTCGGCGAGGGGGGCGGCGATGCTTAAAGTTGATAACATCAATACCTACTACGGCAACATCCAGGCACTAAAAGGGGTTTCTCTCGAAGTTGAAGAAGGCGAGATCGTTACCTTGATCGGCGCAAATGGAGCCGGTAAGACTACGACATTGATGTCTCTTTGCGGGATTGTCCCTCCGAGATCAGGTGAGATTCTGTTCCAGGGGAAACCAGTGCATGGCCTGTCCGGTGACAAGATCGTCCAGATGGGAATTATCCAGGTGCCGGAAGGTCGCAGGATTTTCCCGAATATGTCCGTTATGGAAAACCTGGAAATGGGAGCTTACCTGCGCAACAATAAGGTGTTGGTTAAGCAGGATATCAATATGGTTATGGACCTTTTTCCAATCCTTGCCCAACGCCGTGGCCAGATGGGAGGTACGCTCTCCGGTGGTGAGCAACAGATGCTGGCAATTTCCCGCGCCTTGATGGCCCGTCCGCGCTTGCTGCTGCTTGACGAACCTTCTCTCGGTCTGGCCCCGATTATCATCCAGCAGATCTTCGATATTATTCGCAAGATCAACCACGATAACAATACGACCATTTTCCTGGTTGAACAGAACGCCAACCAGGCCCTGAAACTCGCTCATCGTGGTTATGTCATGGAGAATGGTCGAATTACGATTACAGATACTGCGGAGAAACTGCTGGTTAATGAGCAGGTGAAAACTGCTTATCTGGGGTTATAGAGAAGAACCCAAAATCGTTTATTCCGATATGAGGCGGGGAGAGGGTAGAGAATACCCCTTCCCGTTTTTTCTTTTGCATGGTGAGCTACCGGTCTTGTCCATCAAGAAGTTCAACCGGAAGATTACGAAATCTTTAAGGAGCCTTTCTGAGCCAGCAAGGAAAAGAGCTGTGTATATGACAACACATAATAAGTATAATAAAAAAATACTATACATAGAAATACATAACTAAGTATAATTAAATTTAATTATAAAAAACAATGCAAAATTAAATTTAAATATATGCTTGTGTTTCATAGTTTCGCTAATGACCTGTCGTCTAGGATTCAGAAAACAGTGGGTCATGTAACACGGAGCCCGATATTTGTCGTGGCGCGAATAGTTGAATCACTCATATGAGGAATTAAGTTGGAAATGAGCTTTTGGTCAGGGTTTTAAAGGATTTGACAAAGAGTTACTCCCTTCTTATAGTGGCATCCGGTTTTATCCTTATTTTTATGGAACGCATTGATTTAGAGACAATAAAGGAGAGCGAAAGATGAGCAAATCATACACGGTGGCGGTGCTGTCCGGAGATGGCATCGGTCCGGAGGTTATGGCAGAAGCCCTGAAGGTGTTGGACGCAGTACAGGACAAGTACGGTGTAACCTTCAAGCGGAACTTTGCCAATGTCGGTGGCATTGCGATCGATCAAGATGGCAAGGCCCTGCCGGAAAAAACCGTAGAAACCTGCAAGGCGTCGGATGCAATTCTGTTCGGCTCGGTCGGTGGTCCAAAATGGGAGAGCCTGCCGCCGGACGAGCAGCCGGAACGTGGTGCGCTTCTGCCCTTGCGCAAGATCTTTGGTCTGTTCTGCAATCTGCGCCCGGCTATTATTTTTCCAGCCTTAACCGGTGCTTCAAGTCTTAAGGAAGAAGTCATAGAGGGGGGCTTCAATCTTCTTGTTGTACGTGAACTGACCGGCGGGATATATTTTGCCCAACCAAAAGGAATAGAAGGTGAGGGTGGTGAAAGAACCGGTTTTGATACGATGAAGTACTCTGCTGCGGAAGTGGAGCGAATCAGTCATGTCGCTTTCCAGGCTGCCCGCAAGCGTGACAATAAGGTCTGTTCAATTGACAAGGCCAACGTTCTTTCCACATCGGTCCTCTGGCGTGAAGTTGTCGAACGTGTTGCCACGGAGTATCCCGATGTTGAGCTCTCCCATATGTACGTTGATAATGCGGCCATGCAACTTGTGCGTTGGCCGAAACAGTTTGATGTCATGCTTTGTGGTAACATGTTTGGTGATATCATCTCGGATGAAGCGGCCATGTTGACCGGCTCCCTGGGCATGCTGCCATCGGCGTCCCTTGCTGAAGGATCGTTCGGTATGTACGAGCCCTCCGGCGGCAGCGCTCCGGACATCGCAGGGCAGGGGATCGCCAATCCGATTGCCCAGATTTTGTCTGCATCGATGATGCTGAGATACTCATTTGGCATGATCGATGCCGCTGATGCGATTGATTCTGCCGTGGAAAAAACTCTTAACCAGGGCTATCGTACCGGTGACATCTTCCAGGGCAGGGACGGCGAGAAGAAAGTCAATACTGTCGCAATGGGTGACGCAATTATTGCAAATTTGTAGAGATTCGATCGCTCCTTCACAGGGGTGACACATAACAGAAGATAGAAAAGGAACAGAACTAATGAAAGTCGGTATCGTCGGTTGGCGAGGGATGGTCGGTTCGGTACTCATGCAACGCATGCAGGAAGAGAACGATTTGGCTGGTCTGGAGCCGGTGTTTTTCTCAACCTCTCAGGCCGGGCAGAATGCCCCAATGGGTGCAGGCACTCTCAAGAATGCTGATGACATAACAGAACTCAGTAAGCTGGATGTCATCATCACCTGTCAGGGTGGTGATTACACCAAGGCTGTGCATCCGCAACTGCGTGAGACCGGCTGGAACGGTTATTGGATCGACGCAGCCAGTTCATTGCGTATGGCGGATGACGCAGTCATTATCCTCGATCCTGTGAATCGCAACGTGATCGATGATGCCTTGACCCGTGGAGTCAAAGATTTCATTGGCGGGAACTGTACCGTCAGTCTTATGCT
>Ga0070729_10001648_pt1 | contig 32839 bp, 30 predicted proteins | sample tdDd472_FD_66725 | JGI IMG/M metagenome (GOLD analysis project Ga0070729, IMG submission 66725) | Marine sediment microbial communities from the Atlantic coast under amendment with organic carbon and nitrate - tdDd47.2 | ecosystem: Environmental > Aquatic > Marine > Coastal > Sediment | place...
CGGGGAGCACCCGATATCGAGGGCGTGACGGAATCGATCCAGGTCGGCGATTTCGAGATCCCGGTGACCGATGACGGCCAGTTTTGGGTTCACTTCCGTCCGGACGATCCGGCGCTATACGTATCCGCCCGGGATATCCTGCAAGCCCCGGAAAAGACGCAGCCTTCAATCGCCGGCCATATCGTGTTCGTCGGCACTTCGGCAGCGGGGCTGCTGGACATCCGGACGACGGCGCTTGGCGAGAATGTGCCGGGTGTCTCAATTCACGCGCAGATCGTCGAACAGATCCTGCTCGGCGATTATCTGCGCCGGTCGGACTTCACAGGCGGGCTCGAGATCCTCACCTTCCTGTCGCTTGGCCTCTTGATGACAATCGTCATGGCGCGTCAGGGCCCGTTCGTCTCGATGACGAGCGGTGCGATTTCGGCCCTGGTCGTTCTCATCGGGAGCTACTACCTCTTCCACAATAACGGCATCCTTTTCGATGCGTCCTTTCCGGTGCTCGGAGGCGCGATAAATTTCGGCGCCCTGACGGGATACCAGTTTCTCGTCGCGGACCGGGAAAAGCGAGCGATCCGAAAGTCCTTCACGCACTACGTCTCGTCCGATGTTTTGAATGAAATCGAAAAAGAGGGCTACAGGCTGAAGCTTGGCGGCGAGACACGGGTCCTCACCATCCTTTTCTGCGACATCCGCAATTTCACGACATTGAGCGAGACCATGGAGCCGGATGCAATCATCGGGTTGCTCAACGACCTGTTCGATCGACTGTCGGACGCCATCCTCGATCAGCGGGGCACGATCGACAAATTCATCGGGGATTCGGTCATGGCATTCTGGAATGCCCCCCTCAGGATCGAAGACCACCCGAGGCGGGCCTGCCTGGCGGCGCTGGCGATGCGGGAGGCGCTTTTCGCCTTCAACGAGTCGCGGATGATGGAAGACAAGCCGAAGATCGATATCGCGATAGGATGCGCCACCGGTCCCGCTTGCGTCGGCAATGTCGGATCCGCGCGGCAGTTCAACTATTCGGTGGTCGGCGACACCGTGAACGTCGCATCGCGGGTGGAATCGAGCTGCCGCGAAATCGCCTACCGGATCGTCGCGCCCAGACAGACAACTTCCGCCGCAGGCGACCTCGCCACGCTCCCCGCGGGCCGGATCTCGGTCAAGGGGCGGACGGAGCCGCTAGACGTCGATATCCTCGTCGGCGGCCCTGAACTGGCCGTGTCCCCCAGGTTTACGGATTTGGCGAATGCCCACCATGCGCTTATCGGCATCCTAGAAGAATTCAAGCCCGGCGCGCCACTGACCGAAGACGCCAGCGCGGCTTTGGCGAGATGCGTTGAAACCGGCAAGGACATAGATTCCGGACTGATCGATTTCTATGAAAAGATCCCGGCCCGCATGAGGGACTTCCAGAAGACGCACTCCGCCTGACCTTCGTCAGGATTTTATGGGCGGGCGACTATTCGAGCATCACAAACCCGGAAATTATTCTTGCGAAATCCGACGATGATCGCCACAAGCCCGGCATGACTGTTTGATCGGATCGCAGACCTTCCATGCCCACCTGCCCCTGCCAGTCCGGCAAGACTTTCGAGGCATGTTGCGGGCGCTTCCTGTCGCGCAACGAACAGCCAGAGACGGCTGAAGAGTTGATGCGCTCGCGCTATTCAGCTTTCGTGCGCCGCGACATCGCCTATCTGAAGGAAACCCTGTGGCCGAAGCTGCAGAAGAGCCTCGACGTGACGGGACTGGCCGAATGGGCCGAGACCAAGCAGTGGATTGGTCTGGAAATCCTGCGTACCGAGGCCGGTGGCCCGGATGACACGCGCGGCATGGTGCTGTTCATCGCGCGATCGCTGGACGGGGGCAGCGTCGCCGAACACCGCGAAAACAGTGCCTTCCGCAAGAAGAAGGGCCGCTGGTACTATGTCTCCGCGGTTTCGGAAAATCAGGCCCTGGCGCTACTGAGGTCGGTGAAGGGCGGGTAGTGCCGTTCGCTCGGGCGCGGTCCGTTTTTTAACGCACCCTCCGGCTTGCGATTCCACCGGCTTTCGGCCACAAGCCCGCCATGCTTCAAATCTCCGATCTCACATTCCGCATGATGGGCCGTCCCCTGTTCGAGGGCGCCAGCGCAGTCGTGCCCGAAGGCATGAAAGTCGGTCTCGTCGGCCGCAACGGCACTGGCAAGACAACGCTGTTCAAGATGATGACGGGCGAGCTGGCGCCGGAAAGCGGCTCCATCGAACTGCCGAAGGGATTGCGGATCGGCCAGGTCGCGCAGGAAGCGCCCGGCACGGAACAGACGCTGCTCGAGGTGGTGCTCGCCGCAGACACGGAGCGCACCGCCCTGCTGGAGGAAGCCGAGACGGCAACCGATCCCGACCGCATCGCCGCGATTCATGTCCGGCTCACCGATATCGACGCCCATTCGGCCGAGGCGCGAGCCGGCGCGATCCTCAACGGGCTCGGCTTCGATGCGCAGGCGCAGGCGATGCCCTGTTCCTCCTTCTCCGGGGGATGGCGGATGCGCGTCGCGCTCGCGGCGGTGCTGTTTTCCCAGCCCGACCTGCTGATGCTCGACGAGCCGACCAACTATCTCGACCTTGAAGGCACGCTTTGGCTTGAGAACTACGTGCAGCGCTACCCGCACACCGTCGTCATCATCAGCCATGACCGCGACCTTCTTAACTCGACGACCAATGCGATCCTGCATCTGGAAAACCGCAAGCTGACCTTCTATCGCGGCAACTACGACCAGTTCGCGCGCACCCGCGCCGAACGGCTGATGCAGGCAACCAAGATGGCGGAGAAGCAGGCCGCCAAGCGCAAGCATATGGAAGCCTTCGTCGAGCGCTTCCGGGCCAAGGCGTCGAAGGCGCGGCAGGCGCAAAGCCGCCTGAAGGCGCTTGAGAAGATGGCGCAGATCGACATCGCGATCGACAGCGACGTGCAGCCGATCCGCCTGCCCTCGCCCGAACGCCAGCCGTCCTCCCCGATCATCGCGATGGAAGGCGTTTCCGCAGGCTATGTCGAAGGCAAGCCGATCCTGCAGCACCTCGACCTGCGCATCGACAATGACGACCGCATCGCGTTGCTCGGCGCCAATGGCAACGGCAAGTCGACCTTCGCCAAGCTCGTTGCCAACCGGCTGACACCGATGGGCGGCAGGGTAACCCGTGCCGACAAGCTGCGCATCGCCATGTTCGCGCAGCACCAGCTCGACGATCTCGTGCCGGAGCAAACTCCCTATGAGCATGTCCGGGCGCTGATGCCGGACCAGCCGGAATCGAAGGTGCGCGCCCGCGTCGCCCAGATCGGTCTAGGCGGCGACCGGATGAACACGAAGGCCAAGGATCTGTCGGGCGGCGAACGCGCTCGCCTGCTGATCGGCCTCGTGACCTTCGACGCGCCGCATCTGCTGATTCTCGACGAGCCGACCAACCACCTCGATATCGACAGCCGCGCGGCGCTGGCCGAGGCGCTGAACGACTACAAGGGCGCGGTCATCCTGATCAGCCACGACCGGCATCTGATCGAGGCCTGCGTCGAACGCCTGTGGCTGGTGCATAACGGGGGCGTCCAACCCTATGACGACGACCTTGAAGCCTATCGCAAGCTGATCCTTAAGGGGCCGGTCAAATCCGGCTCGGCGGACAATGGCGACGCAACGACCGGCGGGCCACAGCTCTCCGGCAAGGAGAAGCGCAAACAGGCCGCCGCGCGGAGGCAGGAATACGCGCCGCTGAAGAAGAAGATCCAGGATTTCGAGTCGCGGATCGACAAGGCCCAGAAAGAGATCAAGGCCATCGAGGCGGACATGACCCGTCCGGAAACGCTGGACGATGCGGACAAGGTGATCGAGCTGTCGAAGAAGCGCGGCTATCTCGAAAGCCGCATCGCCGAATGGGAAGAGAGCTGGATGGAACTGTCCGCCGAATATGAAGAGGCGATGGCGGACGCCTGACGAAGCGCTACCGCAGCGTCTCGCGCGCCATCCGCCCGGCGAGGTCATTGAGATAGGGTCCGAGCCAGGGACCGTAGAAATTCATCACCCGTGTCTCGTATTTCGGCGCGTCGTAGAAATCCTGGTCGGAAACGAGATAGCCGAGATAGTCGCCGTTGAAGCTCGTCGGTATGGCGGTTACGCCTGATCCCGCCAGTTCGCCCGCAAGCCGGATACCGAGCTGGCCGGCATAGTCGCCCGGGAAGCCGATCAGCAGTGCCGGCCCGACCCTCAGCAAATGCATGTGGGACCGCTCCGGCCCGATCCAGCGCGTGGAAACCGGGCTGAGACGCAAATCCGCCGTCACCGGCACCCGGACCTCCGGCAGGTTCACCGGCAGATAGGCGTTCGCAAGGGTGACGGTCGATTGAAACCCGATCGAGGCGATCGGCTCCACCAGTTCGTCGGCGAGGCGTTCGCCCAGCTTCACCGCGCTTTCCTCCGGTGTTGCCGCTTCCGGCCTTTGCGGCGACGCATCCCCGACCGTACCGGCCGCGAACATCACATGCTCCGTTCCGGTCGTCTCGCGGAGACGGTCGACCAGCGCGCCGGGATAGTCGGCGCTGATCGCGTTGCTGCGGTGGCCGGAGACCGTCGCATGGGCGCCGTAGCTTACCAGCGCGGCCAATGGCGGCGCATCCGGCGCGTCCGCGCGGCGAAACAGCAGCGCCGACAACTGGTCGAATGTCTTGCGGCCGGGGTCGATGCGGTTGACCTGTCCGTCCGGAGCGTCGGCCGTCGCGAGCCCCATCTCGACTGGCACCAATTCCTTGCGCGAGGCGGTGACGGCTGCGGAAAGATCGGCGGCGAGCCTGTCCGCATAGGCCGCGTCGAAATCGCCGATGATAATCTTTTCGATCGGATGGCTGCCCCACTGGCCGGGCCCGCCATGGGTGTGGGTGGCGGTGAAGAAGACATCCCCCTCCTTCAGGCCGCTCTTCTCCAGTACTGCCCGGGCAATGGGGTCGTTCACCAGCAGCAGATCGACGGCGAGAATTGTGACCTCGACCTCACCGACCGAGAGCGTCAACGCCCGGGCGAAGCACCGCGAGAACACCGAATCGGATTCGAAGGGATCACGACCGTTGAACCCCGCCAGTTGGTGACCGACTGGCGGGGTGATGTCGATTTCCGCATAACCTGCGCGCAGCTGACCGCTTGACGTCGATGGCGGGACAATGCGGGCGGCGGTCTCGGCGAAATAGCCGGTCTCTGCGTAGGGCGTGTTGTCCGCCGGCCACGGGCCGATCGCGACGACGGCCAGTACGACCAGAAAAAGCGGAATGACGTAGCGCTTTTTTCGATACCAAGGCTTGCGCGCCACAGCCGGGTTTCCCGCCCGATCTTCCGTCACCGGCCGGCGTCCCCGCTTCCCGTCTCTCATGGACAATCCGCCGGCCATCGCTCGCCTCAGTCCCTGTCGCCGTCGCGGCCCCAGGTGATGTCCGGCTGGCGTTTCTGCGGTTCCGATTCGGATGGCTGTCGATAACCGATCGAGGAAGTCTTTGAGGGACGGTCATCCTTGGTATTCTTTCCCTTGCCGCGCCGCCGCCGGCCGCCGATCAGATAGAAAACGCACCCTGCGACAATCAGCGCGTAACCGACAGGCCGCGATTCGAGGGAGAAGGCGCCAGCGTGTCCCTTGAGGGTAAGAACAATCTCAGAAATGCCGAGATCGTCCCGCTCACCGTCGCCGAGTTGAAAGGTGTAGACGCCCGATTTCAAGGGATCGACGGTCAGCGAATTTTCCAGCAGCATCGTGCCATCGTCACGCATATAGGCCGTCTTTGGAGAAATCCTCAAAGTCTGGTCCGTCACCTGGCCGTCCGGATCGGACACATGCAACGTCAGGACGGATTCGCCCCCGGCGTCATACGCGCCGGCGCGGGGTTTCACTTCCAGAGACACGCCGAGTGGCGCGTAGTCCTCGCGCATTGTGACAAGGATCGGGTTGAAGTTTCGGGCCGACGAGACGGCGTGATAGCGGCCGATATAGAATTCGCCGAACGGATAGCCCAAGGCCCGCTCGCCGAAGGCGACGGCCAGACCGGCAAGCAACAGGATCAACCCGATAAACCGCATCGACGATCCGTCCCCTAGCCGGCTTTGCGCCAGACGGCGAAGCTGTGAGGAACCTTGCGGCCGGGCCGGTCGAGGGTGAAAAGGTCTTCGTCTTCCAGTTCGAAACCGAGGCCGGCGAAGATATGGAGACGCGATTTTTCAAGCGGCCATGGCGGGCCGCTGGCTTCAGCGCCGTCCTCGCGCCAGCGCGCATAGACAAGCAGCCGGCCGCCCGGCTTGACCAGCGAAGCGACGGCGCCCGCCGTCTCGTCCAGCATGTCGGGCGAAAGCGATTGCAGCGTGTAGCATTCATTGACGAGATCGAAGGCGCCGCGCCATTCCTCCGGCAGATCGAACAGATCGGCCGTCGTGTAGGTCACCGGCGAATCGGGAAAGCGTTTCTGCGCCCAGCGGATGGCGTGATCGGACAGGTCGAAGGCCGTCGTGACATAGCCGGCATCGGCCAGCGCCTCGGCGTTGTCGCCGAGGCCGCAGGCAATATCGATGGCGGTCAGCGCGTCACCGCCCTTGTGGCGCACCAGCCATTCATGCAGCTTCGCCTTGGCGGCCAGATCGGCCCAGGGCACCATGCCCGGATCGCCTTCGGCGCGGCGGTAGATGTCCTTGAAGAAGGCCTTGCGCTCCGGCGCGGTGTGGCTGGATCCTTCCTCGAGCGCATCCACCGCACTGCGGTTCGCCGCCTGGCGCTCCCGCAGGGATTTCTCGTCTTCGGTCGTCATGCGGCGCGCTCCCAGCCTCCGTCGTTTCGTTGCTGGTAATAGGTGAGCGCGTGGCCGGCCGCCTTCAAGCCCTTCCACTGGCCGCGCGCCGTCGCGACCGCCTGTTCGTCGAGACCGTCGAACATCAGGACGATGCGCTCGTAAACGGACAGATCCGCCGGCGGCTCCGCGCCGTCGACGATGAAGCGGATCTGCGCATTATTCGGATTGTCGGGCGTCACGGTCAGGAAGACGGGCTGGTCTTCGGGCCGCTCATCGCCGTCTCGACCATGCGCGAGGAATGTCTCGGTGCGGTAGGTCCACAGATGCCCGTCGAGCGCGTCGCGCGTTTCGGGCCGGCCAGTCTGGATCGTCGCCTTCCACCCCCTGCCGACCGACTTCTCGACCAGCGTCGGCAACGCTTCGTCGAGGGTCGATTCGGTCAGGTGATAGAAGAAGATCTCGGCCATGGCCCCTTCGATCAGGCCTCGTAGTAATCGGCGACGAGCCTGTCGAGCAGGCGCACGCCGTAACCCGAGCCCCAGGACTGGTTGGTGTCGTTGGCGGGCGACGCCATCGCGGTGCCGGCAATATCCAGATGGCTCCACGGCACATCGCCGACATAACGCTTCAGGAACTGGGCGGCGGTGATCGAACCGGCATGACGGCCGCCGACATTCTTCATGTCCGCGAATTTGGAATCGATCATCTTGTCGTATTCCGGGCCCATCGGCATGCGCCACACGCGATCGCCGGACGCCTCGCCCGCTTCGTAGAGCTGGCCGGCCAGTTCGTCATCATTGGAGAACAGTCCGGCGCGGTTCTGGCCGAGCGCGATCAGGATGGCGCCCGTCAACGTCGCCAGGTTGATCATGAATTTCGGCTTGAAGGTCTCCTTGCAGTACCAGAGCGCGTCGCACAGGACGAGCCGGCCTTCCGCGTCGGTGTTGATGACCTCGATCGTCTGACCGGACATGGAGGTGACGATGTCGCCGGGACGCTGCGCGTTGCCGTCCGGCATGTTTTCGACAAGGCCGATGATGCCGATGACATTGGCCTTGGCCTTGCGCGCGGCAAGCGCATGCATCAGCCCGGTGACGGCAGCGGCGCCGCCCATGTCACCCTTCATGTCTTCCATGCCGCCGGCGGGCTTGATCGAGATGCCGCCCGTGTCAAAGACGACGCCCTTGCCGATGAAGGCGACCGGCTGGTCCTTGGCCTTGCCGCCGTTCCATTTCATCACGACGAGGCGCGGCGGACGCACCGACCCCTGGGCGACGCCAAGCAGAGCGCCCATGCCGAGCTTCTTCATTTCCTTCTCGGTCAGGATCTCGATGTCGACGCCAAGCGCCGACAGCGCCTCGGCGCGGGCAGCGAATTCGACCGGGCCGAGGATGTTGGCCGGCTCATTAACGAGATCGCGGGCGAGCATGATGCCGCGCGCCACGCCCTCGGCGGACGTCCACACCTTCTTGCAGTCGGACGGGCTCTCGACCATCAGCGTCGTCTTCTGCGCCGCCGGCTTGTCGCCGTCCTCGTCATCCTTCTTCTTCGTCTTGTATTTATCGAAGTCATAGGCGCGCAGGACCATCCCCTGCGCGAATGCGGCGGCTGCTTCGGCCGCAATCTCGACGCCGTCACACTCCAGGATGACGGCGAGGTTCTTCTCCGACGCGGTTTTCGACCGCACGATGCCGCCGAGCGCCGCCCAGTCGCCTTCCTTGACCGAACCGCCCTCGCCGACCCCGACAACGAGGATGCGGTCGACCGATGCGCCGGCCGGTGCGACGATATCGACCACCGATTTCGCCTTGCCCTTGAACTTCGACACATCCATTGCGCGGGCGATGTTGCCGGACGGATCGATTTCAGCGGCGATCGCCGGTGCCTTGCCGCCTTGTGCGACGAGAATCACCGCTGTGCCTTTCTTCGGCGCGGAGATCTTGGAGAATGAAATGGTTGGAAGAACTGTCATGGATTTCCCGCAGGTTTGCGCCCTGAATTGGACGGCTCACGAAATGGTTAGGGGCCGATAGGCCTTGCGCCTTGATTTTGGCGTTCGCTGTGGCGATAGCAAGGGGGTACCCCGGCGGCAACGGATGATTAACCAAGTCCCTTCGCAAAAGTTTAGCATGCGCGACGATATTGTTAACGACCGGTTGCGCAAGGCCGGAAACATTTACCGAATCCGCAGCACGCGGTTGGAAGACGCCCCAGGAAGGGCCGGCAGAGTGACGATCCGAGGAACCGCGTATTGAATACGCTGCAGCGTTACATCTTTGGCCGCATTGCCGTTTTGTCCGCCGGAACCTTCGTCGCCGTGGTCGTCGTCGTCTGGGTCACGCAGATCCTGACGCGCATCGACTTCACCACGATTTCAGCGCAGTCGCTGGCTTCATTCGGCCTCGCAATCGTCCTGATGACCCCTCAATTGCTGTCGCTGCTGCTGCCGATCGCCGTGGTTATCGCGCTGGTGCAGGTCGTCACGACGATGAATTCCGATTCGGAAATGGCGGTGATGTCGGCTGCAGGCGTCTCTCGCGGCACGATCGCCAAGCCGGCGCTGATCATCGGCCTGATCGCCGGGCTCTATGTCATCGTCTCGAACCACTTCATCGAACCGCGGACAAGCCGCGCCCTTCGCGACGTGCTCATATCGCTCCGAAGCGATCTGCTGGCGAATTTCCTGCAAGAGGGCGTCTTCACGCGACTGGACAAGAATCTCGTCATCTATGTCGACAAGCGACTACCCGGCAATGTGCTCGGCGGCATCATGGTTTCGGACACGCGCGACGAGAAGACCTCGCTGATCTATTACGCCCAATCCGGCAATGTCGGCAAAATCAACGGCAATGACGTGCTGGTCATGACCAACGGCCAGGTGCAGAACAAGCGCGCCGAGGACGGCTCGATCTCCGTTATCCGTTTCAATTCCTACGCGATTTCGCTGTCGCAGTTCGGATCGGCCGGATCCGCCAATTTCTACTATCCGCAAGAACGCGAAACGGTCGACCTGTTCCATCCCGATCCGAACGACAGAGTGGCAAAAGACCTGCCCGCCTGGCTGCCCGGCGAGATCCATCGCAGAATGACGGACTGGCTCTATCCGATCCTCTTCGTGCTGATCGGCCTCGTCGTCGCCGGGCAGACGCAGTCACATCGCCAGGCGCGGCTCTATGCCTTCGTCCTCGCATTCGGCGGTGCGCTCGCCTACAAGGGGATCGGCTACACCGTCTACGGACTGAGCCGCAGCAATGGCAACCTGTGGTGGCTGTTCTACGCAGTGCCGCTCGGCGGGATCGCGATCAACGCGTTCCTTTACTGGCGCGGCATCACGCTCGGAATTCCGGACCCGGTCCTGCGGGGCTTCGACCACTTCCGCGAAACCGTCCGCAAGCTGCGCATGCGGCAGGCCCGCGCAAGGGCGGCGTGACGCGATGGGACGCACGCTGCAATTCTATTTCTTCTTCCAGGCCCTGCGCATGATCCTGATGTTCGTGATCATTCTTGCCGGCCTGGCCTATCTTATCGACTTCACCGAGTTCTCCAGGCGGACGGGCGGACTGTCGCAGTATTCGGTGAGTTGGGCGCTCCTCCTTTCGGCGATGCGCGTTCCCTACATCATCGAGATCGCGCTTCCCTTCATTATCCTGTTTGCAACGACAGCGACTCTGATGCTGCTGAACCGAAAATACGAGCTCGTCGTTGCGCGATCTGTCGGAGTTTCCGCCTGGCAATTCCTGTTTCCCGTGATGGGCGCCGCGCTGATGATGGGTGTGCTGACGATCCTCGTGATCAATCCTATCGGCACGAAAGGCTATGCCTTCGCCACCTCGATTGAAGGCGAGTGGCGAGCACGGCCATCGAACTCGCCGCTGGCGCAGGAGCGCCCGTGGTTGCGGCAGGCGCAGGCGGATGGCGGCTCGATGCTGATCGGCGCGTCGCAATCCACACCGGAAGGCATGAAGCTGTTCGGTGTCGTTTTCCTCGACATCGACGCGAAAAATGCCATGCGGCGGCGAATCGATGCGGCCGAGGCGCAACTCGGCGACCGGGAGTGGCTGCTCAGCGATGTCGAAATCAGCGAAGCAGGCAAAACCGCGATCTCGCGCGACGCCATGACCATCCCCACCGCGCTCGATCCCTCGGTCATCCAGCAGGCGCTGATCGCGCCGAAAATGATCTCGATATTCGAGCTCGGCGAACAGATCGACGCGGCGAAATCCTTCGGTGTGTCGGCCACCCCGTTTCGCATGCAATATCATTCACTTCTGGCGATGCCGGCGTTGTTCGTGGCGATGGCTCTCGTGGCCGCAACCGTGTCGATGCGTTTCGTGCGTTCGGGCCAGTCCATGGGGATGATTTTGGGTGGCATGGGCGCCGGCTTCATGCTTTATGTCGTAACTGCCGTGACGAGTTCTTTTGGGAGCGCCGGAATAATTCCTCCGGTTCTTGCGGCATGGCTTCCTGTAGCGGTTGCGACTCTGTTCGGGGTCGCGTATCTGCTGCATCGGGAGGACGGGTAGTGAACGAAGCGGCGGGGCAGAGATTGTCCAAGCATATGAAGACTTTGGCGAGTGGACTCGCCTTGGCCGCCATCCTCGCCGGTATGCCTGCGGGGACGCCCGCATTCGCGCAGATTTCCGAATCCGTCGCCGGCCTGACGGAAACCCAGGCAAACTCGCCGCTGCTGCTGCAGGCGGACGAACTCGTCTATGACCGAGACCGTCAGACCGTAGCCGCGGTGGGCGGCGTGCAGGTCGATTATGGCGGTTCGCGCATGGTGGCCGACCGCCTCGTCTATAATCAGCTTTCGCGACGGCTGGTTGCCATCGGCAATGTGGAGATCGTGCAGCCCGACGGGACGCGCGTCTATGCGGACGAATTCGACGTCACCGACGATTTCCGCGACGGGTTCGTCAATGCGCTGAGAATCGTGACGCCGGACGAGACCCGTTTCGCGGCCGAAAGCGCGGTTCGCGAGAATGGCGAGATTACGACGTTCAACAATGGCGTCTACACCGCCTGCGCACCCTGCCAGGAAAATCCGGGAAAGCCGCCGATCTGGCAGATCAAGGCGCAGCGCATCATCTGGAACGGCGAGGAAAAGACCATCCGTTTCGAGCGGGCTTCCTTCGAGTTCCTCGGCATGCCCCTCGCCTTTCTCCCGGTCTTCACGACGGCTGATCCGACGATCAAGCGCAAGACGGGTTTCCTGTTCCCGAAATTCGGCCATTCCTCGAATCTCGGTTTCCGCGCTTCGATCCCCTATTTCATCGCGCTTGCGCCCAATTACGATCTTCGCGTGACCGGCACCGGCCTGACCCGGCAGGGCTTCCTCGGCGAGGCGGAGTTCCGCCACCGGCTGACGAACGGCATGTACACGCTGAAGGCGGCCGGCATTCACCAGATGTCGCCGAGCGCCTTCGATACGAACACGCAGGACAGCAACAACGTCAATCGCGGCATGATCGCGTCGACTGGCCGCTTCGATCTCAATCCCCGCTGGACATTCGGCTGGGACGTGATGCTGCAAAGCGACAAGAATTTCTCCAATACCTACGATATCGACGGCTTCTCGGAGTATGTGCACCAGAACGAGGTCTATCTGACGGGCCTGCACGACCGGAACTATTTCGATCTGCGCGCAATGAGTTTCGACGTGCAGGAAAAATTGCCCGACGGACACCCCGCGGCGCGTGACGAAAGGCAGCCCTGGGTGCTGCCGAGCTTCGACTACAACACCTACGCGCCGACTTCCATCGCCGGCGGCGAACTGGCGTTCAACATCAATGCACGCGGCATATTCCGCGACTGGGAGCACCAGCGCGGCGTGTTCGGCGACAGCAATTTCGCCACGCCCGGCCTCGGCGGCGAAAACAGCCGCATCACCGCCGACACGGAATGGAAACGCACCATCGTCGCACCCGGCGGATTGGCGATCACGCCGATCCTCGCATTGCAGGGCGACGCGACTTTCCTGAGCACATCGATGCCGAGCGATTATTCGGCTACAAACGATATTGCGGGCGTATCACTGACATCCGAAGATACCGTGACGCGCTGGATGGCCACGGCCGGTCTCGAGGCGCGCTGGCCCGTGCTGTTTACGACCGCCAATTCCAGCCATGTGATCGAGCCGATCGGGCAGATTTTCGTTCGACCGGACGAAACCGATGCCGGGATGCTGCCGAACGAAGACGCCCAGAGCTTCGTCTTCGACACCACCAATCTGTTCGATCGCGACAAGTTCTCCGGATATGACCGCATCGAAGGCGGAACGCGCGCCAATGTGGGCATTCGCTACACCGGCGCCATCGGCGACGATTACGGCCTCTATGGCCTGTTCGGGCAATCCTACCATATCGCCGGAGCAAACTCCTTCGCCAACCCGGACATGACCAATGTCGGCGCCGATTCCGGCCTCGAGACCAACATGTCCGACTTCGTCGGCATGGTGGGCGCCTCCTATGCCGACACGTTCTCGGCGGCATTCCGGGGTCGTTTCGACGACGCGAATTTCGACGTGCGGCGCGCGGAAGCCGAATTCGGCTACATCTCCCACCCTGTTTCCGCCACGGCCAACTATGCCTATATCGAAGCGCAGCCGACCTACGGATTCATCACCGACCGTCAGGAAGTCGGAGGCAGCGCGGCGATCCGTTTCGCGGAGTTCTGGAGCGTCTCCGGCAAGGTTACCTACGACATCACAAACCGGCGTCTGGCCAAGAACGCGATCGGCTTTGCCTATGACGACGAGTGTTTCGCTTTCGGCCTGCAATGGAACCAGACACGCGACATCTCGAACGAGGTATCGAACACCTTCGGTTTCCGGCTTTCCTTCCGCACGCTTGGCGATTTCGGCGGCGATCTGAACCAATTCGCCGAACAATGAGTTGCCTGAACGTCACGCTTTCGCCCAAGATTTAGGGCAACGCGAGCGGACATGGTCTCTTGGGGCGCGAGACCGAAACGGAACACGAAACGGCGAAGAATTATGACTGGCTGGATCAAGACACTTCGTATTTCCCGCATGATGGCGACGGCCCTGGCGCTGTCGATCGCGGCGCCCGCGCTGCCGATGATGGTGCCGTCCGCGGCACATGCCTCCGACATCAAGGTTGTGGTCAACAATATCGCGATCACCTCCTACGACATCGCCAAACGGAAAGCCTTCCTGCAGCTGCAGCGGCGCAAGGGGAACCTGTCCCAGTTGGCGACCGACGAGATGATCGAGCAGGCCCTGAAGAACTACGCCGTAAAGGCCGCAGGCTATCGCGTCCCCGACAGCCGCGTCGACCAGGCCTTCGCGAATTTCGCCCAGTCCAACAAGCTGTCCACGAAACAGATGAGCCAGATTCTCAACCAGGCTGGCGTGACGACCGACCATTTCAAGGAATTCATTCGTACGCAGATCGGATGGGGGCAGTTCGTTGCCGCGAAGTCGCGTTCGGGCGGCAGGCTGATGAACGAGCAGGAGATGGTCGCGAAGATGCTCGAACGCGGCGGCCCGAAGCCGACCTCGACCGAGTACACGCTCCAGAAGGTCATCTTCGTTGTCCCGGCTTCCCAGCGCAGCAAGGAACTGGCCCGCCGTCGCAACGAGGCGAACCAGATGCGGGGACGCATCAATGACTGCTCGCAGACGATCCCCCTCGCCACGCAACTGCGCGACGTGTCGGTGCAGGATATCGGGCGCGTACTCGAATTGCGGCTTCCGCCGATGTGGAAGGACGAGGTTGCCGGCAAGCAGACCGGACAGACGACGCGAACCAAGGACACCGACAATGGCGTGGAATTCCTCGTCATTTGCAAGGCCCGTACGGTTTCCGACGACCGCGTCGCACAGCTGGAATTCTCGACGGAAGCCGTGGAAAACAGCAATGACGAAGCCGGCAATGAGCTGCTGAAAAAGATCCGCGAGGGCGCCCGGATCGAGCGGCGCTGATCGCCCAGGCGAAAGGCGATCGATGAACGCGACATCCACCCTGCCGCTTGCGGTTTCGATCGGGGACCCTGCCGGGATCGGTCCCGACGTCATCCTGAAAAGCTGGTCGGCGCGGCACGAGACCGGCGCTCCTCCCTTCTATGTCATCGCCGATCCGGACCAGCTGCGCGCTCGGGCGGATGCGCTGAAGCTCGAAGTTTCCGTTCATCCCTGCAACGCGGATAACGCCATCGGACTGTTTGGCGATGCGCTGCCGGTGGTCCCGCTCGAGGCGAAGTTCACGGCGGCCATCGGCGCACCCGACACGGCGAATGCGGCAGGGATCATCGAATCGATCGACCGCGCTGTCGGCGATGCGATGGCTGGCCGCGCCGGTGCGGTCGTGACGGCGCCGATCGCCAAGAAACCCCTCTACGAGGCCGGTTTCCGGTATCCGGGCCATACGGAATATCTCGCCGCACTCGCCGAAAGGCATGCAGGACAGGCTGTCCGGCCTGTGATGATGCTCGCCGGGCCGAAACTGCGCGCCGTGCCGGTCACCATCCACATCCCGCTTCGCGATGTGTTCGAGGCCCTGACCACCGGCCTGATCGTCGAGACCTGCCGCATTGTCCATGACGACCTCGCGCGGCGATTCGGGATCCTGCGGCCCCGCCTTGCTGTCGCGGGTCTCAACCCGCATGCCGGCGAAGGCGGCGCGCTCGGCCATGAGGACGACGATGTCGTCCTTCCGGCCGTCCAACAGCTGTGCGATCTCGGGATCGACGCATATGGCCCGTTGCCTGCCGACACGATGTTCCATGACCGCGCGCGTGCCGGCTATGACGCCGCCATCTGCATGTATCACGACCAGGCGCTGATCCCGGCCAAAGCGCTCGGTTTCGACGACAGCGTCAATGTCACGCTCGGCCTGCCCTTCATCCGCACCTCGCCCGATCACGGCACGGCCTTCGACCTCGCGGGCAGCGGCAAGGCCCTGCCCGACAGTTTCATCGCGGCGCTGCGCATGGCCGCCGAGATGGCGGCGCACAGCCGCCGGGCGAAAGCCGCGTGACCGAACCGGGCCCGGAGAAGACCGCCGTCGATGGCCTGCCGCCGCTGCGCGCCGTCATCGACAGACACGGTCTAGCGACCAAGAAATCGCTCGGCCAGAACTTCCTGCTCGATCTGAACCTGACCGGAAAGATCGCACGCGCCGCGGGCGACCTGTCCGGCGCGACGGTCATCGAGGTGGGTCCCGGCCCCGGCGGCCTGACGCGGGCACTGCTGATGCATGGCGCAGCCAAGGTAATCGTCATCGAACGCGACGCGCGGTGCCTGCCGGTGCTGGAGGAAATCTCCGCGCATTATCCCGGCCGCCTCCAGATTGTCGAAGGCGATGCGTTGAAGACCGATTTCGCGGCACTTGCGGGGGGCGACAAGGTGCGGATCGTCGCCAACCTGCCCTACAATGTCGGGACGCAGTTGCTGGTCAACTGGCTGGAAGCCGAGCCATGGCCGCCCTTCTACGATTCGCTGACGCTGATGTTCCAGCGCGAGGTTGCCGAGCGGATCGTCGCCATGCCGGGCGACAGCGCCTATGGCCGTCTGGGCGTGCTGGCCGGGTGGCGGACCGAAGCAAAGATCCAGTTCGACGTGCCGCCGCAAGCTTTCTGGCCACCGCCGAAGGTCACCTCCTCCGTCGTCAGGCTGGAACCGCGGGCCGCACCGGTCGCTGCAGAGGGCAAACGTTTGTCACTGATCACGCAGCATGCCTTCGGCCAGCGGCGCAAGATGTTGCGCCAGAGCCTGAAGCCGCTCGGCGGCCAGTCGCTGCTCGACGCGGCCGGCATAGACGGCGCGCGCCGGGCCGAGACCTTGTCGATCGAGGAATTCTGCCGGCTGGCGAACGCCAGTTCCGATTAGCCCCGACCGCGATAGGGCGCGACGCCCTGATCCGGAGCCCAGACGCCTTCGGGCAGCGTTCCGTGCTGCCAGAAGACATCGATCGGGATGCCGCCACGCGGATACCAGTAGCCGCCGATGCGGAACCAGCGCGGTTCCAGCAAATCAACCAGCCGCTTGCCGATCGCGACCGTGCAATCCTCGTGGAACGCGCCGTGGTTGCGGAACGAGGTCAGGAAAAGCTTCAGCGACTTGGATTCGACCAGCCACTGGTCCGGAACGTAGTCCATGACGAGATGGGCGAAATCCGGCTGACCGGTAACCGGACAGATCGACGTGAACTCGGGGGCGGTGAAGCGCGCGACATAGTTCGTATCAGCGTGCGGATTGGGGACGCGCTCCAGAACCGCCTTCTCGGGCGACTGCGGAATCTCGACGGCTTTGCCGAGTTGGGTCGTATGGACGTCGGCGGCCATGGTCAGATCGTTTCCTTCAACAATCCTTCGACGAAATCGAAAAGGCCGGGGCGGCGGTCGCGACGCAGCCGTTCGGCCTTGACGATCGCCTGCACGGCCCCGAAGGCGCGGTTCAGGTCGTCATTGACGATGACATAGTCATAGGAGCGCCACTGGCCGATCTCGTGCGCGGCGTTCTTCAGACGCTTCTGGATCGTCTCCTCGTCATCCTCGGCACGGCGATGCAGACGCGCCATCAGTTCGCTCATGGTGGGCGGAAGAACGAAGATCGAGACGACGTCGGCCGGCATTTTCTCCTGCAACTGATGGGCGCCCTGCCAGTCGATATCGAAGAGGATATCGCGCCCGGCCGCCATCGCCTTTTCGACAGGCTCGCGCGGCGAGCCGTAGAGATTGCCATGCACCTCTGCCCATTCGAGCAATTCGTCCGAATCGCGCAGGCGTTCGAATTCGCGCTTCGAGATGAAGTGATAGTGGACCCCGTCGATTTCGCTGGGGCGCCGTTCCCGCGTCGTGACGCTGACGGAGAGTTCAAGTCCGTCGTCCTGTTCGAGGATGTTGCGCGCGATGGTCGACTTCCCCGCGCCCGAGGGCGAGGACAGGACCAGCATGAGGCCGCGCCGCTGGATATCGGAGGATTTCGGGCGGGCGTTTTTTTCGTCCGTCATGTTGTTGTTCTCACTGAAGGTTCTGCACCTGCTCGCGGAACTGATCGATGACGGCCTTGAGATCAAGGCCGATCGCGGTGAGCGACGCGGAGGCGGATTTGGAACAGATCGTGTTGGTTTCCCGGTTGAATTCCTGGGCCAGGAAGTCGAGCTTGCGGCCGGTCGCGCCGCCTTCGGCCAGCATTCGCCGCGCCGAGTCGACATGCGCCGACAGCCGGTCGATCTCCTCGCGAATGTCGGCCTTGGTGGCAAGCAGAGCCGCCTCGGCATGAAGGCGCGCCTCGTCGAAGGAGGACGACGCGTCGAGAAGCGTCGAAACCTGCTCCTTCAGCCGGGCAAGTATGGCCTCAGGCTGGCTGGCGGGGTCAGCTTCAGCGCGGGCCGTCAGTTGCGCAATCGTTTCGACATGGCCGCCGAGAATGGCGCGCAGCGCCTCGCCCTCTGAAATCCGCGCTTTCACCAAGGCGTCGAGCGCAGCGCCGACAGCCGCCATGCAGGGCGCCTCGGCTAGCTCCCGATCTATCCGACCTTCCAGATCATCGGCGAGAACGACGCCCCGAACAGCCAGCAGGCCATCGGCCGTCGGCGGCGGCAGGGACGCTTCGCGCGCCAGGCGGGTGGCGATGTCGGCAAGAGCGCGAAACTTGTCCTCGTCGAGGCCCGCATTGGCGGAATCCGCAGTCGATCTGGCCGAAAGGGTGATCTGGATGCTGCCGCGCGCCAACCTGTCGCCGACCAGTTTCTTGACGGCAGGTTCAAGCGCCTCCAAGCCGCCCGGAAGGCGCAAACGGATATCGAGGCCCTTGTTGTTGACCGAACGGATATCGCAGGACGCCTCAACGCCATCGCCAACATGCGTCGCGCTGGCGAAACCGGTCATGCTCTGGACTTCGGTCATCGCTCATCCCCCGCCGTGGCGCATAGATTGCGTGCGCCAGCCTCAATTCCCGGCCGGCTGCTCTCCCGTATCGCCGTCTTCCGCGGCCTTCGCGTCTTCCGCGGCGCGCTGCTTCTCGATCTCGCGCCAGCGGCGCACATTGGCGTTGTGCTCAGCCAGCGTCTTGGAGAAGACGTGCCCGCCCGTTCCGTCGGCGACAAAGTACAGCTCGTCCGTGACGGACGGATTGGCGACCGCCTCGAGCGCCGCGCGTCCCGGAATGGCGACCGGACCCGGCGGCAGGCCGACGATATGATAGGTGTTGTAGGGCGTCGGCTTGTCGAGGTCTGAGCGGTAGATCGGACGGTCCGCCGGCTTGCCCTCGCCGCCGAACAGACCATAGATGATCGTCGGGTCGGACTGCAGCTTCATGCCCTTGCGCAGGCGATTGATGAACACGCCGGCGACGCGCGACCGCTCGTTCGGCACGGCGGTTTCCTTCTCGACGATGGATGCGAGCGTGACGAATTCGTTCTTGTCCGCCAGCGGCAGGTCCGCGCGCCGGTTTTCCCACAACTCGTCGATGATCGCCTGTTGCTGCGCCTCCATGGAACGGATCAGTTCCACCCGCGAGGTGCCGCGCGAGAATTTCTGCGTGTCGGCGACGAGCATGCCTTCGGCGGGCAGTTCCTCCGGCATCGGGCCGGTCAGGAATTCGTTTTCCTCGATGCGCTGCAGCGCCTGGAAGACGGTCATGCCTTCGACAACTGTCACCGGATGCAGGATCGCGCGGCCGGACACCATGATGTCCATGATTTCCTTCATCGAGGCCTTCGCCTTGAATTCGTACTCGCCAGCCTTGAAGTCGTTTTCGTGGCCGTAGACGCGTACGCCGGCCTCGAAGATGCGCGCATTGGAAACGATATTTCGGCTTTCCAGGCTGGAGGCGATCTGGCCGAGGCTGGAGCCCGGACGGACAACATGGGTGAGCGCGAGATTGCTCGGACCGGGTTCGTCGAAACGCACCTTGCCGTAATAGAGCGCGCCGCCGACAGCGACCATGCCGAGGACGACCAGCGTGATCAGGAAGTTGAAGAACACGACAACCTGGCTGCGCGCCTGTTTGGCGCGGCTGGGCGGGCCGACGGCAGGCTCCGGACGGAGCGCCTGTTTCGGCGACTGCAGAATAATGCGTTCCTCGCCCATCGCGCGCGAATTGGACGGTCGGTCGACGGATGAAGGCCTGCGCCCAAACTGGTTTTCGGTATTCAAATCGGAAACCCTACGAATCTGGCCGATTTTCGCGGCGCATTCCCATCGTTACAAGCCTTACAGCGACATTCGACGCAACTGTCCAGATGAATCAGACCGCGCCGCAGGCCGAAAAGCTTGAAAATAACGAATATGGCGAAACCGGGTCGACCCGATCACGCCTGGTAACGGCGCAGCACCAGAGACGCGTTGGTTCCGCCAAATCCGAAGGAATTGGACAGCGCCACATTGATCTCGCGCTCGCGCTTCACATGCGGCACCAGATCGATCGCGGTCTCGACATCCGGATTGTCAAGATTGAGCGTCGGCGGCGCGACATTGTCGCGGATCGCGAGCATGCAGAAGATCGCCTCCACGGCACCCGCGGCGCCCAGCAAATGGCCGATGGACGACTTGGTCGACGACATCGAGACCTTCGCGGCGTTGTTGCCGACCACGCGCTCGACGGCGGCGAGTTCGATCGTATCCGCCATGGTCGAGGTGCCGTGCGCATTGATGTAGTCGATGTCCGAAGCATCGATGCCGGCACGCTTCAGGGCCATGCGCATGCAGCGCTCGGCGCCCTCGCCGTCCTCGGACGGTGCGGTGATGTGATAGGCGTCGCCCGACAGGCCGTAGCCGATTACTTCGGCATAGATCTTCGCGCCGCGCGCCTTGGCGTGCTCGAGTTCCTCCAGCACGACGACGCCGGAGCCCTCGCCCATGACGAAACCGTCGCGGTCGCGGTCATAGGGACGCGAGGCCGCGGTCGGATCGTCGTTGCGGGCGGTCGACAGCGCCTTGCAGGCGGCAAAGCCGGCGAGCGAAATGCGGCTGATCGGCGATTCCGTACCGCCGGCCACCATCACGTCGGCATCGCCCAGCGCGATCAGGCGGCTGGCGTCGCCGATGGCGTGAGCGCCGGTGGAGCATGCGGTGACGACCGAGTGGTTAGGGCCGCGCAGCTTGTGGCGGATGGAGACCTGCCCGCCCGCCAGATTGATGAGACGTCCGGGGATGAAGAACGGCGAAACGCGGCGCGGACCGCGGTCGCGCAGCGTGTAACCCGCATCGACGATGCCCTCGATCCCTCCGATGCCGGAACCGATCATCACGCCGGTGGCGATTTGATCCTCGTCGGTCTGGGGGTGCCAGTCCGCGTCGTCGAGAGCCTGCGTCGCCGCCGCCATCGCATACACGATGAACGGATCGACCTTGCGCTGGTCCTTCGGCTCCATCCACTGGTCGGCATTGTAGGTGCCGTTGGTGCCGTCGCCGAAAGGCAGACGACAGGCGATCTGCGCCGGCATGTCGCTGACGTCGAATTCGGCGACGCGCGCGGCGCCGCTTTCGCCCGCAAGAATGCGGGACCAGGTGTGTTCGGCGGTGCCACCCAACGGGGAGACAACGCCGATGCCGGTAACGACAACGCGTCGGAGATTCATGGCTCTAAAACCCGAAAACGCCGGCACATGTGCCGGCGAGTCCTCAGTTCAACGCGGATCAGGCGTTGGCTTTTTCGATGAACTTCACGGCGTCACCAACCGTCAGGATGGTCTCGGCCGCATCGTCCGGAATCTCGACGCCGAACTCTTCTTCGAACGCCATGACGAGTTCGACGGTGTCGAGGCTGTCGGCGCCCAGATCGTCGATGAAGCTGGCGCTTTCCGTCACTTTTTCGGCGTCGACGCCCAGATGTTCAACAACGATCTTTTTGACCCGTTCTGCGATGTCGCTCATGTCGGTTTCCCTCGACTTTGGAGTTTTTCAAATTGTGGTTATCTTCAAGGTCCGGGCTAATCAAGTCGCAACAAGTGGTTGGGGACAACTTTGTTCGCCCGGCAAGGCGTCGAAACGCCTCTAAATCATGGCCATTCCGCCATTTACGTGGACAGTCTGGCCGGTGATATAGGCTGCTTCATCGGCCGCGAGAAACGCCACCGAAGCAGCTACTTCCGCGCCCGTGCCCATGCGTTTCATGGGAATCGCCCCCATGATGGCATCCTTCTGCTTGTCGTTCAGCTTGTCGGTCATCGCGCTCTCGATGAAGCCCGGCGCGACGCAATTGACGGTCACGTTGCGCGACGCGATTTCCTGGGCGAGCGACTTGGAAAAGCCGATCATGCCCGCTTTCGAGGCGCAATAATTGGCCTGGCCGGGATTTCCGGTGACGCCGACGACGGAGGTGATGTTGACGATGCGGCCGTAGCGGCGGCGCATCATCGGATGGGCGAGCTGGCGGGTCAGCCGGAAGACCGACGTCAAATTCACCTCGAGAACAGAGTCCCAGTCCTCGTCCGACATGCGCACGAACAGGCCGTCTTTCGTGATGCCGGCATTGTTGACGAGGATATCCACGCCTTCCAGCGTCGATTCCGCCTCTTCGCCGAGCGCCTTGACCGCATCGCGGTCGGTCAGGTCGGCGGGAAAGACATGGACGCGGTCGCCCAGATCGGAGGCCAGCGCGTCGAGCTTCTCGCGCCGCGTGCCGTGCAGACCCACGACTGCGCCCTGGGCATGCAGTACGCGGGCGATCGACTCGCCTATACCGCCGGATGCGCCAGTGACGAGGGCCTTGCGGCCGGTCAGTTCAAACATATCGATGTCCTTCCGGTTGCGGTTCGGGAGGGTTCCTCAGGCGTTGGCCTAGAGGAACGCTTCTATATCCGCAGGATTGTTGATGGCAACGCCGGTGAGCGCCTTGTCTATGCGGCGCGCCAGCCCGGTCAAGACCTTGCCGGAGCCTGCTTCGACCAATGTGGTGACGCCGCTGCCGGCAAACCACTCCACCGTTTCGCGCCAGCGCACCTGGCCGGTCACCTGCTCTACGAGCCGGTCGACGATCTCGCCCGGTTCGGTCACCGGCGCGACCGTGACATTGGCGATGACCGGGATAGACGGCGCATTGACCGTCACCTTCGAAAGGGCTTCGCGCATCGCCGCCGCCGCAGGCGCCATCAAGGCCGAGTGGAACGGCGCGGAGACGGGAAGCATCAGCGCGCGGCGCGCGCCCTTGTCGGTGGCAAGCGCCGCGGCGCGTTCGACGGCAGCCTTCGCGCCGGAAATCACCAACTGGCCGCCGCCATTGTCATTGGCGATCTGGCAGACCGAGCCGGTTTCCCCGGCAGCCGCATCGCAAACGAATTCGACATCGTCGACTTCCAGTCCGAGGATCGCGGCCATGGCCCCCTCGCCGACCGGAACCGCGGCCTGCATGGCGTTGCCTCGAATGCGCAGAAGCCGCGCGGTGTCGGCCAGAGAAAACGTGCCGGCGGCGCAGTGCGCCGAGTATTCGCCAAGTGAATGACCCGCGACATGCGACGCCTTCTCGGCAAGCTTGAAACCCTTTGCTTCGAGGACGCGCATCACGGCTACGGAAACCGCCATCAGCGCCGGCTGCGCATTGGCGGTCAGCGTCAGCGTTTCCTCGGGGCCTTCCCACATGACCGAAGAGAGCTTTTCGCCCAGCGCCTCGTCGACTTCCGCGAACACTTCGCGGGCCTCGGGAAAGGCGTCTGCAAGTTCCTTGCCCATGCCCACGGCCTGGGAGCCCTGCCCCGGAAAGGTGAATGCGATTGTCATCGGCGCCTCTTTGGAAAGTCGCGACGGTTTGGTCAAAGCGGTCCGCCGTGTCAAGACCGGATCGGGCTTTCCCCGCATCGCGATTGCACGGCCACGCCGTCAATGTAACATGCGCAGCGCCGGCAATCGTGGGAGGCGGTGTTGGACAAAAGCTATGACGTGATCGTTGTCGGCGCAGGGCTGGCCGGCCTCGCAGCGGCCGCCGAACTCGGCGATCGCGGCAAGCGCGTCCTGATAATCGACCAGGAGGGCGAACAGTCGCTCGGCGGCCAGGCGTTCTGGTCGCTTGGCGGATTGTTCATGATCGACACCCCCGAACAGCGGCGCATGCGGATCAAGGACAGCCTCGATCTCGCAACCCTCGACTGGATGGGCTCGGCACAGTTCGACCGACCGGAGGATCACTGGCCCCGCCAGTGGGCGGGAGCCTATCTCGACTTCGCCGCCGGCGAGATGCGTCCCTGGCTTTCGGCAATGGGAATGCGCTGGTTCCCGGTCGTCGGATGGGCAGAACGCGGCGGCGCATTCGCGGACGGACACGGCAATTCCGTGCCGCGATTTCACATTACATGGGGCACCGGCCCCGGCACGCTTGCCCCGTTCATCGCCCGGGTCCGGGCGCATGAGGCGGCAGGCGGCGCGACATTTGCCTTCAGGCACCGCGTCAACGCCATCGAGACAGCGGACGGCGTCATATCGGGCGTCTCCGGCGATGTGCTCGCGCCTAGCGCTGTCGAGCGCGGACAGGCGAGCAATCGCGATGTCAGCGGCGATTTCCGCTTCGAATCGGCAAATGTGATTATCACGACCGGCGGGATCGGCGGCAATCTGGAGGCGGTGCGTAAGGCGTGGCCGCGCGACCGGCTCGGCGAACCGCCGGAGCATATGGTCTGCGGCGTGCCGGCCCATGTCGACGGCCGCGGCATCGCCATCGCGCGAGCCGCCGGCGGCGCGACGATAAATGAAGACCGGATGTGGCACTATACGGAAGGCGTGAAGAACTGGAGCGCGATCTGGCCGAATCACGGCATCCGCATCCTGCCGGGCCCCTCATCGCTGTGGTTCGACGCGGAGGGAAACCGGCTGCCGCCGCCATGCCTTCCGGGATTCGATACGCTATCGACGCTTCGGCATCTGCGGACCACCGGCCACGACTATTCCTGGTTCATCCTGACCCAGAAGGTGATCGAGAAGGAGTTCGCGCTCTCCGGGTCAGAACAGAACCCCGACCTGACTTCCGGAAAATGGAGCGCGGTGCTGAAACAGAGGCTCGGCAAAGGCGCGACGGATGCCGTCGAGGCTTTCAAGGAGCATGGCGAGGATTTCATCGTCCGCGACAATCTGGAGGAACTCGTCGCCGGCATGAATCAACTCGCCGGCGAGCCTTTGATCGATCCGGCGGCGATGCGCGCCCGGATCGAGGCGCGCGACGCGCAGATCACAAATCCTTACGCCAAGGATGCGCAAGTGATCGCGATCAACGGGGCACGGGCCTATCTCGGCGACAAGCTGATCCGCACCGCCAAGCCGCATCGCTTCCTCGATCCGGCCAACGGGCCGCTGATCGCGGTGCGGCTGCATATATTGACGCGCAAGACGCTGGGCGGACTGCACACCGATCTCTCGTCGCGCGTGCTCGGGCCGGATGGCGAGCCGGTTGCCGGCCTCTATGCGGCGGGCGAAGCGGCGGGGTTTGGCGGTGGCGGTTACCACGGCTACAATGCGCTGGAAGGCACGTTTCTCGGCGGCTGCATCTTCTCCGGCCGGGCGGCCGGCCGGGCTGCCGGATGATGCGGGCAAACAATATTTTCACACCGAGGCCTGCGCCCTCTTGAAAATGGCGCAATCCGGGAAGAAATCTCTCTCCGCACAGCCCCGCGTGGTGGCTCATTCGAGTATTCAGACATGTCGCACAATGCGGCGATTTCCGGGTCCCTGCCCGTTTCCCAGAACAATATCCCCTCCAGCGAGATCCCTGCCAACCAGCCATTGCCGATCACCCTGCCGATCTTCATCGGCATTGCCGGCATGGTTCTTTTCATCCTGTCGCAGATGCTGGTCGTCGCCGGCGCCGCGGTCTGGGCGATCGGCGGCTATTTCCATTTCCATCTCGTCGGCTTCGCGGTGCTAATTGGCATCGTCAGCCTGCCGGTCGGCTTCGGAAGCTGGAAAGTGCTGCTGATGGCGATCGAGGCGGAACGCGATCCGGCCAATAATTAGAGCCTTTCAGAGGCAGGCCTGCCAAGGCTTGCGCGTGCGCCGGAAATCTGTATAAGCGCGCCATCTGCCGGTCAGCTGGGGGCTGAACGGAGGATGGCTTATTGCCATAGTCGGACCTGAACGTCCGCGCCTCCGGTGTCTCCGCTCTCGACCCGTCAAGTTCGAAGCGCCTTTCTCTCCCTCGCAAAGAGGTCCGGGACAGTCGCAGAGGCTTAGCCGCTGACCAGCCGATGAAAGAGAAACGAAAGGCAAGAAACAATGGCTTTATACGAGCACGTGTTCCTTGCACGTCAGGACATATCGTCCCAGCAGGCTGAAGAGCTTGTGGCGCATTTCAAGGGTATCCTCGAAGAGCGCGGCGGCAAGGTCGAAAAGGTGGAAAGCTGGGGGCTCAAGTCGCTCCAGTACCGCATCAACAAGAACCGCAAGGCGCATTTTTCGCTGCTCAACATCGACGCGCCGGCCGATGCCGTCCAGGAAATGGAGCGCCAGATGCGCATTCATGAAGACGTGCTTCGCTACATGACCATTCGCGTCGACGAGCTCGACGAAGGTCCGTCGGCGATGATGAAGCGCGGCGACCGTGATGATCGCCGTGGCGATCGCGACGACCGCGGCCCGCGCCGCGACCGCGACGACCGCCCGCCGCGTGGCGACCGCGAGGACCGTCCGCGCCGTGACCGTGACGACAGCCGTGGAGACAACTGATGGTCGACATTAACCAGATCCCGACCCGCCGGCCCTTCCATCGCCGCCGCAAGACCTGCCCGTTCTCCGGCGCCAACGCTCCGAAGATCGACTACAAGGACGTGCGTCTGCTGCAGCGCTACATTTCCGAGCGCGGCAAGATCGTTCCGTCCCGCATCACGGCGGTCAGCCAGAAGAAGCAGCGCGAACTGGCCAAGGCCATCAAGCGCGCCCGCTTCCTGGGCCTGCTCCCCTACGTGGTGAAGTAATTTCCGAATGCCGGGGCGCGCCAGCGTCCCGGCCTTCGAACCGGCGTCCGCTTCGGGTTCGGACGCGACTTGAAAATCCCGAGTTGGGGCGGTGCGACCGTCTCTAACTGCTCAAATGGCAGGACAGCGGCAAATGAACCAGGGACTGACAGTCAAGACGATCGGTATCGGCGCGCTCGCGGGCGCGACGACGGCGCTTCTGTGTCTCGGTCTCGCCAGCGGCTCGACGCTGGCCGTCCTCCTCTTTTTCATTTCCCCGGTGCCCCTGATGGTCGCCGGCCTCGGCTTCGGGCTCAGCGCGGCAGTGACCGGCGCAATCGTCGCCATCGCCGCCAATTACGTCTTCGCCAATGTTTTCGTCGCCGCCCTCGTCGCGCTGGCGATCGCCGCGCCGGCCTGCGCGACGAGCTACTGGCTCAATCTCGCCCGTCCGGCCGAAGAGGTCGGCGGCCCGCAGGGCCAGATGGCATGGTATCCCCTCGCCGACGTCCTGTTCGCCAACGCATTGCTGACGGCGCTGGCCTTTGTCGTACTCGGCGCGATGATCGGTTTCGGGCCGGAACTGGCGGGCGATCTGGCAGCCCGTTTCGTCGCGCGCCTGCAGGAGGTCAATCCGGAAGCGACATTCTCTCCGGACGCGGTCGTCAATCTGCGCAATTTCATGCTGACGGTCGTTCCCGTCGCGCAGCCTTTTTCGTGGATGCTGACGCTGACACTTTCGATCTACATCGCAACCGCGATCGCGCGGCGCTCCGGACTGATGAAACGTCCGCGCGACGACTGGCCCCTCGCGATGCGTCTGCCCCGTCCGGCGATCATCGCCTTCATGGCTGCGGTGCTTCTCGGTTTCGTCTCCGGCGGTATCGGCCATGCGGCCGGCGCCTTCTCGGGTGCGCTCGGCGCCGGTCTGGCCATGGCCGGGCTCGCCATGCTGCATGCGCGCACCCGCGGCATGACGGTGCGCGTGGGCATACTGGTGCTCGCCTATGTGGCGATCCTCGTCATCAGCCCGCTCATCCTCGTTTCCATCACGGCCGGCATGTTCGGCGCGGGACGCCATTTCCCGCTGTCGCCGGCCGCCCCCAACAAACCCGATCTGAACAGGACTCACTGAAAGGAACCAACACATGCAAGTCATCCTGCTCGAACGCATCGCAAAGCTCGGCCAGATTGGCGACGAAGTCGCCGTAAAGGACGGTTTTGCCCGCAACTACCTTCTGCCGACCGGCCGGGCACTGCGCGCCAACGCAGCCAACCGCGCCCGTTTCGAAGCCGAACGCGGCCAGATCGAAGCGCGCAACGCCGAACGCAAGTCGGCCGCCGAACAGATCGCCGAGGGCCTGAACGGCAAGACGATCACCGTCGTTCGCTCGGCCGGTGAAACCGGCCAGCTTTACGGTTCGGTCTCGACCCGCGACATCTCCGATATCCTCATCGCGGAAGGTTTCCAGGTCAGCCGCAACCAGGTCGACCTCAAGAACCCGATCAAGGCGATCGGCCTGCACGAAGTCGAAATCGTCCTGCACCCGGAAGTCGAAACCAAGATCACGCTGAACGTTGCCCGTTCGAGCGACGAGGCCGAGCGCCAGGCTGCCGGCGAGGACCTGACCTCCGCCGAAGCGATCTATGGCGTCGACGAGGATGCGCAGTTGCAGACTTTCGATCCTGACGCCGAGGAACTCTTCGAAGAAACGGCCGAAGGTGCCGAAACGGAAGAAGAATCCGCTTCCTGATTCCGGCAAAAAAGGCGGAACGGAATTTCTCGACGGCTCCGGTCTTCCGACCGGAGCCGTCTTGACTCCGGCCCCATAAATTTCGTCCAATGGACTGAGTTCCCGGACGAAAATGATGCTGACGACGATTTTGGGGCTATTGGATAGGTTCCTCGACCGGCTGCAGTTGAAAGGTTCGCTGCAGATTACCTATCCGGACGGACAGACTCGCCGCTACGGCGACGGGGTCGGCGAATTCGTCCATCTTGAACTGCGCAACTGGAAGGCATTGTGGCGGATCGTGGTGACGCCCGATCCGGCGGTTCCCGAGGCCTATATGGATGGCGATCTCGTGTTCCACGAGGGCGATCCGATCACGTTCCTGAAGGTGGTCTATTCAGGGGTGTCCGAGGCGCCCGCCCATGATTTTCACCCGATCTTCTCGGCCGACAAGCTGCGCTATCTGCTGCGGCGCATCCACCAGTTCAACCCGCAGAGCCGCGCCCGTGCGAATGTCAAGTATCACTACGATCTGTCGCGTACGCTCTACGACCTGTTCCTTGATGAAGACCGGCAATATTCCTGCGCCTATTTCGAAAATCCGCAGGTTTCGCTTGAAGAGGCGCAAATCGCCAAGAAGCGCCATCTCGCGGCCAAGCTGCTGCTGGAACCGGGCATGCGCGTGCTCGATATCGGTTCCGGCTGGGGCGGACTCGGCCTGACCCTGGCGGGGGACTATGGCGCGGACGTGCGCGGCGTGACCCTGTCCGACGAACAGTACGGGCTTTCGCGCCGGCGGGCCAAGGAAGCCGGACTGGAGGACCGCGCCCGGTTCGATCTCATCGACTATCGCGAGGTCGACGGGCAGTTCGACCGGATCATCTCGGTCGGCATGTTCGAGCATGTCGGCGTCAACCACTATGGCGAGTATTTCAACAAGGCGCGCACCCTGCTCAAGGATGACGGCGTGATGGTCATGCACACGATCGGCCGGACCGGCCCGCCAAGCGTTACCTCGGCCTTCATCCGCAAATACATCTTCCCCGGCGGCTACATCCCTGCCCTTTCGGAGATCATGGCGCCGGTCGAACATTCCGGGCTGCACGTGACCGATGTCGAGGTGCTGACGGACCACTATGCCGAGACGCTGAAGGCCTGGCGCGAACGCTTCATGGCGCGGCGCGACGAGGCGGTGGCTCTCTATGACGAGCGCTTCGCACGGATGTGGGAGTTCTACCTCGCCGCCTCGGAAGCGGCCTTCCGCTACCAGGACATGGTGGTGTTCCAGGTGCAGCTTGCCAAGAACAAGCTGTCCATTCCGCGCACCCGCGATTACATCACCGATTTCGACCGCCGGCACGGCAGCAACCAGGGCGGAATGCGGGCCGCCGAATAGTCGCGTTTGCGGATGCGAATCGCGTTACAATGGTCAAGCAATAAAAAAATAATTCTGCGGGTTTTGCACCGGCTGTGAATACCGGGTGCGAAACGCAATGCGATGTCCCGGCTCGCCGATCAAGGGCTATAGGTGAGCCCCCAGCAGGAGACGGAAATGGCTGACGCAGCCCTCAAATATGACGACAATAAAAACCAGGGCGAAGACCTCTACCGCGAAGCGCCGAACAATATCGAGGCCGAACAGGCGCTGCTCGGCGCCATCCTCGTCAATAACGACGCCTTCTACCGCGTCTCGGACTTCCTGAAGCCGGAGCATTTCTACGAGCCGCTGCACCGCCAGATCTATGCTGTCGCCGCCGACCAGATCCGCATGGGCAAAGTCTCCAACCCGGTGACCATCAAGACCTTCCTGCCCGCCGAGGAGAGGCTGGGCGACATCACCGTCGCGCAATATCTCGCACGGCTCGCGGCAGAGGCCGTGACGATCATCAATGCCGAGGATTACGGCCGCGCCATCTACGATCTCGCGACAAGGCGCGCGCTGATCGGCATCGGCGAGGACATGGTCAACATCGCCTATGACGCGCCGGTCGAAATGGCGCCGCAACACCAGATCGAGGATGCGGAACGCCGGCTGTTCGAACTGGCCGAGACCGGGCGCTACGATGGCGGCTTCCAGCCTTTCACCGATGCGGTGCGCATCGCCATCGACATGGCGAACGCCGCCTTCCAGCGCGACGGACATCTGTCGGGCATTTCCACCGGCATCAATTCCCTGGATGCGCGCATGGGCGGCTTGCAGTCCTCGGACCTGATCATCCTCGCCGGGCGTCCGGGCATGGGCAAGACGTCGCTCGCCACAAACATCGCCTTCAACATCGCCAACGCCTTCCGCGGCGAGCAGCAATCGGACGGATCGGTCAAGGCCGTCGATGGCGGGATCGTCGGCTTCTACTCGCTGGAAATGTCGTCCGAACAGCTGGCGACGCGTATCATTTCCGAGCAGACCGAGATCTCGTCGTCGAAAATCCGCCGCGGCGAGATCACCGAGAGCGATTTCGAGAAGCTGGTCGCCTGCTCCAACATGATGCAGCGCCTGCCGCTGTTCATCGACCAGACCGGTGGTATCTCGATCGCGCAGCTGGCGGCGCGCGCGCGACGCCTGAAGCGCCAGCGCGGGCTTGACGTCATGGTGATCGACTACGTTCAGCTGATGACCGGCTCGTCGGCGAAATCCAGCCAGAACCGCGTGCAGGAAATCACGGAGATCACGACGGGCCTGAAGGCGCTCGCCAAGGAACTCAACGTGCCGATCATCGCGCTGTCCCAGCTTTCCCGACAGGTGGAAAGCCGCGACGACAAGCGCCCTCAGCTCTCGGACCTGCGTGAATCCGGCTCGATCGAGCAGGACGCGGACGTCGTGCTGTTCGTCTATCGCGAGGAATACTACCTCAAGAACAAGGAGCCGAAGCCCGGCACCGAGGAACACCTCGCATGGGAGAGCGATTTCGAAGACGCGAAGGGCAAGGCGGAAGTCATCATCGCCAAACAGCGCCACGGCCCGACCGGCGCGGTGCCGCTTGCCTTCCACGCGGAATTCACGCGCTTCTCCGATCTTGCCTATGAAGATCACCTCCCCGAGCGGTTCGAATAGCGTGAGGGTCACTGGAACCGGCGCGGATCCGCGACTTGCCGGCGGCCGGCTGGCCGTCGATCTGGACGCACTGGCCGCCAACTGGCGCGACCTTGCGGAGCGCTCGAAACCGGCGCGGTGTTCGGCCGTCGTCAAGGCGGATGCCTATGGGCTCGGCGTGGAACATGTCGTGCCGGTCCTGCTTGCGGCCGGTTGCGAGAGTTTTTTCGTGGCGCTTCCAGAGGAAGGCGTGGCGGTGCGCCGGATCGCCCCGAAGGCGGATGTCTTCATCCTCAACGGCGTGCATGAACAGTCTGCGGCGACGATGGTGGAGGCCGGGCTGGTTCCGGTCCTCAGCAGTCTCGACCAGATCGAATTATGGGCGCGCTACGGACGCGAACGCGGCGTTCACCCACCCTGCGCCATCGGCGTCGATACCGGCATGAACCGGCTCGGCCTGACCGTGGAGGAAGCGCTCACCTTCCGGACCCGCAACATGAAAGAGTACCTCGTTTCACCGATCCTGGTGATGAGCCATCTCGCCTGCGGCGACCGGGCCGAGCATCCGATGAATGCCGCCCAGCGTGAATCCTTTCAAAGGGTTGCGGCGGCTTTTGACGATATCGATTCAAGTCTCGCCAATTCAGCCGGCGTCATGCTCGACGACGGCTTCCTGTTCGATGTCACCCGTCCGGGTATCGCCATCTATGGCGGCCGCGCCTCGCTGGACCGTCCCAACCCGATGCGGCCTGTGATCACGCTTGAGGCGCGCATCGTGCAGCTGCGCCGCGCGGCAAAGGGCGAAACCGTTTCCTACGGGGCGGCGCAGACACTGACGCGCGACACGGTCATAGCCGTCGTCTCGGTCGGCTATGCCGACGGCTACCCGCGCGCCGGGTCGGGCGCCGGCGTACCGCTGCGCGACGCCGTTTCCTCGGGACAGTACGGTTTCATCGGCGATGTGCGGGTTCCCCTGCTCGGCCGCATCACCATGGACCTGACGCTGTTCGACGTCACCGACGTGCCGGCCGAGGCGCTCGACGATGGCTGGATCGAACTGATCGGGCCGAACATTCCTTTGGATGACGCCGCAGAAGCCGCCGGAACCATCGGTTACGAGCTTCTCACCGGTCTCGGGCCGCGATATGAGCGGCGCTATCTCGAAGCCGTTAAACGCTGATCCGTCGAAAGTCCGTTCTTGGCCAAGGTCCGCACACAATTCATCTGCCAGAACTGCGGCACCGTCCATTCGCGCTGGGCGGGCAAGTGCGATTCCTGCGGCGAATGGAACACTATCGTCGAGGAGGATCCGTCCGGCGGGATCGGCGGAGGGCCGGGCAGGCAACCGAACAGGAAGGGTCGCGCAGTCACGCTGACCACGCTTTCCGGCGACATCGAGGATGCGCCGCGCATCCTGTCGGGCATTTCCGAACTGGACCGGG
>Ga0070729_10001650_pt1 | contig 32784 bp, 26 predicted proteins | sample tdDd472_FD_66725 | JGI IMG/M metagenome (GOLD analysis project Ga0070729, IMG submission 66725) | Marine sediment microbial communities from the Atlantic coast under amendment with organic carbon and nitrate - tdDd47.2 | ecosystem: Environmental > Aquatic > Marine > Coastal > Sediment | place...
CGGATTATCAAAATGGTCCCGAAGTCGCGACAGACGTTGATGTTTTCGGCAACTTACTCCGATGAAATTCGGTCGCTTGCCGGCAGTATTCTCAGAAACCCGGTTCATGTTGAGGTTGCTCGACAAAACGAAACGGCACAAACCATTGACCAATGTCTCTACCATGTCCCCCGTAACCAGAAACGCGAGGTTCTATCCCACTTGATCCGAAACGAAAATTGGAACCAGGTCCTGGTATTTACAAGAACTAAACACGGAGCCAATCGTCTAGCAAAACAGCTGCAGAGTGATGGAATCCAGGCAACAGCGATACATGGCAACAAGAGTCAGGCTGCTCGAACCCGAGCTTTGTCTGATTTCAAAGAACAAAAAGTCCGGGCATTGGTGGCCACAGATATCGCCGCTAGAGGACTGGACATCGAAAAGCTGCCCTTTGTGGTAAACTTCGATCTCTCCCATGTTGCCGAGGACTATGTGCACCGCATCGGAAGAACGGGACGCGCTGGCACAACGGGAAAGGCCGTATCGCTGGTTTCGCAGGAAGAAATAAAACTTCTGCGCAGCATCGAACGTTTGATTCAAAAGCCAATTGCGGTCAATTGTATCGACGGATTGAAACTCCAAAGCAAATCGGTCTCGCAGAAGCCAAAAACCCCAACGCTTCAGAATCGCCGAAAGCCGACTCGATCTTCCCAACCTCGAGGCCCCAGGACAGAACGCTTGGGTGGGCCTTTTTCCGACATTTAAGCTTGGAAAAAAACTCCGACAGGATTAGAAAAAATCGCCGAGGCCATTGAGGTCTCGGCGATTTTTTTATTGGCGTGATTTAAGATGCCAGATTGAAAGTGCCCCTATCAATTCCCTGGGTAAAGTCCTGGGATCTTTTGAGTCGCTCTTCGGACTGCTGAATTTGACTCGGGACCTTATTACCTGCAAATTAGTCTGCAGGCATCACCAGATTTTGACGCGTTTCTCCTGGGGTCGGAAGAGCTTGTCGCCTTCCTTGACATCGAAAGCTTCATAGAATTCCGGCATATTGGCAACGACGCCATTGACCCGGTACTCTTTGGGAGAGTGAGGATCCGTCATAATCAGTTGGCGCATGGCCTCATCACGGCGCTTCTGACAGGATATCGCAGCACTGCCGATGAAGAAACGTTGCTCGCCAGTAAACCCATCCATCTCAACTGAAGGCTGACCCTTCAAGGAGATCTGATAAGCGCGATAAGCGATGGTTGTTCCACCGAGATCACCAATATTCTCACCAAGGGTAAGTTCACCATTCACGTTCATGCCTTCCACGGGACTGTACTCATTGTACTGTTCCACAAGGATTTGAGTGCGCTTTTCAAACTCGGTACGGTCCTGTTCCGTCCACCAGTTGTTCAGATTTCCATCGCCATCGGAGCGGCTGCCCTGGTCGTCAAACGCATGACCGAGCTCGTGTCCAATAATCATTCCAATCGCACCATAATTCACCGCATCGTCTGCTTCAAGATTGAAGATGGGAGGCTGGAGGATTCCAGCCGGGAAGACGATTTCGTTCATGGTGGGGCTGTAATAGGCGTTAATGGTCTGGGGCGTCATGTGCCACTCTTCCCGATCGATCGGTTTACCCAACTTTGCCATCATGTCATTGTGTTCCCAAATAGCAGCCTGTTCCATATTCTGCTGGAGGTTGTCCGCAACGATTTCGAGTGTGGAATAATCTTTCCAGACATTGGGATAGCCAATTTTTGGTGTCACCTTCTTCAGTTTGGCACGGGCCGCTTCTCTCGTTTCTGGCCCCATCCATTCCAGCTCAGCCAAGGCTTCATCATAGGCTTGGATCAAATTTTGGACCAGTTGGTCCATTCGTTTTTTAGCTTCTGGTGGGAAATGTCTCGCGACATACTCTTTGCCCAGACTCTCTCCAACCACCGCGTCGACAGCTGAGATACCGCGTTTCCAGAGGGGACGCTGGACTTCAGCGCCTCGCAAGGTTTTGGTGTAAAACTCAAAGTTCGCCTCATCCATAGCGGCCGTCAAATTTCCGGCGTTGTGATCGAGAACCTTCCAAATCGCATAGGTCTTAAGGTCCTCGAGTGAAGTCTTGGCAAGCAGTTCGGCAATGGCCGTTAGAAAATCTGGCTGACGGACAATAAACGATGCCTGATCTTGAAGGCCCATTTCCGTGAAAATTAAACCCCAGTTCAACTTGGGTGCGAGTTGTGCAATTTCATCCGCAGACATTTTGTTGTAGGTTTTCTCTCGGTCGCGATTCTGAACTCGAGTCCAGTGGCTCTTCGCAATCTCGGTTTCGAACGCCAGGATCGCCTGGCTTGAATCTGCTCCACCTTTTAGGCCGGCATTGGCCCATTGCTTCTCAATTAGTTCGGTATATTTCTGGCGAATGGTCTGGAAACGCTCCTGATCATTCAAGTAATAATCTCGATCCGGCATCCCCAAACCCGATTGCGTGAAGTAGCCGATGTATTCGGTGGCAATTTTGCCGTCCTGGTGTACGAAGAATCCAACTGGAGATTGGATTCCTTTTTTTCCAAGGCTGACAAAGGCACGTAACATGTCATCCTTCGATCCAATACCCGCTATAAATTCCAAATCGTCCACAATTGGTTGAATGCCTAGTTCCTCGCGTCGTTCAAGATCCATGAAACTCAAATACAAATCCCGAATTTTCTGGTGATCGCTTCCTGGGTCCAGGTTTTCCATCTTGGAAATATCGTCCACAATCGCCTTGAGCTGCTCCTGGTTCGCATCGAATAATTCGTTAATGACGCCATAGGCGGTTTTGTCTTCGGGGATTTCATTGGTCTTCAACCATCCGCCGTTGACATAACGGTAAAAGTCTTCTGTCGGATTCACGCTGGTATCCATGTTGGCAAGCAAAATTCCCGATGTCTTTGGCTTAACCACTACCGGCTCTTCTTTTACGCCCTGATCTTTTCCGCAGTTAATGAGGCAGAAAATGGTCAGGAGCAGGATCCCAAATCTCTTCATACGATCTCCTCCAATTCCCATGTAATAGTCTATTGATATGCCTCAAGCTGTGTGTGTTTCAAGACATACCAATAAAGCTTACGGGAAAGTAAAGGGTGGGTTCAAGCAGATTCAGACGAAATATTAGACCGATAATCTTTGATTTTGAACCGAACACTCTGATATTTCGTACAAATGGTCAACACAAGGGGGTAACAATGAAGCGATTATTAAGCCAGATACTTTTGTCAGCATTAGTGGGTTGGTGTCTTGCCGGAAACACGAAGCCCATTAAGATCGGAGAAGAATTTGAAATAGAATCCAAAGTAATGGGTGAAACTCGAACAGTTCTGGTGCACCTTCCAACAGGATATGAAACCGCAAACACGGCTTATCCCGTTCTCTACATGACCGATGGCCAGGCCCACATTAGGCATACAAGCGGAACTGTGGAATTTCTTGCCACTAACGGGCTGATGCCACGCATGATTATGGTCGCTATAACCAACACCAAGCGAACCAGAGACCTGACGCCAACCCATGTCGCGATGGAAGGCAGGCGGGCGAATGAGGAGTCGGGTGGTGCGGATCGCTTTCTCAAGTTCTTTGAAAAAGAGCTTTTTCCAGAGATAGAGAAAAGATATCGTACGTTACCTTTCAGGGTTTTTGCCGGTCATTCCTTCGGAGGTACCCTGGCCGTACACGCTTACACAAAACATCCCCACCTTTTCAACGCTACCATTGCCGTGTCTCCAGCCTTGAATTGGGACGACCAGGTCCTGCTCCATCAGGCAGAAGCTTTTTTTAAGGCTGAATTTGACGGGAAAAAGACGCTATTTGTGACTCTCGGTAATGAGCAGGGACCCATGAAAGAGTCCTACTTTAGTTTTGTTGAATTACTCAAACGACAAAAGAATCTCAATTGGGGTTCACACCTTTTTGAGGATGAAGATCACGGATCAGTCGTGTTGCGGTCACATTACTTTGGGCTGAAGAAAGTCTTCGATGGTTGGAGACCTGAACAACCTTTCGAAAACCTTGCCCAGGTTCAATCTCATTATAAAGATCTAACGGAACGTTTGGGTATCCAAGTTGAGCCTCCCGAACCCACCGTAAACATGTTGGGTTATCGACTCTTGCAACGCGGCGACACGAAGGCTGCTTTAGCCGCATTTAATTGGAATGTGGACCACTTCCCGAATTCGGCGAATGTCTATGACAGTCTAGGCGATGGCTACGTTGGAGCCGGCCAATTGGAAAAGGCCGTTGAATCATACAAAAAGGCCATTGAGGTCGGCTCGAAAACGGGACACCCATTTATGGATGCCTTTAAGGCCAATTATGAAAGGGCCAAACAACAATTGGCAGAAAAGGCAAAAGCCTCCTGAGACCCAACCCGTTCAGATGGGTCACTTTGCGTGACCCACTGGACGCTTGTAATAACGAAAGGGAAACCAGGATCCAACATATTGCCATCCCGTCTCATCCAGAAGGCGGCGTTTTAAACCCCAGTCGAGCGGTGTCAACCGCAGGTGTTCCCATGGTTGGTCCGATGGGCGCATCACCAGGTGTAGAATACCGAAGGAAACCAGATGATAGCCCTTGGCACCTTCAGTTTCGAGCATCTGCATTTCATTGAATGCCGTCGCCCCGTAGAGCACTTTCTCACGTTCACTGGACATATCCGCCTCGAAGCCACCGAAACGTTGTTGGGCTGCCTGCCGAGAGATGTTCAAGACATCTCCAATGGAGTTCCAGGAATGACCAATCCTGCGGGCCTGGTGCACTGCCTGGACCAAAAGGTCTTGCGATTCTTCCTGGGCTAGTTGCGCACGTCGGATGAGCTGTAGGTAGATTTCAGGGTTGTCCTTCTCCATTGGAGCCTCAGTTTGGGATCCCATAAGCGCCGCTTCGATTCCCTCTCGAATCTGACTTCGTTCCCCGGTGTTGTCACTCACTTCATTCATAGAGTCCCTCCCGAACCTTTCATGACTCGTGATCTATTAGTTTATACGGATGTGTCAATAAAAAGTTGACACCCGAGTAGGGCAAACAGGCCAGGGTTGAAACTTTTTTCGGGTTTAGCGTATGCATACTTACATCTTATGCCATGAGTGCTGCTATGGTTTTTTTCCATGCCACATTGGAACCTTACCAACCTTGGCTTCGGTTGCACGGTATCAACAGGATATGACAACTGATGTGATGCGTCATCACCACGATCAAAGAGAAAACGTTGGACACGCCCGGGCTGCGAACCTGGTCGTCGGAAGAAATTTGTTCAACACAGTAACTTTTGGAGGAATATCATGCCCAAATTTCAAGATTCAAAGCCTAGTTTGAGAATTATTAATATGGTGTTTATTATGCTTATGGCAGTAACTTTTTTGAGCGCACAGGACAAGCCTTCCAAGCGCCCTTCTGTCTCTGAGGTCCCTTACAAAAAGGTTCAGGCCCTTTCCGTTTTGGAAGGCAACTGGGAAGTTCAAACAAAGTATTCACCGGATGGAGGGGCAACCTGGTCCGCGTCTCCGGCTCACCAGGTGCAGGTCGAGATTATGCACAAAGGTATGGTGCTCGCCGAGCAGGTTCTGCAACCCACCAACGAGGGATTTACCATAATGTCCTTTCTTTCCTACGACCAGTACCGCAACGTGTATCGATTTGCAGCAATCGATGATGTGTGGGGGCTGATGGATATTTATGAAGGCACAATCCAAAATGAGAAATTAGTGTTGACCAACTTAAAAGCCAAAACCTTTTTCCCCATCGGAGATGGAAAATGGCGGGGATTTCGATTGATCTTGGAACTGAAAGATCATGCTCGAAAAATGATTATTGATGCTACAGACGATTATGGAGAATCCTGGAAGCCCGCCTTCATCGTTGATTACAAAAAAGTCGGTTAAAGATTTCTTTCGGTTAGAAAGGAAAGCATCCCTGCTCTCGTCATGCCCCTACCTTGGGGCGGGCGAGACCATCATCCACTCAATGAAAAGCCGACTTTCGTTTTTCATAGTCATAGATGAAAACGTTTGTTAAGAAACCGAAAACCCTATTCGAGTTGAGAAAAAACGCATACCTGGTTGCGTCCGTTTTCTTTTCCGAAATACAAGGCCCGATCAGCCTGGGCAATGCATTGTTCGAGGGAATCCCCAGAATGGCACTCGACCAGCCCAATCGTCATAGTCACATGGTGAGGGACTCTATTGAGCACAACAGGGTTTTGGGCAAGATACTGCCGGATTTTTTCGGCGATGATTTGCCCGCCCTTCTCATCAGTTTCGGGAAAAAGGAAAATGAACTCTTCACCGCCCCAACGCCCAACAAAATCTTGGCGACGGATCTGATTTTGGAGATAATCGGCAACATGAATTAGGACCTCGTCGCCCAGGTCATGACCATAGGTATCGTTGAAGGCTTTGAATTCGTCGATATCGCCTATTCCTACCACAAACGTTCGCTCGTAACGATCTGCCTCGGCCATGACATGCCTGAGTTTCTCGATAAAATCACGCCGGTTGGACAACCCTGTTAAGGGGTCTTTTCGAGCCATTTGCTCCATCTTGAGATAACTTTCCTTCAGTTCCTGGTTTTGTTGTTTTATTTTTTTGATCGACCCCGCCAATTGCAACATCGCGTTGGTTCTGGCCATGAGCTCCACGGAATCAACGGGTTTGCGGATATAGTCAGAAGCGCCCGCTTCCAATGCGGTTCTAAGGTTCTCTGAAGTCGTCATGACACCTGTACACATAATCACCGGAATATCTGCGCAGGTCGCACTGGCTCTTAGTTTCCTGATAAATTCAACCCCGCTCATCTCTGGCATGTGCCAATCAACAATAACCAGATCGGGCAACTTTTGTTGGGCAAGGTCCAACCCAATGGTCCCTCCAGGAGCCTTCAAAATGCGAAAGGGCGAATCCCATTCCCTGAAAGCTTGGACAAGAGCCTCCAAATTATCAGGTTCATCGTCAATGATAAGAATAGAAACGGTTGCCTCAGTCATAATTGATCCCTCTTCATCTTCCGATTAGCACAGCGAGATGACATTTGTTGCAGGTTTTTTGAAGCACTTTGCTGAATTTCATAAACCTTGTGTCGGTTCATTGTATCGTATGAATAATCTTTTCTTTTAATAGTGTACAATTGCTAACTCAAAACAATCAATTTTTTGTCGGTTGGGGAACCCTAGGCAGGGGCCTTGCCCAAGGAAAAGGACGAACAGGGTTAAGCTAGTGTTTGTTTTCCCTTCTTTTTGGCCCCCCAGCAACCTGAGCTCTGGTGATCTTTGATCCAATTAAATAGAAAAATGACACTCATTTTATTGAAGAGATGAGGTCATATTAAATGAACCCACACCATTCCCATTTTCTGAATCACTGATTTTTAGATGGAAAAAGATTTGATTCTATGCCTCTCAAGTTAAATCATTGATGCATAATCCGGGTTAAAGGTCCCGAAGTCGATCCCAATTGTTTCCGGCACGATGGATATTCCATTTAAGGAACATGATGATAATGGGGAAACTGAAGATACTGATATACAGCCAAAGGAAAAGGTCCCGCCGGAATATGTTCAGGGCTGTAAACCCGGGCACCAGCAGAATTACAAAGTAGTTGAACAGAATAAATCGAATTCCTCCCAATTGCCCAAAGGCCGATGGAAAAACTCCTCTTTGAATGGATCGCTCTACACTGGACCATAGCCCTTGGGTGACCAGCAGCATACCGATTTCAAGATGGGTAAGAGTGGTGGCCAATCCAACGGCCCAGCCGAAGTTGATCCACTGACCCAACAAAAGAGGTAAATAGGCCAGTAGGAAACAACACCCAAGCGCCCCCACCTTAGTCCATAACAACCTTGCCCCGGATACTGGAAAAAACCAGGTGCGCATGAACCCTTTCTGCTCCAGCCCGAACAGATTATTGGCCAAGAGAGAAAGCATTCCAACTTGGAATACGCCCAAAATAAAGGCACTGTCCTTTTTGGGAGGATCGCCGCCCAAAAAATAAAACCAGGCGAATATACTAAACACAAACAGAACCCAGAACTCCATTGTGTTCATGAACCTATAAAAGGAAAGAGTGAAATAGTTTCGAATTGGTATTCGTTGTGTCCTGAGCCTTTGGAGGGTGATAGGACCGCCCCCCTGGAGAAATTCTCTGGGCCGTCTAAGATGCGCGATCAGCAATCCATGGGTTACAAACATCTGTGGAAACAACACCACCTCTTGGTGATGGGATTTCAAAAGAGTCCATGCAAAGAGGGCTAGCACGAAAATGGTCATTAAAGAAAAGAAGGGTTTCAGGAGAAGCTTTTTTAGATTAATCTTCACCAAGAGAACCAATGTATAGGAGTGAATTGCAACTAACACCCACAAAAGACTGAAGCCACTAATTCCACTCCCTTTGTTTGCAAAAAAGAGTAGTCCCACAATGAGGAGTACGCCATTCATGGAGCATACTGGAACACATAGGGTTAAAACCCATTTCTGCCAAATGGTAAGGGGGCGAACATCTATGAATCTATGAAGTGTATGGAGTCGTTCGCTGTAGAGCAGCGGTAACAGGCCTGCGAGAAAAATAAAATGGACGCCTGTGGTCCCCTTGAGTTTGCCAATTGCAAAGGCCCCAAAGAAAAATAGCAGCAATTCAAAAGACACATTCTCGGCCGACAGAGAGTTGCGAATATGCCGCAGCATCACCCGCAAATTATGGTACAGGTAGACGCCAATTATGGCCATGAAACGGGACACCTCGGTTCACATGGGCTCTGATAATAGGAACGATAAGTCTGGACCAGGTTAGCTTGTGCGATCGCGCCCCCCTGTTCTTCGATAAGCTGCCCTTCTACAATGAACCCGGCCCTGTCCAAAACACCGGGTAAAAGGTGTAAAGTGTGAGATGTCAGAACGACGGAACCGCCCTTTTCTCTATAGGATTGTAGAAGGTTTAACAGTCGAAGGCTGGCAACGGGGTCGAGACCCTCAAAAGGTTCATCCAATAGGACCAATTCAGGACGGTGCATAAGGGCAATGCATAGACCCAGTTTCTTTTTCATGCCTTTTGAACACTCACTGGCCAACCTGTTACGCCGTTCCGATAACTCAAAATACTGCAACCAGGATTCGACCGTCTCCTTCGCATGTGCGATTTCTCGTACGCGTGCTTCCAGCGTCAGGTTTTCATGTAGGGTTAAATCACTAAAGTGATCTTCGCCATCGAGAAAAACACCGAGCCTGCGATAAATGTCTAAACGACCACTGTCATAGTCCCGATCCAGGATCGCCACATCGCCTTTCCCTGCGCGCAATAGACCACATAGGATTTTCACCAACGTGGTTTTTCCACTGCCATTCGGACCCAACAGGCCCAACACTTCTCCCCGACCAAGAGAAAATGAAACATTCTCCAAAACGGGATGCGCTCCGTAGGCCTTCGTCAGCCCTTTGACCTCAAGTGTGTACCTGTTATGGCACCCGTTTTCGTTTCTTTGCTCTCTTTGCAACATTAATTACCCGTTCCCTTTTCTACAACGAATTCCAGTCCTGTTAAAGTGACAGGTCGAAGAGGGGTTTTCACATGACGATTTGGAAGCTTGCGTTACATCCAAGAGTTGCTGCCCGCATTCTTAACTCAACGCCAAGGCTGAACCGAAATCCCATCGTGCAGAAGGAATGGGCTGCGAAATGCAAATAGGACCTTAGTTCCACCGCCTAAATGCACCGATCTCTCAGAGAACCATTGAGCTACCAAGTCAATTGTACGCCCAATCTTTCATACGGGTTTCTCAGAAGGTACCATCATCACCATTTCAATGGTGGGAATTCTCATTGTTGGTGGTAGAGGTATTTGCGTTCAGGTTAGCTTTTAAGCTGATGGATGCAGAAGCAACGCGAAAAATAAATGAAGTGCGCTTTCAGCCAATATATACAGTGGGTGCGATCACGACACGTTTCCTGATTGATGTTCAGCAACCAAGTCTATCGAACGCAACAAAGCCATACGTGATAGGTTGCGACACATCCCGGCCGAACAAGATGACGACATGCGAGAACCATACTGGACTACCTGAAAATGTAAATTGTTCCCCGATATCTGACAATCTCAACCCTAACCTAAAGATCCGACAGGGATAATTCCCATTGTAATGGGTGCCTTTTTTCGCAAACAATCAATTCCAGCTGTTTACGACCGCTACTAAATCATGAACGGGTTTTGTTGGCCAATCCGTAACACCTAAATCAGAATAATACGTACCATGAAAACGGACGATAACTCCGTGACGATAATTATAAGGCCCAAATTTGGAGAAACCTATGGCCCAAAGTCGTCCCTTTTTATCAAAAAGCAGTTTCTGAGGCTTATCTTCAGTTCCATATCCTAACGAAAATTCGCCATTGTTCCCAAAGCTAGGGTCAACATTTCCAACCATGTTGCACCTTCGAAATACATAGGTGTTGTTGATGCCGCCAAGTGCTTCGCTTCCTCCTCCGGCTTGCCAGATTAATCCGCCACGGACAGCAACAGCATCATTTTGACTAAAAAGATTAACGGAAGTCGAATGTATTCCATCAACGCCAAAACTGGAGTCCAAAACGCCATCCGACATGTACATGGCCGTTAAGGCCTGCAGCTGGGTATCGTCTCCAGTGCGGCCTACAACGATGATGCGTTGATCGGGTAGAAGTGTCATGTTTTCAAATCGTTCATCAAAACCCAGATCTAACACGGTTGTCCCATTTATCCCAAAATTTGCATCTAAAAACCCAGATTGGGAATATCTGAGAATGAACCCATCCCAATGGCTTCCTTGGTTTATGGAGCCAGAAAGCAAAAGATCACCGTTCGCATCCTGGAGTACGGTCTTTGCCTGAGCGGATTTATCAAAACTGGATATTACCAATCCTGTCCCGTCTATCCCAAAATCAGCATCCGAACTTCCATCTGGAAGAAATCGATACAAAAAGGGTTTAGACAAGCCACCTTCTTGAAGGTGTCCTGCCAAAACAAGTTTCCCGTCTGATTGAATAACAAGGGAGGATGCCGTGAATCGGGCATACTCCAATCCTGGTAATATATAGCCATCACTTCCAAATTGTGGATCAGGGTTGCCTTGTGAATCGAAACAATAAAGAACCGTTTTTTTGGCACTATCGTAGTAGCCAGCTGCATAAATATTACCCGATTCAGAAAGGGCCACAGCTACAAATCTCTCACTTTCACTACCAAACATGTCAATTTTTTTCCACCCAACAAGAGAAAAACTCGTATCAAGCTGGCCTGTTTCGTCAAGACGAAGGATTAATGAGTCCATAGTTAACCCCCCCCAAACTGTGCCAACGAGAACCATTTTTCCATCTGCCTGTTCTGCGATATCAAAAAACGGACAAATTGAGTTTCCACCTATAGAATTAATGGTATATTGCGCCTTCCCAGTCCCATTAAAGGTGGTATCCAATGGGTTCATGCTTTGCACAAAGACAATGAGTAACAATGAGATCATTCCGATCCTCCGGAGATTCAGACTAAAAAGAATAAGCTTTCACTCATTCCTCTAAGTCAGGTATCGAAGACCAATCGAAAAAGCCGCCATTTTTTTGATTTCAGTGTTTCCAACCATCTAATATCGATCCTTATTAACATGTTAAATCCGGACGAGTTCAAAGGATTTTGGGGTGGTGACTGCTCATCACCGCGTACCTACGACATCAATACAAAAACGACGCGACAAATGAGTTGAATGCGCTTTCAGCCAAAAGTAGCGATGGGTGCGATCAAGGCCCTTTTTTTGATCGCTGCCCAGCAACCATACCTTTCGAACCAACGAGACCAACCCTGATACGTTGCAACAGATCCAGCCAGGAAAAAAAGGCGATGTGCGAGAACCATACTAGATCCCCTGAAAATGTAAATTGCCTCCCGATTTCAAACAATCTAAACCCTAAACTAAAGATTCGCCGTGGAGCATTCCATTTTTATGGGTGTCCCTTGTTGTTTCCTATCGGGAGTGCTCTCTTCTTTGATTCCGATACCAGCCCTTACCAAAACAATTCTTTTAACCGTTGGGTGCTTAGGTGCAACTTCTTCCTTCCGATTGCGAACACTATCAAGGACCATCTGTGAAAAAATATACCGTCACGAGGTGTGAAATGATAGGAGTGCAAAAGAAGGGTATCATTTCCGGTTTATGGTGTGTTCTCTTTTTTGGAATACCCTCAACCGGCCAGGACCGTAACAATACGATTCAGTACCAATCTGTCAATCATCAGGGTCTGGATGTCCACTTCCGAGTGTTTGGATCGGGAACCCCACTATTAATTATTGGCGGTGGACCAGGAGATCATCCGGATCGCTATATTTCACTATGTGAAGGTTTTAAAGAAGGGGTCCAGGTCATCTTGGTGGATCAGAGAGGTACCGGGAAAACCATACCCCGGCCCTTTGATTCGAGTACAATTTCTGTCGCCCAGACATTGGGTGACTTTGAGGCCATACGTCGACATCTCGCCATGGATCAGTGGAGTGTTCTTGGGTTTTCCTATGGGGGATTTATCGCATCCCAATATGCCGAGACTCATCCCACTTCCGTGAGGTCTTTGGTTCTGTTGGAATCCATGGGCTTGGACACCAAAGCCTTCACCTATTTCATGGACAACATTAGGTCGAGGTTGAGTCCGGCCGATTTGCAGGTGGTTGAATATTGGAATGACCCGGCGCGAATGCAAGCCGATTCCCATCATGCCATCGTGGAACGCATTCGTGCCATGATGCCGGGATATTTCTATGACCGTCAGAAGTCTCTGATCGTAAGCCAAGCCATGAAGGATTCGGATTTCAACTTTGAATTGGGCCAATGGATTTGGCAGGACATTCGGGACAACCACTTGGAGCTCACGGCTGAACACTCTGTCTATCAAAACCCTGTCCTGATTCTTCACGGAAGACAAGACCCTCTCGGGGAGTCCGTGCCATTGCGTCTTAAGAATTTTTATAAAGGTTCAAGAATGAAAATCATTGAGAAATGTGGTCATTACGCCTGGGTGGAACAACCCGAAGAAGTGTACTCATCCATCTCTGACTTCATAGCGCCACATCATCCCTGATTGCCATCCAATGCGGGATTGCTGAGTCGATAACGTTGGATAAATTTCGGATCGGAGCAAGCACGGTTTTCCAGCATTTGTGAGTCTCCTCTTTTCCTAAATTGGGATATTCTGAAAGATTCGATGGCTTTTTGATTTTCAGATGAGCATTTTTAGAGCATAACTCCAAGAATCAATACTATTTTGGTCCTACAACTTGTTCCATGAGTTGTTTCTTGCGGCGACGGCTGACTTTAAATTGGAGTTGGCCAGGAAGTATCACCACGGTTTCGGGTGTTTGATCGATTTTTTGTAATAGAGAGAGATTGATCAGCACGGATTTATTCACCCTAAAGAACAGGGGATGTAACTCGCCCTCGTGCTTTTTAAGGCTTCCTCGAGCAAAAAGGATCTGGCTGGCACAATGGTAACGCAAATAGTCGCCATCACTTTCAATGGCCAATAGCTCTTGTGAAGGGATGAAATGGATGTTGCCATCAGCCTTTACTCTTATTTTCAATCCGCTATTTATTGATCGGATTTGGGCAACGATGTCCCCAGGTAACTTCTTTGTATGGTTTTCATGCACGCGTTGCCTAACACGGTCCAAGGTTTGTTCGAACCTTCTTGGTGCATAGGGTTTAATTAAATAGTCCAAAGCGTAGGCTTCAAATGCTTTAACGGCGTATTGCTGATACGCGGTCACAAATACAATGAAGGGAGTACCATCCACACTTATGGCTTCCAAGACGTCAAAGCCGTCTACTTCTGGCATTTGTATGTCGAGGAAAACAACATCGGGCTTGGACAAGAGAATCCCTTCGATCGCAGATCGACCATTGGAATAAGTTCCGCATAATTCAAAATCGGAGTGGGCCTTAAGAAGGGCCGAGATTCCCTCCCGACAATACTTTTCATCATCGACAATCACCACTCGTATCGGCGTCATGCGTAATCTTCTTGCTGTTTCGATAGTGTCAAAGTAACCTCTGTACCTCCTGCTTCTCGAGGTTTGAGCCTCAAGGTAGCCTGCCCCGGTTTGTACAACAGTTTCAATCTTTGGATCGACGTGTGCAGCCCCATCCCTGAGTCTTTTTCAAGGTCGAAGGTTTCCGAAATGCCTGCTCCATCGTCTTCAATCTTTAGGATGATGTGTTCAGAGGTTGATTGCGCCGTAATCCATATATGTCCTGAGTCCAATTTTCGATCGATGCCATGCTGAATGGCATTCTCGACTAGCGGTTGCAAAATCAAAGGTGGCACTTGTGTTTTAAGTGAATTTGGATCGATATCACGCACGATTTTGAGTCGATCCTCGTAACGAACGGTTTGGATATCAAGGTACATATCCATCAGCTGAAACTCTTCGCCCAATTCACACCAGTGTTCTTGACTAATTTCGGCGATTCTTCGCAAAAGGGTTCCTAGCGAATCGCAGGTTGCGGCAGCCTTTTGCCCCTGATTTAGCAGGCTAAGGTGGCTAATCGTTTGTAGGGTGTTCGAAAGGAAATGAGGTTGGATTTTCAAGTTCATGGCTGCTAACCTTGCGTCCGACAGTGATGCTTTTAATTCAGCTGCATGAGCTTTTTGTGCAGTGATTTCTTTTTTGGATATCCATGTCCAGGCAACTCCAAGAATGGCCCAATAGGAGAAAATTTTTAAGTGGAGACTCCAAATAGTTTCGATTTTCCAGGTTTCCAAGGCATTTACCCAGGAAAAATTCCCAGATTTTAACCAAGGGATATAGAGCGCATAGAGCAACATATTGACTAAACTGAATAGAATCGCTAGACCCATGTGAAGGGGAAAAGCAGGAAATATCGATCTCAAGGGGATTCGAACGGCGAAATAGTAAATGGCAGGAGTCATGGCTGCCCAAATCATGTAAATGTTCCAGTTAACCCATGCCTCGTGCCATGAAAAGGATTGGGAATCGCGATAAAAAGATTGGCTGCTACTCAAAAGGGCAGGAACGGACCAAAGCAGAACGATAAAACATGCTGAAAGCAGATATTTTCTGTACTGCATTTGATCCTCCTTTTTTCTTTATTATGTTACACGGGTTCCAATCAAACGAGTTTCCTTTTCTTTTTTGATTTTGATCCATTGAATTTCACGATCCTCCAGTTGAAGATTTATCATCCAACTACCCGCCCCTTGACCTAATCGAAACATACACAAGGTTGGGTGGACGATTTGAAGTGGTGTGGCAGCCTGATCGGGGAGGGTAATTACCAGCGTTTCATCTTGTTCTGAGATTGTCAGAGGGCCAACCCCCTCAACAGACCATTGGCCTACCCATAGCTTTCTTTGTTTTTTACCTAACTTGGGTTCTTCGGGTAATTCAAATTGTCGATCATCAATGTCGACATTAACTTCTCTCTTGGTAATTTGATATATACTGTGTTCACCTGGAAAAATCGATTCAGTCCGCTGGGGCAAAACCACATTACCTACTTTAGTGTAGTCCTTGCGCAAACGAGTGACATGGGATGGGCCCTGGCTGGTGTGAATGGCGCGTGACATTTTGACAAGGAAATGTGTGGTTGTGTCAAAAAACACGTCCTCAGTTTTCTGGTTGGGATGGGTGTAAACCAGGTGATGCAATGAGGCATCACCCTCTTGAACGGTTCCCCGATAGGAAACATTGATTCCTCGCTCTTTTAAGGTCAAAAGATAAGGCCATTTTTCAGTATTATTTGCATTTGAAAAGGTCTCGGATTGCGACATCGGGTAGGGCGCCATGGCACCGTCATTTTGGGTCCATTTAAGCTTCCCATTGGATGCAAAAATAAGTACGGGTGAGTATTTCGGAAGCCCAGTGGGGGATTCGTAATAGCTTTTTGATGGGGCTTTCTCCAAACTCACAAACGGTGCCTCGCGGTAGAGTTCACCTTGCAGATAAATTTTGTGAACTCCCTCCTCGCGAATGCTTGTAATACCTCGTAGGGCTTTTTCCCCACCCATGGCTTGAACACAGTTCATAATAATCTGTTCTGCATGTACTTGTGGTTGTTGACAGAAAATAATTAGGCATAATGTGATCATGTTTGACTCCTATAGAATGCTTTGCTCGTAGCATTATTCGTGAGAAGTATTCAGGAGTTCAATGCCTTCGATAATCGGTTAATTCGGCGCGATAATTGGTTGAAAGAGTGGCTTTTACGGTGTCTTTTTTGGGTGCCAATCCTTTTTGGTTCACAAAGAGGCTGCAGGGTGTGTCCCTCAAGATCGTCCCTGCGGCAAGTATGATGGGAGACCATTCCAAAATGAATAACCTTCTGAAACCTGATACAATACCGGAACTAGTTTATCGTTTGGAGGCACACTGTCCTGGGTTCTAACGGGACAAGTATCGATTAGCTCGATAACGGTAGGGCATCGTCAGGAGGAAGCAAGCATGAGAGTTAGACAGGCAACTTGTGACGATACCCAAGAAATAAGGAACCTCATCCTTCGCTCTGCACACCCGATTACAAATGCGGATATCTCAGCAGCAGGCTTTCTTACCTTTATGAACTATATGGAGCCTCACCAGGTTGAAAAACGCTTATTGGACCTGAATTACTGGACAAAGGTGTGTGAAAGTGATGATGGAACCATCGTGGGAATGATTTCATTTCACGGATCCCAAATGGAGCAACTTTTTGTAGCTCCTGAGTTTCAGAGGCAGGGCGTCGCAACTCGGTTGTGGGAAGTATCAAAGGAGGGACTTGGCACAAACGGTGTCCTTGAAGGAATGCTTGTGTACGCTTCAACTGAGGCAATTGCCATGTATAAGAAATTCGGTTTTAAAGCTACAGGGAAAGCCAGATCACCCAAAGGCATCCGCTATACACCGATGAAGTTATGAAACCACCTGATTCCAAGGTTGCTCGAAGCCAGGTAATGGTTCGTTCAAATTCCCATTTATTTCCAGGTTCAAGCAGGTAGCCGGGCCGTCGGCCCGATTACCTGCCATCCTGTTTTGTTAGAGTTGAGGCCCAGCAGCGACTAGCGCTTTGCCTTCTTCATTATCGGTGTACTTTTCAAAGTTCTTGATGAACCTTGAAGCCAAGTCTTTGGCTTTTTCTTCCCAGTCCGCCTTGTTTTCGTAGGTGTCCCTTGGATCTAGGATGTTGGGGTCAACACCGGGAAGCGCGGTGGGAACTTCAAGGTTGAAAACAGGTATGTTTTTGGTATCGGCGCTTTCAATGGAACCATCCAGGATGGCATCGATAATTCCCCGCGTGTCTTTAATGGAAATTCGCTTATTGCTGCCATTCCAGCCCGTATTAACCAGGTAGGCCTGAGTATTGTTTTGTTCCATTTTCTTGACCAATTCCTCACCGTACTTGGTTGGGTGCAAGGTCAAAAATGCTTCGCCAAAGCAGGCAGAGAACGTTGGTTGGGGCGTGGTAACACCTCGTTCAGTTCCCGCAAGTTTTGCTGTAAATCCTGACAAGAAGTGGTACTTGGTCTGATCAGATGTCAACTTGGAAACAGGAGGAAGAACACCGAAAGCATCAGCTGAGAGGAAGATAACCTTCGTTGCGTGACCTGCCTTTGAAACAGGCTTGACGATGTTCTCAATATGGTAGATCGGGTAGGACACCCGGGTGTTTTGGGTGACTGAAGAGTCGGAAAAGTCCACCTTGCCATCTGCATCCAAGGTGACATTCTCAAGTAGGGCGTTTCGCTTGATGGCTTTATAAATATCCGGCTCGGAATCAGGATCCAGGTCGATGGTTTTTGCATAGCATCCACCTTCGAAATTGAATACACCGTCATCATCCCAACCGTGCTCATCATCTCCTATTAAGGCCCTTTTCGGGTCGGTAGACAATGTGGTTTTCCCCGTTCCAGAAAGACCAAAGAAGATGGCGACATCGCCATCTTTTCCGACATTTGCAGAGCAATGCATAGCAGCAATTCCCCTGAGTGGCAGGTAATAGTTCATCATGGCGAACATGCCTTTTTTCATCTCTCCGCCATACCAGGTACCGCCAATGACCTGCATTTTTTCGGTCAAATTAAACACGGTAAAGTTTTCAGAGTTCAGTCCGTGACGTTTCCAGTCGGGGTTTGTCGTTTTAGAACCGTTTAACACGACAAAATCAGGTTCACCGTATGTCTTTAACTCTTCTTCAGTCGGTCTCAAGAACATATTAGTGACAAAATGCGCTTGCCAAGCGACTTCTACGATAAACCGTACTTTGAGACGCGTATCCAGGTTGGCACCACAAAAAGTGTCGACGACAAAAAGCTTCTTGCCGGAGAGTTGATCGGCGACCGTTGATTTCAATTCATTCCAAACTTCCTGGGTCGTAGGTTTGTTATCGTTTGGAGATTCAGGGCTCGTCCACCATATGGTGTCTTCCGTTATACCGTCTTTGACGATGAACTTGTCCTTGGGAGAGCGTCCCGTGAATACTCCCGTCATGACATTGACCGCACCCAGTTCGGAGAGTTGTCCTTTTTCAAAACCCTCAAGCCCGGGCTTCATCTCTTCGTTAAACAGTGTTTCGTAAGAGGGATTATAAATAATTTCCTTCACGTCGTTTATGCCATATTTTGTCAGATCAATTGTTGCCATTATTACCTCCCAGTTGAGATCCTGTCCTCTTGAAAGCGGAGTAAAGTAGTAGCCAATCAGTAAATTAGGCGCATCAACCCTTTTTCAGAAGAGAATGAACCAAATCTGTATGTTTACAACCTTATTGCTGAACTGCTTCCCAATTGCGAAAGAGCACTGAAGCACTCCACGCTTTTGTGTCAAAGGCAGTTTCTGTGAAAAAAAGTATAGACCAAATAGAGGATTCTGTCATAGGTTTTTCATTAGGTGAACGCGCAATATGATCCGTCGCTTCATGGTACCACCGAAGGTTCAATGCAGAGTAAAACGGTATGGTAAACAACCGTTTACGTGCCCCATTGCTTCAGATTTTCTTCGATGTGTTGACTCAAATGTTTTCGATTTTAGAAGGGATTACGAATTGTGCTCGTATTCAATAGTATTATTGTACGTTATTGTGGGCATGTTTATCGTTTCGTCATGTTTTTCGCCCATGTAACATTCAAATTAACCGATCAGCAGGCTCGAGCGGGATAGCCATTTTTTACACTTGGGCTTTGGTCCTTACCCACAAATTTCGAAATGCTGCTCGCTGATCCTGCCTATTTGGAATCTGGTCGTATCCCAGCCACTGAATTCAATGACGTTTCCATGCTTCCACTGAAGGAATTCAGCTTGGCAAGCCCGAATCGGCCCAACCCCCCTCAACAACCTTCTACGAAAAAATTCGTACTTTCTCTTGACAGCTGGCACGACTGAAGCTACATTGTACGAAATGTTTCGTAGGAGGAGTTCTTGAAGCAGCCTACTCCGGCCGAGATGGCCATACTCAATTTGCTCTGGAAGATGGGGCCTCTGACGGTTCGCCAGGTGCATGAAGCCCAGAACAGGCACCTGGAACCTAATCGGCAAACGGGCTACACAACCACGTTGAAAATCATGCAGATTATGCATGAAAAGGGTTTGCTCAAACGTGACACCTCGGGTCGAAGCCACATATATCAGTCCAACTGGGATGTTGCAGAGGCTCGTTCAAGCATGTTGAATGACCTGATTGACACTGCTTTTCAAGGATCGAGTTTCGGTTTGATCATGCAAGCTCTTGGGGATCACCAAACCTCTTCAGAAGAGTTGGAGAAAATTAAATCTTTCTTGGCTGATATGGAATCAAAGAATGGAGGTGTGTCGTGATGGGTTCAATCCAGGTATCAGTGCAGAATCTTGGCTGGGTCTTGTTGCACAGCCTGTGGGTTGGGGCGCTGGTGTGGTTAACCGTGAAAATCCTCTATATTATTATTCCCGCGCGTCTTGCTGCCCTCAGGTACAAAGTAGGGTTACTCGGTATCGTTGCATTAAGCGTATGGGTCGGATGGCTAGCCCTGCAGCAATGGCGCCAAACCGATATTGAGGTAGCGCCCTCTGCCTCTGTTGCTAGCGTACAAGCCAGCATTTATCAACAGCCGATCAACCATGCTGGTCCTACATCATTTGTGGGGCTTGATGAGCTTGATTGGCTGATTAGCCGGGTGGAACCCCTCAATATTGGCCTGGTTATCTTCTGGTTCATTGGTCTCTTTTTCAATCTGATTCGGACTGGACTCCAGTACCGTTTTTCTCAAAGCTTAAGACATCGTGACCTATTTCCCTGCTCGCGCGATCTTCAGGAGCGTGCCAATAAATGGGCTATTGCGATGAGAATCAGGCCTGAAGTCACGCTCAGACTCAGTTCCCGCGTGCCCATGCCTTGTACGATGGGTTTTCTTAAACCGGTCATTCTCTTTCCGATTGGAATGTTGACCTCTATTCCTAACTCCCAACTCGAGCTCATTCTTCTCCACGAGCTTGCACATGTGAAGCGCCGCGATTACCTTGTCAACCTTTTCCAATCTGTTTTGGACATCCTGTTTTTCTTTAACCCAGGATACCGAGCCATTTCTAGCATGATCCGGGCTGAACGAGAGCATGCCTGCGATGACATGGCAGTTTCACTCAGTGGCACTTCGGTGGATTACGCCAAAGCACTTGTCCAGTTGGTTGAAACACAAACACTTCACTCAAAGCTAGCCATGGCATCTGCCCGCAATAAGGAGGTCCTAATGCATCGAATACAGCGTCTTTTCCAAATTCAGCCTCAGTCTTCAATCGTCAATTTCAAAGCAATCTCCGTTTTAGGTCTTTTAATCAGTACCTGCTTCCTCGCAGCCTTTGGTTGGAGCAGTACGAGCGTGGAGGACTTCGCCCCATCAACAAACGTTCGCCTGGAACCGGTATCAGCGGTAATATCCCAGGAGGAAAGTCAGGCAGAAGATCAGAAAGCGCTTGCTGAAGCGAAGGAACAGCTGAGACGCCAGGAAATGGAGCTAAGGGCTCAGGAAAAAGCCCTACGAGAAAAGACCAGGGAACTTGAGCGCAGGCAAATTGCAATGAAGCAAAAAGAAAAAGAGATGGCTATCCAGGCAAAGAAAATGAAACAACAATTCGAAAATCAGGCTAAACAGCAAGAGAAACAACTCAAACATATGGAAGAGCAGCAGCGCAGGAGGGATGCGGAGAAGGTAGAGGCACAGATACGATTACGGGACAAGCAAATCGCCGACCAAAAACGCATCGAAGAAAAGCAAAAGGCCCAAATGGAGCGTCAGGCCAAAGAGTACGAGGAACAAAAGCAGGAGTTAGAGCGTCAGAAACGGCATCAGGATGAGGCTGCTGCGAAACTTGAAAAGGAAAAAGCCAAGATAAAGAAACAGAAAGAGGTTAAGGAGCTTGCTCCCAAGCCAGATAAACAATCAGCTACTTCAATGAAAGGTGGCGCTGAATTGCTTTGCAAGCTGCTCGAGCAGAATGGTTGGATAGAGCCTGAAGAAAATATGGTTCTCATCCTAACTCGCAAGGATATGAAACTCCATCGTGTCACCCGGGATAAGGCGCCCTGGGTAAAAACCCAAACTCCACACGCACGCAACGAGTTGATCAAACTTTTCCAAGATGAATCGGGAGCGTATATTGATTGGTCGAATACCTTGCGCATCGAACGGAACGGGAACGCCCTTAACGTGTCCTTATCCAGTTACCATGGCACAGGCGCTTACCATGGCTTTGCAGATTCAGGAATGTCTCACTCAATACCCCCTTCGTTTCCTTCGAATGGTCGGTGAGCATCCTGTCCCCCTCTTTTTAATTGGATGTGTTGTCACCAGGAAGTCTTAGGCGTAACATAGGAGGGCCACGAGCTTCTGAGCTCAATCTTCGCTATCGGAGTGACTATGCATACTGAACACAGAAGGGGCATCACGGTCCTGGATGCTCAATTCATGAAACCGGAATTTGCGGCCAGCTACCTCATCATGGAAGGCGATCAGGCCGCATTCATCGACACGGGAACAGCGTATTCGGTTCCGGAATTCATGTGTGAGCTCGAGCGAAAGGGTATGAAACCCGAGCAGGTTCGGTATGTGATCCTAACCCATATTCATTTGGATCATGCTGGTGGGGCAGGTGCCTTGATGCAAGCATGCCCCGAAGCCACTCTTATTGTTCATCCACGGGGGTATCGCCACATGGTCAACCCCGAGAAGCTGATCCAGGGAACATATGCTGTGTTCGGCGAGGAAAATGCAAAACGCCTCTATGGAGAGATCCTGGGGATTTCGGAACATCGGGTTCGGGCCACGGAATGCCCCATGGATTTGGACTTAGGTGGGAGGACGCTGCACCTTTTTGATGCGCCAGGACATGCGAAGCACCATATCGGTATTTGGGACGAAATGAGTCGTTCGATTTTCACGGGTGACTGTTTCGGACTTTCCTATCGTTTCTTTGATACAGAGCGTGGTGCTTTCACCTTCCCAACTACTACGCCAGTTCATTTCGACCCAGACGCTATGCATGCGACGGTGGAGCTCTGCCTGAGTTTCAAACCCGAATGGATCTGTCCCACCCATTTTGGAGCCATTGGAGATGTGCCTGCCCAGGCAGAGCGGATGCACCGCCTGATCGATGGTTTTGTGGAATTGGTCAACCGTATGGGGCCAAAGGAAGATCGTCACAAGAAGCTTATCCTCGCAATGGGGGAATTGCTGTTTAAAGAACTCCAGGACCACGGTGTTTCCAAGAGTTACGAGGCCTGTCTACCTTGGCTGGAAAAGGACCTGGACCTAAATGCCCAGGGCCTTCTTTTCTGGTGGGACACCCGAAACCGTTAGAGGTTTCACTTCACTTTTTTGAAGATATAGCCCGCTTTTTCGGCTCCCCAGACCTGCTTGTCCTGGTCGTTGTAGCCGCGATCCCAACTTGTCAGGCTAGTTTCTGTGACAACGATATCGGTTGTCGCATAGGTTGCGCCACGCAACTTGCTGGTGCAATCTTTTTCATTGGTCCCACCGACATAGGAGGATCCCTCTTTCTTCAAGATCACCTTGCAACCTTCACGGATCGTAAGGTCTTCCTTTTTGAGTGATTTGAAGCGCTCTTTATCTTGAAATGCATTGATGAAGGCTTCGGGTTCTGGGAGACTGAAAATCTCGCTTGAGAAGCGCTGATCTTCAAGAGCGACCAAGTGATAGACGCGTTGACGGTAGGGCTGCTGAAGATGGGTTGCGGCCGCCTGCTCGACATAGAACCATACACCGTCCGAGTCTTCGTCCCAAATTCGGAACATCTCAAGTCGAATATCGAAGAAATCTTGATCGGCCTGACTCTGTTCCTGGCTTGAGAACGACCCCGTCATCCATGCAGCGAGCTCCTCAAGTGATCCGGAGTTTTGTGGGGCACCAATCAATAATAAACAAAATAAAATCATTAAAATATCCTTCTAGTATGTCATTGTTCGCATTCATGCGAAGAGGCATGAGGATTGTACCCTGAATGGCACAAAGGGATCTATGTCCTTTTCCAACCGAAACAGACTTTGCGAATGAACGTTCATGGGGAGAAGGGGGGTCTAATGCGGATTCACCAATCCAAAGGAACGAATCCGCATGCCACGCCTCCTGATTAGGTTGAACCAGGCGTTATTGCGCTTTCTATTATGTTTAACGACATCCAGCATTAACCGTCAGATGATTCCAACAGAGCCCTCACGGATCCATCCGTTATAGCCATTGCTCAGCCGAACCCGTAACCATCCATTCGTCCTATCGAGAATGGTCACGCGCTTACCTTCATAGACAGAGAAGCTCACTTCTTCACTGGGCGAGGGTCCCGAACGCACAGTGGCTTCCTCCATCAGAATGACCCCGCGGTCATGTGTATTCAATACACGGTGTTGAAATAGCAACATGGCAGTGGTCAGCAGGCTGAGAAGTGAGAGGACTCCAATAAGAACTCGAAGCTGAGGGCTCATGCCCTTGATGACGATGAAGGTCCAGCCCAAACCTGAGACCAGAATTAACAGCAGGGTCATCCAAAAGATCAAGTTGAAGGGCAGGGCGTACATGAGCTTGCGAATCCGTTCGGCCATCACATCGGCATTGGGGTCGGATTTTGCGTTTGCCCGGGCAGCAAGAGCGCGTTTCAGATTGTGGTTGATATCCGCATGAAAGGGTTCATAGTGCAGTGCCTTTTCGTAGTGCAGAATGGAGGGTCCAATCTGGCCGGTTTTGAAATAGGCGTTCCCGAGGTTGAAGTGGAGGTCGCCGTTCTGAATTCCACGATTTACCAAGGCCTCATAGTGGTCGCGTGCGAGCTCATATTCTCCGTTTTGATAGGCCTGATTCGCCAATTCCCATTGGGTTTTGGCATCGAGTTGATCGGTCTTGCTAGCCGAAGGCACGGTGGGGACATTGCCCGGCTGTAATAGGAAGATCCATAGGAACCAAATCATTTGAACACCTCCTCCGCTTGTTTGACAACGTCCTGAACACGTTGGAGGATCTGATCACGCGAGGTACTGGACGCAGGCGTGAAGCGGGCAAAGTCGCAGGATTCCACACAATCGACAAGATCCCGGTAAAGCGTTTCGGGTGCGCCTCGTTCTTCAAGGTAACGTTCGATTTCGTCGAGCAACAGGCCTTGACCAGCTCGCCCCATTTTTGAACCAAAGTAATCCATCATGGCTGAGGAGAGGTCCGAAAAAAACTCTGGGTCATCACCTGAGGCGCGCTTCCTAAGTTGTTTCGAACGACTCTGGAATTCTTTAAAGGCAAGCATGGGCTTGAGCTCTTCGCGTTTTCCCATCCAGGATTCTCGTGCACGTTTCGTGAAGAGAATCAGCAGATTACCTACCAGCAAAGCAGTGAGAAGGTAGACCAATGACATCGGGTTTCGATGCGCGAAGGAATGCGTCTTCCAGCCCTCGGCATTGAAGTGAATAAACCTTAAGGAGGTGTCTTCTCGCGTTTCAGGATCGGGTGCCGTGGCATCTCCTGTGCGCAACTGGTCGGGTAAGCGGGATCCCGGCTTCACGTTAATCGTCTTTGCCTCAGTATTCAAGGTAACGTAGTCCTTTTTGGTCAGGTCGAAATAGGAGAACGTGACTGGTGGCACTTCAAAGGTGCCTTCCGATTTAGGCACCAGCGCATAAACCCAGGTTTTTTTTGTGATCCGTCCGTTTGCTTTTTCAACAAGGGGTGCTCCACCATCGAAAACCTCAAAATGTTCCTGAAGCGCCTCAATATCAAGGGTTTGAATGGCGGAAAAGTTACCGTCACCACTGAGGATGTATTTCAGCGACAGCGTTTCACCAACAGCCAGTTCGGATGTGTCCACCTCTGAAGCCAATTCAAAAAGGCCCACAGCCCCCGAAAAGAAATCGGGTTGGCCTTCCTGGGGTAACGGAAGAATTTCTAATTCGAGGGGCTTAGTTTCCCTGCGTACTTTTTGTTCGTTCATGAAACCGCCAGTCGATACTACGAGGTCGAATACGGCAGGATCGATGGTCAATTTTCCATCTCGATTGGCGTAGAGAAGTTTGCGATCTACCAGGCTTGCATTGTAGGTATTCCCATTACGTTCGACCCGCTGCATGCGCTGATCTCCTAGCTCGACATCCTCAATCCAGAAATCGGTCAGCGTCGGCCAGTCCAGGGACGAACCACGGGGGTTGATAGTGACTGCATAAAAGAAGAGATGCATGTCGACAGGAATCGCTTCACCCACATAGTAGGTTGTCTTGGGAACCGACATCTCGGCAAAAATTTCGGGTTGTCGCGACGAACGCCTGCGCGTCTCAAAAGGACTTTGGAAGAAATCGTCAAAAATCGAGTTGCGTCGTCGTCCTTGGTCGATTTGGGTCTCGGCATCGACCACTTCGATACTCACAGGTTGACTGCGGTAGATTTTCCCGTCGATATTTACCTCTTGGGGTTCGAATTGGAAGGTTCCCTTCTTCTGCGCCCTGAACGCGTAGGTGAATTCTTTCTTCGAGCTCACCTTTCCGTTGATAATCGTTGTAGAAAAGGAGGTTTGGGCAGATGAAGATAGCAGCTGAAAGTGTTCCGATTGAAGCCCTTTGGGGAAGCTTGGGTTCCGAGAGGGATTGCCTTCGACAATAATGCTGAAGGAGAGTTGCCTGTTAAGCGGCAAGGTGCGCGGCGTCACCTCAAATTGAACTTGAGCACTGCATGTCGCTCCAATTAATACGGCAATAAGGGTCGGAAAAATGCGTGTTTTCATCACCAATCCTTTGATTTCCTCTGGCCTTTGCTGGATTTCCGCAACAGGAACTCTTTGTGCTGTTGAGCTTCCTGTTCCTTGAGTGCGTTCAGGATCTGCTCCTTTACTTGCTCTTTCTTAGGATCTTTTTTGCCCTGCCCTGCCTGTTGCTTGGTATCGGATCCTTGACCTGACTGTGACGGGTCTTGCTGTTGCTGGTTTTGTTGGTCTTGTTCTGGTGATTGCTGATCCTGGTTTTGCTCTTGTTTGTCCTGGTTCTCATTCTTCTCGGAAGGGTTTTGTTGGCGCTGATCCTTCTCACCCTGTTCGCCCTGACCCTGGTCCTGTTGCGGATTCGATTCCGAATCGCTTTTTGAATCCTGGGGTTGATTCTGGTTGTTGTCGTTCTCGGAATTCTGGGGCTGGTTTTGGTCCTGACCGTCCTGATTTTGCTGGTTCTGCTGATCCTGACCGTTCTTGTTATTTTGGTTTTGAGAGTCTTGTTTGTCGTCACCCTCATCGCCCTGCTGTTGATTCTCTTGGGGTTGCTTCTTCTGCTGTTCGAGCATTCTCAGGGCGAGTTCCAGGTTGCGTTTGGCTTCCTGGTCCGTGGGATTTTGTTGCAGGTACGATACAAAGCGGTCGACGGCCGTTTCGGCATTTTGAGTTTTCATTGCCAGGAGGCCGGAATTGAATAGCGCATTTTGCTGGGCCTCTTGATGGTTGGAGGTGAACGTCTTCTGGTAGAAATACTCGGCTTTTTCATGATCTCCGAGCGCCTGGTAGGCATTCGCGATATTGTAGGCGAGCTCCATATCATCTGGTGCCTTTTCATAGAGCTCAAGATAGATTTCCAGGGCCTCTTCGTACTTCTTTTCGCCGAAAAGCCGATTTGCCTGATTATTCCTATGGGGCAGGAGAAGGCTGTTTTGAGCCAGCGCCGATCCACAGAATAACGAAAACCACAAAAGGTAAACGAAGGCTTTACAAAATCTCTCCCGATTCATGAGGCACCCCCCTGAGTTCGACGAGCTTTCTTCAACGTACGCTCACCGATCGCATAGGAAATACTTAGGAACACCAAGCCAAGTATGAGAAGCATTTGGAAGTGGTCTTCACGCTGATCCTGGATTCTGGAGTGAAACTCGGCCTGTTCTAGTTTGGAGAGGTAATTATAAATGTCCACGAGTTCCTTCCCCGATTCGGTAACTCGATAATACTTGCCATTGCCGGCTTCTGCAACGCGAATGAGGGTTTCTTCGTCGAGTCGAGTTATGACCAGGTTGCCGAAACGATCGTGCTTAAAGCTGTCGTCTTGCCCTTCCATGGGAATTCGAGCCCCCGATTTACCTACATGGCCAACACCGACGGTGAAAACCTTGATGCCGCTCTCGACGGCATTTTGGACCATTGGTATTGGATCAGTCTCGTGATGCTCCCCATCGGAAAAAATGACGAGAACCTTGCTGGAATTGGTGTGATTGCGTTTGAAGACATCAATGGCCTCCTTGGTGGCCGCTTTGATGTCCGTCCCTCCGTCGGAAATGACACCGGGTTCAAGGCTGGAGAGGAACATTCGAATGGCTGAATAGTCAACCGTCAAGGGACAATAGGTGAAGGCACTTCCCGCAAATGCGATCAGGCCAACGCGATCACCTTTTAACTGCTGAAGGAACAGATTGATTTCCTGGCGTGCTTTCTGAATGCGAGAAGGTGGGACATCTGTGGCTCGCATGCTTTCGGAAACATCGAGCGCTAACAGGATGTCGATCCCTCTGTGGGTTACGGTTTCCAGTTTCTTCCCCCACTGTGGTCGTGAGCTTGCCAACAATAGAAACGCGACGCCAAGACACATGGCGGCCATGCGCGTGAAGCGCATTTCAAAGCCCGGTGCCATAACCATCGGAGATCGCTCCTGGTTGACCATGAAACTGATGGTTTCCCTTCTCCGCCTCTCGGAAACAAAGAAAGCGATAACCAAAATGGGAATGATAATCAGACCATAGAGGATTTCAGGATAAACAAACGTCATCAGGGGACCCTCCTGCATAAGACCTGGCTCATCATGATTTCAAAAAGGAGGAAGAGGCACCCGGTGAGTAGAAACCAGGGAAAGAGTTCGCGCCACTTTTCATAATTCTTAACGCGAACTTCACTTTTCTCCAACTGGTCGATTTGAGCGTATACCTTCTCCAACGATTCCAGGCTCTCGGCCCGATAATAGCGCCCACCAGTTTTTTCAGCGATCTCCTGGAGTGTGTCCTCGTCAACATCACTACTTTGGGGGCTACCAAAACCAATCGCATATACCTTGATCTCTTCATCTTTGGCGAAATCGGCGGCCATAAGCGGTTCCACGTTGCCAGCGGTATTGGTTCCGTCCGTGAGGAAGACGATTATCTTGGAATGTGCTTCAGAATCACGTAGGCGACTCACGCCCGAGGCAAGCACATTTCCAATGGCCGTGCGCCTCATATCCTCTGGAAACAAGTCCAAATTGACCTCATCCAGAAGGTTGAGGAGCAAGGGATAGTCCAGAGTCAGCGGGCAACGCGTCAAGGAGAAGGAGGCAAACGCAATTAAGCCAATGCGGTCGGAACGTCGACCATTGATGAACTGGGCCATAACACGTTTCGCCGCGTCCAACCTGCTCACGGGTTGGTTTCCGGCGAACATATCAGATTCTGACATGGATTGTGAGGTGTCCAGAACCATCATGATGTCCACACCATGTGTTTTGATCTCCTGGAAAATGGTCCCGGCCTGCGGTCGTGCGAGGGCCAGAATGATGAGAATGAATCCGGGATAAACCGCCCAGTGTAGACGAGGGGAGAGCCACATACGCCAGGTTCTGGGGAGTTGGTGAAGGGGTTGGGTGCTGCTGTAAAGCACCGAAGAACGGCCGTGTCGGGTCTGCCAATAGTGGATGGCGAAAAGACCAAGTGGAACCAAAAGCAGAATCAGATAATACGGATCAGCCAACCTCCACATCGGTCACCTCCTCGCACAGGGGTTTCAATGCCTGAACTTGCAGATAGGCCAGGTTAACAACTTCCGTATTTTCTGCCTCTGACGGTTCGTATTTGGCGAACTTGACTCGATCACAGAGATCGTTGAAATCGCTCTGGTGATCGATGAATCCCGCAGGTGTTCGAATAGCTCGAAGCCGATCTTCAATTTCAAAGCTGGTCATTTCATCACCAGGTAAATCGAAAACACGCCCGATGAAATGCCTCATAATGACGCTGATTTCCACGTAGAACTGCTTGGTCCGTCCTTCTTTAAGAATGGAGCTTCCAACGAGCTCCTTCAACCTCAGGTTGACCTCTTCGAGGGCAGGTAAAGGGGGAGGTTCCCAATCAGCCTCATCATCCTTTGATCTTAACTTTCGCCAAATCACCCAGCCTATTAGCAGGACAAGAAGGAGAATAACACCCGCAATCAGCCAAAGCGAAAGCCCACTCATTCCAATCTGTGGTTTGGAATCCGAAGGGGTCTGATCTTCGGGCTCGAGTGTTGAAACAATCTGAACCTCGATTTCGGGGGATTCAAACACCTGGTCGCTTTCCTGGCCGGTGCCAGCCTTAAAGGCTATAGGCGGAATTCGCTTTGGACCGAGTGTGAACCACGAGAGTTCGGCGGTGAGGCTGAGTTTCTGAAGTCCGGCTTCGCGTATAAATTCGGGTTTATTCCATGAAGAGGTGTGAACGGTGGCCTCTCCCAAGGTGTCGCCCAGGGGTTCAAGATCGAATTGCCATCCGGGCTCGAAATGAATATTGACCGAAAGGATGACTTTGTCGCCTAGATGTGCCTGTTCACGATCCACAGAGGCAGTAATGACGGGATCCGCCGCCTGGGCCCAAAGCCCAAATTGAAGCAATAGCACCAACCACTTCACCGTTTCAACTCCCTCATCTTAAAGAATCGTATCAGGTCCTTGTCGTAGGGTTGACCCGTAAATACTGGAATGTAGTCAACTTGTGATTTCCGTAAGGTCTGTTCGATGGCTTCACGCCGAGCCATGGATTGCGCCACGAAGGCATCGCGCACGGATTTGCTGTTGAAATCGATGGTGAATTCCTGGCCCGTTTCACCATCTTCCAGTGTGACTAGTCCTCGACGGGGTGGATCGAACTCGCGTGGATCGAAAATGGGTACAGCAATCAGGTCATGACGATTTCGAACATGCCGTAGTTCTTGGCTGAAGCTCTGATCGATGAAATCGCTAATCAGAAAAATGACCGCCTTTCGCTTCATGACCTTCGCACAATAGCGCAACGCTTCGGAGATATTGGTTTTGACATGGGTCGGTTCAAAGGCCAGGACTTCACGAATCAAGCGCAGAACGTGGTTCTTGCCTTTGTTTGGTGGGACAAAGAGCTCGACCTGGTCGGAAAAAATCAGTGACCCGACTTTGTCCTGGTTGCGAATTGCAGCCAGAGAAAAGAGAGCTGTGAGTTCAGCGGCTAAGGCGCGTTTACTTTTACTACCTGAACCAAACTCGGTTGAGCCCGACATATCCACCATGATCAGGACCGTTAACTCCCGTTCTTCGATGAATTTTTTGACGAATGGTTCGCCCATGCGCGCCGTGACGTTCCAATCGATTGATCGAATATCGTCGCCGGGAAGGTAAGCGCGCACTTCGGAAAACTCCATGCCCTGGCCCTTGAACACCGAATGGTATTTTCCGGCCAGGTTCTCATCAACGATACGGCGGGTCTTGATTTCAATTTGGCGGACCTGGCGGAACACCTCTTTGGTTAACATGTCAGGGAGCCTCCACTCCGTCAAAGAGTCGTTGGATGATTTCCTCTGAAGTCACATTTTCGGCTTCAGCTTCAAAGGTCAAGCTGATGCGATGTCTAAGCACATCAAAACCAATCGCCTTAACGTCTTCGGGAATCACAAAGCCCCTGCCACGCAGGAAGGCGTGACCACGCGCCGCATTCAACAGGGAGAGAGAGGCACGCGGAGACGCGCCAAAATCGATTAAATCGCTGAGCTCTTTAAGGTTGCCTTCGGGTTCCCTCGTCGCAAAGACCAAGTTAATGATGTACTCACGAATACGATCGTCGACGTAGATTTCCTGAACAACTTTTCGCGCATTGAAAATATCGTCCACAGACGCCACTGGATTCGGTTCGAGCCTATCGCCAGTTGTCATGCGATCCATAATGTTGCGTTCTTCGGTCCGAGTAGGATATTCCACCTTAAGCTTCAGCATGAAACGATCGACTTGTGCTTCAGGCAGGCGGTAGGTTCCTTCCTGCTCGATGGGGTTCTGTGTCGCCAGGACCAGGAACGGCTTCGGGAGCTCATAGGAACGGTCGCCAATCGTGACTGTCTTTTCCTGCATTGATTCCAGGAGCGCACTCTGAACTTTAGCCGGTGCCCGGTTGATCTCATCAGTGAGGATCAGATTCGAAAAGATGGGACCCTTTTTGGGCTCGAACTCGCCCATTTTCTGGTTGTAAATCATCGTACCCAAAATGTCGGCAGGCAGGAGATCTGGTGTGAACTGGATTCGACTGAATCCCAGGTTCAGCGTTTTGGCAAGCGTATTAACCGACAGGGTTTTTGCCAGGCCGGGCACGCCTTCCATTAATACATGGCCATCGGTTAATAATCCGATCACCAGGCGTTCCACCATGTAGCGTTGTCCCACGATGACCTTCTTTATTTCCAGCATCATGCGATCCACAAAGTAATTGTGTTCTTTTACTTTTCCGGTAATTTCTCTAATGGATTCTTCCATCATCGGGTTCATCCTCCCCACTGTTATTCCGCCTGGGCATTAGCAAATTGTGCGCCAAACCCTAAGAAACCTGAAGTCCACGCTTTTCAGGCGTTGTGGGGGGTCTCAATCACAGTGAAATCGCCCCGCTACGCCAAAATGGCCCGGTTCAAGGGATCGAGGCAGGGTGGTGGGTTGCTTCTGGCACCTATTCGGTCCTTGGAATCACTTGCAAGCATGGGTTTGTTGAGGATTCAACAAGGAATAGATGAAAAACGGGTCCGATTCAGGTAGGATAGCCGTTACACCCGCATTGGGCTATTTTTTCTGCCCTTAATTATATGGGTCAATACACGGAAGGAGTTAACCATGGCACTCGGACATCCCAAGGGATTGTTCCCTCTATTCTTTATCGAGATGTGGGAACGCCTGGCGTTTTACACGATGCTTGGCATTTTACTGTTATACACAACGGACTTTGAGCGCGGCGGCTTGGGCTTGCCTGCTGCCGAAGGTAACGAAATATATGGCCTCTACCTGGCGTTCGTCTATTTTACGCCCTTTATCGGAGGCATGCTAGCGGATCGGTTTCTTGGATATCGAAAAGCCGTCTTGATCGGTGGCGTCATGATGTCGGGTGGTCTTTTCCTGATGGGAACCCCAGGCTTTGTACCTTTCACTGCCGGCCTGGTCCTTCTCATCGTGGGCAACGGCCTGTTCAAGCCCAATATTTCCGTCATGGTTGGTAATCTCTACGAATCAGGTGACCCCAAGAGGGATGCTGGTTTTAACATCTTCTACATGGGTATTAATATTGGTGCCTTCGTCGCCAACCTG
>Ga0070729_10001654_pt1 | contig 32694 bp, 20 predicted proteins | sample tdDd472_FD_66725 | JGI IMG/M metagenome (GOLD analysis project Ga0070729, IMG submission 66725) | Marine sediment microbial communities from the Atlantic coast under amendment with organic carbon and nitrate - tdDd47.2 | ecosystem: Environmental > Aquatic > Marine > Coastal > Sediment | place...
TACCCCCCGGCGGACCTCTCTACCGGGCTCTCGGAGTCGAGCGTGACGGCATTCATCAGCGAGAAGAAGCGCACTCATACCTGCGGCGAACTTCGCCCCGAACACGTCGGCCAGACCGTCGTGATCATGGGCTGGGTCAACGCGAACCGTGACTTCAACAAGTTCCGGTTCGTCGACGTCCGCGACCGGTTCGGGCTCACGCAGCTGCGCTTCGACCCCGACGTGAACGCCGAGATCTTCGCGGCGAGCGCCGAGCTGAAGAACGAGTGGGTCGTCGCCGCCGAGGGCGTCGTGGTGGCCCGCGAGAACCCGAACCCGAAGAACCCGACGGGCGGGATCGAGATCGACGTCACGGCGCTGAAGGTGCTGAACCAGTCGGTGGTGCCGAAGTTCCCGGTCCGCGACGAGATCGACACGAGCGAGGAGCTCCGCCTGGAGTACCGCTTCCTCGACCTGCGTCGCGCGCCGATCCAGTCGAAGATCGTGACCCGCGCCGAGGTGACGTTCATCACCCGCGCGTTCCTGCACGGCGAGCGGTTCCTCGACCTCGAGACGCCGATCCTGACGAAGTCGACGCCCGAAGGCGCCCGCGACTACCTCGTGCCGAGCCGCGTGCACCCGGGCGAGTTCTACGCGCTCCCCCAGTCACCGCAGCTCTTCAAGCAGCTCTACATGATCAGCGGGTACGACCGGTACTACCAGGTCTGCCGCTGCTTCCGCGACGAGGACCTCCGCGCCGACCGGCAGCCGGAGTTCACGCAGATCGACATCGAGATGTCGTTCATCGATCGCGACGACGTGTACGACCTCTGCGACCGCCTCGTCGCGAAGATCTGGAAGGAGATCCTCGACGTCGATCTTCAGCTGCCCCTGCCGCACATCTCGTACGACGAGGCGATGGCCCGGTTCGGCGTCGACAACCCGGACATGCGCTACGGCATGGAGCTCGTCGACTGCGGCGACCTCGCCGATGGCTGCGCGTTCAGCGTGTTCGCCGGCGCGATCGCCAGCGGCGGCGCGGTGAAGGGCCTGCGCGTCGAGGGTGGCGCCGGGCAGTCCCGCAAGAAGATCGACGCCGCAACGAACCTCGTGAAGCGCTACGGCGCGAAGGGGCTCGCCTGGGCGAAGCTCACCGCGGACGGCTGGACCGGCCCGATCGCGAAGTTCTTCGACGAGGCGGCTCAGGCGGCGTTCAACGCGCGCTTCGAGGCGACCGAGGGCGATCTGCTCTGCTTCGTCGCCGACAAGGCGTCCGTCGTGGCGCCGGCCCTCGGCAACCTTCGCAAGCACTTCGCCAACGAGCTCGGCCTGATCCCCGACGGCGTCTGGAAGTTCGTCTGGGTGACGGACTTCCCGCTGCTCGAGTACGACGAGGACTCCGGTCGCTACTACGCCATGCACCACCCGTTCACGTCGCCGCGCGAGGAGGACATCCCCCTGCTCGACACGAATCCCGGCGCGGTGAAGGCGCGAGCGTACGACCTCGTGCTCAACGGCAATGAAGTCGGCGGTGGCTCGATCCGGATCCACGACCAGGAAGTGCAGTCGCGGATGTTCCGCCTGCTCGACATCGACGAGGAGGAGGCCGAGCAGAAGTTCGGGTTCCTGCTGAAGGCGCTTCGGCACGGCGCGCCGCCGCACGGTGGCATCGCGTTCGGTCTCGACCGCCTCGTGATGCTGCTCACCGGCGCGTCGAGCCTGCGCGACGTCATCGCGTACCCGAAGACGGCGAGCGCGACCTGCCTGCTGACGGACGCCCCCGGGCCCGTCGACAGCGAGCAGCTCGGCGAGCTGGGCATCGCTCTTGCGACCGACGACGCCGACCAGAACGAGTAGATCGCTGCATTTTCGGCAGCTTCCTTTCGATTGACATTTTTGTGACGCGCGCGCTACCGTCGCCGCGCCCGTGGGCTCCCGCCGACGGGTGCAATCCAGGCGCGCCCTCGTTGCATTCCGACTCGGCCCCCGCGGCAGAACGAACATGCAGAACAACCTGATTGTCTCGATGGTTCAGACGGCGGTCCTCGCCCTGATCGCCGTGATTCTCATCTTCCGGTCCGGTCAGACGAACCACCTCGAAGAGCTCGTGCTGGAATCGCAGCGTGAGACCGAGGCTCTGGCGGACACCATCGAGCGGCTGCAGCAGGCGCTCGAGAACGGTGACATCGCCATGGCCGTCGGGCCGGGCGCGACGCCGGGCCAGACCGGTGGCACCGAGTACCACGCGCGCTTCTTCGGCGATCAGTGGGCGGACGTCATCGCGCCGGGCAACTTCCTGTCGCCGGCGACGGACCGTCGCCGCGTGCAGGGTGGCGAGGACGGCGGCACGATGCACCGCGCGTTCATGTCGGACATCCCCGGCCTGAACCCGCTGACGCAGAACGCGGCCGACGTGTCCGAGCTGTACCACTACGTGCAGGAGACCCTCGGCGAGCGGCAGCGCAGCGACCCGGACCGCTGGATTCCGGAGCTGGCCGCCCGCATCGAGGTCAACGACGACTACACCGAGTACCACGTGTGGCTGAAGCAGGGGGTCATGTGGCACCCGCCGGCCGTGGACCTCGACGACGAGCAGTACGCGTGGCTGCGCGGGGACCACGAGGTCGTCGCCGACGACTTCGTGTTCTTCCTCGAGCTCGTGAAGAACCCGCAGGTCGAGGCCGCGTTCCTCCGCAACTACTACGAGGACTGCGAAGGCATCGAGATCATCAATGACCACGAGTTCATCGTGCGCTGGGCCGAGCCGCGGCACCAGTCGATCTCGTTCACGATGGGCATGCCGCCGCTGCCGCGCTGGCTCTACGGCCACGACGAGAACGGCCAGCCCTTCGACGACGCGACCCTCGGTCGTCAGTTCAACGACCACTGGTACAACCAGCGCGCGATCGGCACCGGCCCCTACCGCTTCGTCGAGTGGGAGCAGGGAGGCGCCATCGTCCTCGAGCGCTTCCCCGACTACCACGGCGAGCGCCCCCTCGTGGAACGCATCGACTTCCGCGTGATCAGCGACCCGACGGCCCGCCTCAACGGCCTCCGCGCCGGCGAACTGGACTACGTGCCGCTGCAGCAGACGCAGTACAAGAACGAGGTCGCCGATGGCGGCACCCCGGGCTTCGAGAACGGCGACCTGGACCACGAGCTCTTCCAGGGCACCGTGTACCGGTACCTCGGCTGGAACGCCGACGGCCCGTACTTCAGCGACCGCCGCGTCCGCCTCGCGATGACCCACGCCCTCGACCGTGAACTGCTCCTCGAGGAGAACTTCCACGGGCTCGGCCGGATCATCACCGGCAACTTCTTCATCGACGGTCCGGACTACAACCACGACCTCGAGCCGTACGCCTATGACCTGCACCGCGCCGCCGAGCTCCTCACCGAGGCCGGCTGGGTGGACAACGACGACGACGGCATCCGCGAGAAGATCATCGATGGCCAGCGCATGAACTTCGAGTTCGGCATGGTCACCTACGGGTACCGCCCCGAGTTCGTCGCCGCGATGGAGCACTACCGCAACGACCTCCGCCGCATCGGCGTCGTGATGAACGTCGAGCCGGTCGAGTGGGCCGTCATGGTCGAGCGCATGCAAGAGAAGGACTTCGACGCCTACACCGGCGGCTGGCAGCTCGGCTGGGAGGCCGACCCCTACCAGATCTGGCACTCGTCGCAGGCCGACGTCCCCCGCGGCTCGAACCGCGTCGGGTTCCGCAACGCCGAAGCCGACGAGATCATCGAAGAGGCCCGCCGCACCTTCGACCCCGAAGAGCGCAGCCGCCTGTTCAACCGGTTCCACGAGATCGTGTACGAGGAGCAGCCCTACACCTTCTGGTTCGCCCCCCTCGAGATCGGCGCCTGGCGCGACCGCGTCCAGAACGTGAACTTCGCACCGCTGCGACCGTTCGATTCGTCGCTCAACTGGTACCTCGCCGACTGACGGCCGCACGGAGGCACGGACATGTTCCAGTACGTCCTCAAGCGGCTCCTGCTGATGGTGCCGACGTTCCTGTTGATCACAGTGCTTGTGTTCCTGTTGATCAACCTCGCCCCGGGCCAGCCCCCGTCGGGCGGTGGCGGAGCGTCCGGCAGCGAGCAGGCCGACCAGAGCGGCAATGCGCGCGAGGGGTACCGGCTCTTCAAAGAGCAGTACAACCTCGACAAGCCGATTCTGCTCAACTTCCGCTTCACCCTGCAGCGCCCTGCGGTCCAGCGTCGTCTCGAGACGATCGCCCGCAACAGCTCGCTGCCCTCGCCCGGTGAGGCCGAAGCGTGGGCCGTCGGCGCCACCACCGCACGGGTCCTCGGCGACATCGCCAACCGTGAGTACGTCGCGCTTCAGGCCGACCTCGCGGCGCCGGACCTGACCGACGCCGAGCGTGAAGAGCTGCAGACCCGGGTGCAGAACCTCGGGTACGTGCAGGTCGACCCCATCCGGCCCGAGCGTCCGCCCCAGGGCGAGATCTTCGACGCCGAAGAGTGGGTCGAGAACATGGGCAACGTCATCGTGCCCCACCTGCTCGAGATCGCCGAGGGCTACGTCTACCTCGTGCCCGAAGGCGCCGAGGACCCGTGGTTCGACGGCGTGGGTGCGCATGTCGACGACGTGGACGGGCTCGAGCCCGGACCGTTCGCCACGACGACGGTGCAGTACGACGGCGGCACGTACACCCTCGACCCGGTGCTCACGCGCAAGGTCCGGTTCCTCGCCGTCCAGCGCTTGTCGGTGAACGCCAAGCGCCGCGTCGTCATCGGCGACGGCGAGCGGGCCGACGAGGCGCAGCAGGCGCTCAACCGCGAGATCGTCACCGAGAACGAGACGATCGCCGGTTGGACCTACGCCATCGACGCGTCCGACGAAGAGATCGCCGCCATCGTGTCCCAGTGGCACGACTGGTTCGAGGAGCACCGCGCCGACCGGTACGACCTGAACTTCGGTCGCCGCATGCACATGCTCTTCATCGAGACGCGCTTCGCCCGCTACTGGGGCAACCTCGCGCGGCTCGACCTCGGCACGTCCATCCGGTACCGCCGCCCGGTCCTCGAGGTCATCGGCGAGCACTGGCAGTACTCGATCTTCCTTTCGCTCGCGTCGCTCTTCCTCGCGTACTTCATCAGCATCCCGCTCGGTGTGCTCGCCGCGGTGAAGCAGAACCAGTTCGCGGACCGCGGCATCGGCCTGCTGCTCTTCGTCCTGTACTCGCTGCCGTCGTTCTTCGTGGCGACGTTGCTATCGACGTACCTGACACCCGCATCCGAAGGCATGTTCGAGTCGGCACCGACCTTCATCCAGTCGGTGCACGCGAAGCTCGCAGTGTTCCCGGTGTCCGGATTCCGCGGTGTAGACCGTCTCGACGCCACGACCTGGGAGATCTGGAAGGACGTGCTCTGGCACCTCGTCCTGCCGGTCATCTCGCTGACCTACGCGTCGCTCGCGGTGCTCTCGCGCTACGCCCGGACGGGCCTGCTCGACGTGCTGCGCTCGGACTACATCCGCACGGCGCGGGCCAAGGGCCTCAACGAGTTCGTCGTCATCATGAAGCACGCCGTGCGCAACGGCATGATTCCGATCCTGACGCTGCTCGGCACCACCCTGCCCGTCCTCATCGGCGGCTCGATCATCATCGAGTTCATCTTCAACATCGACGGGATGGGCAAGCTGATGCTCACCGCGATCCAGTTCCGCGACTACAACATCATCATGGGCGTTCTGCTGATTTCGAGCATCCTGACGCTGATCGGCATTCTGCTCAGCGACATCTCGTACGCGCTGGTCGACCCGCGCATCAGCTTCGACTGAGGGGACGACCATGGGTGGCAGCACGACAAGGCCGACGGCACCGGGCAGCTCGACCGCGCACAAGGAGTACGCGTCGTACTGGAGCATCGTCTGGGAGCAGTTCCAGAAGAACCGCACCAGCTACTTCGCGCTCTGGGCGATCGGCGGCCTCTTTGCGACCGCAATCTACGCGCCGGTCCTGAGCTCCAAAATTCCGTTCTTCTGGTCGGACGCCGAGGGCACGTCGCTGCCCTGGGTGTCGGCGCTCCTGTTCAACCGCAACGTCTACTCGAGCGGGATCGACCTCTTCTTCAACCTGCTCCTCGTCGCGTCACCGTTCATGGTCGCGACCGGGTTCCTGGTGAAGTGGCGCAACCAGGGTCGCACGGTCCGTGAGAAGGCCCGGGTGCGCGGTCGCGTGCTCTCCGGCTGGACGATCGGCATCCTCGTCGCCTTCGTCGGTCTGCTGATGATCGACCCGCGCTCGGCGCTGCCCGAGTACCGCGAGCTGGCGGCGATGGGCGGCGACGTGACCTCGTGGTTCCCGCCGCTGCGCATCCAGTACGACGACACGCTGCACGGCGTCGAAGGCGCCGGCATCCATCACCTGCTCGGCAAGGACACGGCGGGCCGCGACATCTTCGTGCGCCTTCTGTACGGCACCCGGGTCTCGCTCTCGGTCGGCGTCATCGCGGTCGCGATCTACATCACGATCGGCGTCGTCCTGGGCTCTCTGGCCGGCTACTTCGGCGGTCGCGTGGACATCGTGATCCAGCGCGCCATCGAGATCATGCTGTGCTTCCCGGCGTTCTTCATGATCCTGACGTTCATCGGGTTCCTGCCGCAGCCGTCCATCACGTGGGTGATGGTGTTCATCGGGCTCATCCGGTGGACGGGCCCGGCGCGACTCGTGCGCGGTGAGTTCCTGCGTCTCAAGAACATCGACTTCGTGGCCGCGGCGCGCGCCGCCGGCCTGACGAACCAGCGCATCATCTTCCGGCACATCCTGCCGAACGCGATCGGTCCGGTGCTCGTCAACGCGACCTTTGGCGTCGCGTCGGCGGTCCTCATCGAGTCGTCGCTGTCGTTCCTCGGTCTCGGGGACCCGACGCTGCCGTCGTGGGGCCGCATCCTCGCGTTCGGTCGGTCGACGGGCAGCACGTCGATGATGCTCATCGCGGGCTTCGCGATCTTCATCACGGTCTCGGTGTTCAACCTGGCCGGTGAAGGCATGCGCGACGCTCTCGACCCGAAGCTGCGCAAGTAGGGAGGCCCTGTGTCGGACGACATCCTGCTCGAGCTCGACCAGGTCCGAACCTGGTTCTTCACGGACGCCGGCATTGTGCCCAGCGTCGACGGCGTCTCGTACAAGGTGCGCCGCGGCGAGACCCTCGGCGTGGTCGGCGAGTCCGGCTGCGGCAAGAGCGTCACCGCCCTTTCGATCATGGGCCTCGTGCCTTCGCCTCCCGGACGCATCGTGTCCGGCGCGATCAACTTCGACGGCACCGATCTGACGAAGCTCTCGTCGCGGGAGCTGCGTGCGATCCGCGGCAACCGGATCGGCATGATCTTCCAGGAGCCGATGACCTCGCTGAACCCGGTGTACACCGTCGGGAATCAGATCATGGAGGCCATCCAGCTGCACCTGAAGCTGCCGCACAAGGAAGCCCGCGAGCGCACGATCGACATCCTCGCGAAGGTCGGCATCCCGTCGCCCGAGGTGCGGATCGACGAGTACCCGCACCAGCTGTCGGGCGGGATGAAGCAGCGTGTGATGATCGCCATGGCGCTCGTCTGCAATCCCGCGCTGCTCGTCGCCGACGAGCCGACGACCGCGCTCGACGTGACGATCCAGGCCCAGATCCTCGACCTGCTCAACGAGCTCAAAGAAGAGTTCGGCATGAGCATCCTGATGATCACCCACGACCTCGGCGTCGTCGCGGAGGTCTCGGACAGCGTCGTCGTGATGTACGCCGGTCGCGTGGTCGAATACGCGGACGTCGTCACACTCTTCGACAAGCCGTCGCACCCGTACACGCTCGGCCTGTTCAAGAGCCTGCCCGACCTCGACGCCGAGCGCGGCGAGCGCCTGCCCACGATCGAGGGCATGGTCCCGTCGCCGCTACAGTTCCCCAGTGGATGCCGGTTCCGCACGCGGTGCCCCTACGCCACGGAGCGGTGCTCGAACGAGGTCCCCGAGTCGCGGGAGCTCGAGCCCGGTCACATCGTCGCCTGCCACTACGCCGAAGAGGTCGCAGCGGGCACGAAGGACGAGACCGGACCGCTGCACGACGGCCGCACGATCAAGAAGGTGGTGTCGCGCGACGGAACGATCACCGAACAGATTGTCGAACCCTGATCCGGACACCCTGATGGACCGCCCCGCTCCGCTCATCGAGGTCCGGAACCTCAAGAAGTACTTCCCGATCAAGAAGGGAATCTTCGGTCGTACCGTCGGTCACGTGAAGGCGGTCGACGACGTGTCGTTCGACATCTACCCGAAAGAGACACTCGGTCTCGTCGGCGAGTCCGGCTGTGGCAAGACCACGGCGGGGCGTTCGCTGCTGCGGCTCATCGAGCCGACCAGCGGCGCGGCGATGTACGACAACACGGACATCTTTCAGCTCTCGCAGTCCGACCTGCGTCGGTACCGTCGTGACCTGCAGATCATCTTCCAGGACCCGTTCTCGAGCCTGAACCCGCGGATGACGGTCGAGAACCTCATCGGCGAGGCCATGCAGCTGCACGGCGTCGTGAAGCCCGAGGACACGCGGGACCGGGTCAAGGAGCTGCTCGAGCGCGTCGGTCTGCAGGGCAGCTACGTCTCTCGGTATCCGCACGAGTTCTCGGGTGGGCAGCGCCAGCGCATCGGCATCGCCCGTGCGCTCGGCCTGAACCCGAAGTTCATCGTGGCGGACGAGGCGGTTTCGGCGCTCGATGTGTCGGTCCAGGCGCAGGTCATCAACCTGCTGCAGGACCTGCAGGACGAATTCGACCTGTCCTTCCTCTTCATCGCCCACGACCTCAGCGTCGTGCGTCACATCTCGGACCGCGTCGCCGTCATGTACCTCGGCCGCGTGGCCGAGCTGGCGGACTGCGACGAGCTCTACAAGCACCCGGCGCACCCGTACACGCAGTCCCTGCTGTCGGCGATCCCGGAGCCGAACCCGCGGCGCGTGAAGGAGCGCATCATCCTCAAGGGGGATGTGCCTTCGCCGATCAACCCGCCCGCAGGGTGCCGGTTCCATACGCGGTGCCCGGCGGCGTTCTCGCGCTGCCGCGGCGAAGTGCCGGAGCTCACCGAGGTCGCGTCCGGCCACTTCGTGGCCTGCCACCTGTACACCGAGCCGGCGCGCGAGGGCATGTCGCTCATGTCGGCGCAGGCCCAGGTGAACCGCCTCGTGTCTGCGGGCGCGTCGACAGTGCTGACCAACGCGCGCCGCTTCGGGCTCGACCCGCATGCGCGCATCGACGACATCGAGCTGCCCGAGGGCACGGTCTCTTCGGTGCGAGACAGCAAGCCGCGCGACGCGTCGACCGACGATACGGCCGCCCCGGTCGCGGACGCCGCCCCCACGGCAGACGCAGGCGCGACGGACACCGCCGAGCCGGCTGTGACCGACGAGCCGTCGACCGAGGCCGATGCGGCGCCGTCGACGAAGGGCGAGTGACCGAGCGCGCTCGTTGACCGCGTCGGCTCACGCCGACGACAATGCTCCTCGTCCCGACCCACGAGGGGAGCATGATCAAGGTTCAGGTGCGGTCGATCGACGGCCAGGTCGTCGAAGAGCACACGTTCGAGGCCGACGAGGTCACGATCGGGCGCGTGAAAGGCAACGAGATCGTCCTGCCCGTGCCCGGCGTGTCCAAGCGTCACGCGCGGCTCTCGGTGCGCGATGGTCGGCTGCACGTGGTCGACCTGAAGAGCACGAACGGCACGATCGTCCGTGGCCAGAAGATCACGACGCCCGTCCCGGTGCAGAATCACGAGGAGATTCGGGTCGGCGACTTCCACGTACGTGCCGTGTGGGAGCCCACGGCCGTGGCGCCTGCCCCGGCGGCATCCGCGGACGACGGCATCCAGACGATGGCGGGTGCAGCACGTCCGGCGGCGCCAGCGCGTGACCTGCCCGGCGGACCGGTCATCCCGATGGTCGGCGGCGCGCCGCCGCCGCGACCGGCCGCCCCGGCGAATGTGACCGCCCCCGGCGCAGGCCCCGGCCCCGCAACGCCGCGCTCGTCGAGCACGAGCCCGTCGAGCCGCCCGGCGACGTCGTCGGTCGGCCCACCCCCGATCCCTGCGGCCACCGGGGTGAAGGCCCCGTCCATCGGTGCGGCCCCCTCGCCTGGCCCGGCAGCGAACCCGACCATCACCCGCGACCAGACGATCCGTCGGTCCCGCCCGTCCGCGACGTCGGATGGCGTCGCGATCGTCCCCGGCACGCGCCCTCTCGCCGCGCGTCCGGTGGGGCGCACGACGATCCCGATCCTGCGCGACGCTCGGCCGGACATCGGCACACCGTCTGACGCCACCCTCGCGGCCCGGGCCACGGTGTTGCCGGCCGTCCTGCGCTCACACGCAGAGATGCTCGAAACGGCGTCGTGGCCGGTGAGCGCGTCGCGGCGCGCGTCGGTGCAGGCCGCGCTCGAGCGTACCGTCGAACGCGACGCCACCTGCGCGAAGCTCGACGACGCGGCCCGCAGCGAGCTGCTCACCGTTCTGGTCGACGACGTCGTCGGCCTCGGGCCGCTCGAGCACTGGCTCGACGACGAGAGCATCGACGCCATCACGGTGCTCGGCGCCGACGAGGTCTGGCTCGAGCGGGGCGGTGGCGCGTCGATCGCGCCGTGGGGATTCGGTGGCCCCGAGCTGCTGACGGCGTCGATTCGACGTCTTGTCGCGGCGGCCGGCCTGGACGCCGAGCTGGGCGGCACGATCGCCCTGCCCGACGGCACGACCCTGCACGTCGCCGGGCTCGGCGCCGGGCTCGCGGCGCCGCTCCTCGGTGCGTACCGGCCGGCGATGGCGACGTGGGCGCTGTCGACGCTGCGCAGTCGAGGCACGATCGGTCCGACGGCGTGTCTCGCGATCACCGCCGCGTTGCGCAGCGGCGCGGGCGTGCTCGTGTACGGCACGCGCCCGGTCGCGACGCACGCGTTGGCCGACGCCATCGCCAGCGAGTTTCAGGATGACCGGGTCGTCGTCTGCTCGGACGCCCCGCCTCGTACCCGAGCCGGACACCTGCAGCGCGGCGCCGGCGCGATGGCCCACGCGATGGCCCTCGGTGTCGATCTCGCGATCGCCAACCCGCTCGACGCCGACGGCGTCGCCGAGCTCGTCGCGACATCGTCGACATGGGCGCCCGCTCTCGTCGCCACTGTGGGCGGCGCCTCGCCGGCGTCCGCGCTGCAGCGCCTCGCTGCATCCGCGGCCGCGTCGCACGGCATACCGATCGACGCCGTGCGCGCCTGGCTCGCTGCGAACCTGCCCCTGCTGGTGCAGGTCACGATGATCGACGGCACGCCGACGGTCACTCGCGTGCACGATCAGGACACCGACGGCACCCTGCGCCCCCTCGCCGTGATGCGTACGTCCGGTCGAACCCGCGAACACTACCGGATGGGCCCGGCCCCCGGCGTCTCGGCGTTTGTCGACGCCACCGTCGCTTCGGGGCGCCTTCCGCGCACCGAAGTGCCGGATCTGACCGTGGCCACCGGCGGGTGGGTGCCGGATCGCGACCCGACCTGACGCCGCCCTTGCAGCCGAGGTGCGCGCGGCGCATTCTCGGGCGCACCGCACTCCCCTCGCCCCGTCGTCCATGGGCTACCGCGTCTCGGTCTACAACCTGAGCGGCCAGATCGAACAACAGTTCGAGCTGCAGCAGGGCGCGGTGACCCTCGGTCGGGCCACCGACGCGTCCGTGCGTCTGATGTCGGCGAGTGTCTCGCGCCACCACGCGAGGCTGCACGTCGCGGGCGGGCAGCTGCGCATCATGGACCTGAACTCGTCGAACGGCGTGCGGGTCAATGGCGTGCGCATCCAGGGCGAGGCTCCGGTCCCCGTCGGTGGGACCGTCACGATGGGCGACTTCACGCTGCGCATCGAGTCGTCGACCGCAGCGCACCGCCAGCCGGTCGCCGGCAGCGGTACGGGACCGGCCCCCGCCTGGGCCCAGAGCCCCCCGTCACAGGCCCGCGGCGCGGTCTACCCGCCGTCGGGCCCATCCGGCCCCGGCCCCGCGTCGGCGCCGCACCCGGTGCGCCCCGAAGCGACGACCGCCCCGCCCCGCCGCGCGCCGACCCGCATCCCTCGTGCCACCGACCCGCCGCTGCCGCACCTCGTGCGCTTCGGCGACGAGCACGCCGGGCAGCGGTTCGCGCTGTCGACACCGCAGATCGCCATTGGCCGCGGGATGAGCAACGCCGTGCAGCTCCTGCACCCGAGCGTGTCCCGGGTCCACGCCCACCTGTCGCAGCAGGGCGACACGTGGATCGTGAGCGACGCGGGCTCTGCCAACGGGACCCGCGTGAATGGCACCCGGGTGGACGCCCCGACCGTGGTGCGTGAAGGCGACGTCGTGCAGGTCGGTGACCTCTACGTCGTGCTCACGTCTGCCCCGGACCGGGTCGAGCTGCAGCGGCTCGCGCGTCAGTGGGCGCATGCCGCGAGCGGCGGCTCGTCGAACAATCGCACCCTGATGCTGCTCGGCGCGCTCCTGCTCGTGCTGCTCGCGCTCGCGGCGGTCCTCGTGGTCGCGATGAAACTGAGGGGTGGCGACGCGTCCTCGACGACCACGGCCTCGGCGAACGCAACGACGTCCGATTCAGACACTGTGTCTGCGTCCACCCTCGCCGCGCGTGGGGAGTGGCGAGACGCCCTCGCCGCACTCGACGACGACGAGGACGTCGACGCGGAGGTCGCGACGCAGATTCGCGCCGAGGTCGCCGCCCTCGACGCCCTCGACACCTGCCGTGAGCAGGTCGGCGAAGCGCAGGAACTCGAAGCGAGCGGCGCGAACCGGCCGGCTGCGGACGCATGGACGACCGCCCTCGCCTGCCTCGACGCCGTCGAAGAGACGACCGACGCCGGCGACTCCGCCGACCGGCTCGCGACCGATACGGCTGCCCCGGCACTGATCGGGCTGCACCGCGCTGGCGGCGCCGCGGCGCTGCAGGCCCGCGAGTTCGACGACGCCATCGAGCGCTTCGCGGCGGCCCGCGACGTCTGGGCGGCGCGCCCCGACCTCGGTGACCCGCCGTCCGACCTCGCGGACGCGCTTCGCCGCGCGCACATCTTCGCCGGTGATGCGTCGTTCTCGGACGAAGCGTGGGCCGACGCGGTGACGCACTACGAGGCGGCCCACGAGATCGAGGCCCTCGACGAAGCGCGCGTCGCTCGGCTCGAATCCGCCCAGCGACGCGCAGAATAGCCGTCGGCGCGCCCGCACAGCGAGCGCGCCGGTCTCTCACTCGCTGGCGATCTCGTCGCGGCGCTCACGGATGCGGCGCAGCAGCTCGTCCCAGCCGTGCTCGGTGATGATGTTGTCGAAGCTCTCGGCGTACGACTCCTCGAGCGACACGTCGTCGGTGACCACGTCGTAGATGAGGAACTGGCCGTCCCGCATCATGAGCTTCATCTCGACGAAGTGCTCCTCGTCCCCCCACGACACGGTGCCCTCGACACGGTACCGCCCGTTGCGCTCGCGCTCGTCGGTGTACGTCACCGTGTAGCCGCTCTGGTCCACCGTCTGGTCGCCCAGGCGGTGCGAGTAGCTCGTCTCGACGAGGTCGCGCAGGGCGTCGACGAACTCGGTGCGCTGCTCGGGGGTACGCGTCTCCCAGTGCGGGCCAAGGGTGCGCTCGGCGAGGACACCGAAGTCGAGGAACTCGCGAATCGACGTCCGCAGGTCCGTCGTGCGCTGGGCCCGCTCGGCGTCGTTCGACGGGGTGCGGTTGATGATGCCGACGAGCTCGTCCGCCTTCGCCCGGACAAAGTCCGTGGCGGTCATCGCGGTCGCTTCGGCAGCCGGTGCGATCTCGGCCTCGACGCCGGTCGTGTCGTCGCTCTGGGCGGACGCGACGACGGGCGAGACGAGCAGCGCGCCAGTGACAAGTGCAGCGATCCAACGGGTGTTCATCGTAACCTCGAGAGGGGGTGAGGAGTCCGGTGAGGGAATCCGACACGCGCTTGGACGCAGTCGGCCCCTCGTGCATTCACTCGCCGACCGGCGGCCACGCCGTCAGGTCGTCCGCGCCGCACGCGAGACCGAGGCGGGCCACGGCGATGCGGTACTGCAGCACGGCCGTCCAGTAGTCGGCCGCGGTCTCGTACCAGGTCTTCAGCGGCTCGGCGAAGTCGGAGTACTCCGCCAGCCCCTGGTCGTACTGAAATGCCGTCTGGTTGCGCTCGGCCTCGGCAGCGCGCAGCGCGTCTTCGTACGCGAGGACGAGGCGACGGGCCGACTCGGCGTCACGCCAGGCGCGCTCGACGTCGAGTGCGATGCCCGCCCATGCCGCGTCGCGCAGCGCCGACACCCGGTCGAGCTCGGCGGTGGCGCCGCGCACCCGCGCAGCCTGCACGAAGGGGTTGATGCGCCAGTTCAGGCCGATCGAGAACCCGATGCCGAACCGGTTGTACGGGTCGTAGATGAACGGGCCCGTCAGGTCGGTCACCGTGGGCGTGTACGCCGCGTTCAGCGACGTGATGAACGCGATCTCGGGCGCGTACTCCCGCGCGCGACGGCGGCGGTCCAGCTCGGCGGCGTCGACGGCGGCCTCGAGCAGCGCCGCGTCGGGCCGATGGTCCCGCGCGAACGCGAGGACCGCGTCCAGGCTCGGCGGCTCACCGCCGGCATCGTCGTCGAGGCGCTGCACCGTGAAGGCGTCGTCCAGCGCCAGCCCCTGCACGAGGCCCGAGCGGGCGAGGAACGCCGTGTTGCGCGCCTCGCTCTCCAGCGAGACCAGCTCCGGGCGCGCGATGCGCAGCTCGCGGAGTGTGCCGCGGGCGTCGTGGTCGCCGTCGTCGATCGCCCAGTCGAGCTCCTCCTCGGCCTCGTCGAGGCGCTGATTGGCCTCATCGAGCAGCGGCTCGATGACCCGCCACCACTGCAGGGCGAGGTGCGCCTGCCAGGCGTCGAACCGGTCTTCGCGACGCTGCTTGTCGTACTCGAGCTCGGCGACGTCGATGCCGATGTCAGCGAGCTGACGCGCAAGGCGAATCTGCCCGAAGGTCGTGATCGGGATCGTGGCCGAGCTCTCCATCCGGATGCCGACCGACACGACCTGCGAGAAGGTCTCGAGCTCGGTGCGGTCGTCGTCCTCGACCACGTAGTTGCCGTCCTCGTCCTGCCCGACGGTAATCCGTGGCGCAGGGGCGAGCCCGGCCCGCACGCGGAACGACGGGTACGCTGCGTACCGCGCCTCGAGGCGGCGCGCCTCAGCGCGGTCGATGGCTGCGGCGGACGCGGCGAGCAGCAACGAGTGCTGGTCGACCCGCTCGAAGAGCGCATCGGGGGTCAGGCGCAGCTGACCATCGCTCGTCCACTCGAGCCCGTCCGGCGCGACACCGTACTCTGAGGGGGCGTCGGTCGCAGACGCGTCTGCTTCGACCCCGTCGTCCGTGTCATCGCCCGAAGGTTCGACGTCCGGGGTCGCTTCGACGGCGTCGGCATCGTCCGACGTCTGCGCCAGCACGGGCTGACCGAGGACGGGACCACTCGCAGACGCGGCGACGACGAACACCACAGGGGCGAGCGCAGCGCGCAGGATCCCAGGTCGAGAGGAGTACGAGGGCAGCATCGAGTCCCGTGGATGTCGGCAGCGAGAGCAGTGCCATTGCCTCGCATACCTGCCGGTTCGAGGGCAAGACCGGGCGGGCAAAAACGCCGAACGGCGCGCCGAGACCGACGCGCCGTTCACCGGATTCGGTGGGACGATTACTCGTCTTCGCCGCCGAAGTCCTTGAACGCGTCGCCGAAGGCTTCGCCCAGGGTGAGCGACGCCTCTTCGTCGGCGTAGCCGCGCAGCGTGCCGCGCTCCTGGTTGACCATGTACTCGCGCATCGAGAGCGCGATCTTGCGCTCCTTCGGGTCGACCGAGATCACGACCACCTTCACCTCGTCGCCGACGTTCACGACGTCGCCGGGGTTGTCGATGTGCTCGACGGCGAGCTCCGAGATGTGGATGAGGCCTTCGATGCCCTCTTCCACCTCGGCGAACGCGCCGAAGTCCGTGATCTTGGTAATCGTGGCCTGCGCAACGTGGCCGCGGGGCAGACGCTCGTGGAGCGAGAGCCACGGGTCCTCGGACAGCTGCTTGATGCCCAGCGAGAAGCGCTCGTTCTCGACGTCGATCTTGAGCACGACCGCCTCGACCTCGTCACCCTTCTGGTAGAGCTCCGACGGGTGCTTGATCTTCGCCGTCCACGACATGTCCGACACGTGCACGAGGCCGTCGATGCCGTCCTCGATGCCGATGAAGATACCGAAGTCGGTGATGTTGCGGATCTGGCCGACGATGCGGGTGCCCGGCGGGTAGGTCCGCTCGAGCATGGTCCACGGGTTCGGCTCGAGCTGCTTCATGCCGAGCGAGATCTTCTTCGCTTCCGCGTCGAGCTTCAGCACGGTGCACGCCACGATGTCGCCCTTCTCGACGACCTTCGACGGGTGCTTGACCCGCTGCGTCCACGACATCTCGCTGATGTGGATGAGGCCTTCGATGCCCTCCTCCAGCTCGACGAACGCGCCGTAGTCGATGAGCGAGACCACGCGGCCGAGCACGTGACCCGAGATCGGGTAGCGCTCTTCGGCGTTGACCCACGGGTCCGGCATCAGTTGCTTCATACCCAGCGAGACGCGCTCCGTCTCGGGGTTGAACTTGAGGATCTTGACCCGCACCTCGTCGCCGATCGCGAGCACTTCCTCGGGGTGGTTGACCCGGCCCCAGCTCATGTCGGTGATGTGCAGAAGACCGTCGATGCCGCCCAGGTCGACGAACGCACCGTACTCGGTGATGTTCTTGACCTGACCCGGAAGCACAGCGCCCTCGACGAGCTTCTTGAGGGTCTCCTTCTTGTGCTTCTCGCGCTCGATCTCGAGCAGCGCACGACGCGACAGCACGATGTTGCCGCGCTTCTTGTTGAACTTGATGATCTTGAAGTCGAAGTCCTGCCCGATGAACTTGTCGAGGTTCCGGGTGGGACGCAGTTCGACCTGCGAGCCGGGGAGGAACGCCTTCACGCCGATGTCGACCTGAAGACCGCCCTTCACGCGGCTGACGATGCGACCGTGGACGAGCTCGTTCGCCTCGACGCGGCGCGCGATCTCTTCCCACATCTTGAGGCGGTCGGCTTCGCGCTTCGAGAGCACGCACTGCCCGTCCTCGTCCTCGCGGCTCTCGACGAACACCTCGACGATGTCGCCCACCTTCACGGTGATGACGCCGTCGACGTCCTTGAACTCGTCGGCGTCGACGCGTCCTTCGGACTTCGAGCCGATGTCGATCAGTACTGCATCCGACGACACCGCGAGCACCTTGCCTTCGGCGATCTGGCCGTCGGCAATGTCCAGACCCTCGGTCTGGGCTTCCTCGAGGAGCTCGGCAAACGCGAGCTGGAAGTCGTCAGGTTCGGTTACGAAGAGCTTGTCCATAGGGGTTTCACGAGGTGGCGGCGAGCGAACTCGACGCCGGGGCTGTGCGGCCTGGCCGCGTTGGAGTACGACACCGGTCTCTGCCGGCATCCGGATGGCAGGGTCGTCATGGACGCAGACACGTCCAGAAATCCGAGCAGCAGAGCCCGATTGTACGTGCGTACGCACCCGAACAGACCGCTGCGGGGAGCGGCATCCTGGGTGGCCGAATGGCGTGTGTCAATCACCAAATGGTGAATTTCACGCGGTTCGCATGGCCCGCACGCGGGCTTCCATCGCCCCGACGACCTCGTCGAACGTCATCTCGGTCGACTCGACGAGCTCTGCGTCGTCCGCGCGACGCAGGGGCGCCACCGGTCGGTTCTCGTCGCGGTAGTCCCGATCGCGAATCTCGGCGCACACCGCCTCGAACGAAACGTCCCGCCCGGCGGCCCGGTGGTCCTTCAGCCGGCGGCGCGCGCGTTCGTCCAGCGCCGCCGTGACGAAGAACTTCGCCTCGGCGTCCGGGAACACGACGGTCCCGATGTCCCGGCCCTCCATCACGGAGTCCCGCACCCGCCCGAGGTCCCGCTGCAGGTCGAGCAGCGCCTCGCGCACGGCGGGCACGGCGCTGACCTTCGACGCCGCATCGCTCGACGCCGACGTGCGGATCGCGTCGCTGACGTCTTCGCCATGGCACCACACGCGGTTGCGGCCGTCGACGAACTCGAACCGGACGTCGAGCCCGGCTGCGAGCGCGGCGAGCGCGTCCGCATCGTCGAGCGCGATGCCCTGCCGGCGGGCGAGCAGCCCCACGCACCGGTACAGCGCGCCCGTGTCGATCAACTGAAACCCAAGGCGCTCGGCAAGCGCCGCGGACACCGTGCTCTTGCCCGCGCCAGCGGGTCCGTCGATCGCTACGATCATCCGATGGTCCCCACGGGCTGCATCCGGTCCGGCACCTCGTCGAAGCGCGCGCCGAGCGCGGCGAAGGTCTCGACGCACTCCGGCCAGCTCACCGCGACGCACTCCGCGTCGTGAATCCGCGACGGCGTGCGCGCCGCCAGGGCCGCGACGATGCCCGAGAGTGCGATGCGGTGGTCGTCCGCCGGCGAACACTCGAACCCGTCCCATGCGGCTTCGCCGAGGCCGTCGAACGAGAGGCCGTCGTCGCGCACCTCGACGGTGCAGCCGAGCGCCTCGAGAATGCGGGCAGTCTCGGCGATGCGGTCGCTCTCCTTCACCCGCAGCTCACGGGCGTCGTGCACCTCGAACCGGCCGGTCGACGCAGCGCCGAGGACGCACAGGATCGGGATCTCGTCGATGACGAGCGGCACCTCACCACCGCGAATCGTGGTCGCGGTCAGCGCGCCGGGCCGGACGGCGAGGTCCGCCGCGGGCTCACCGGTCGTGAGCATCCGCCGGCGACGCAGGCTGGCGCCGACCCCCATCCGCTTCATCACGTCGAGCCACGCCGCCCGCGTCGGGTTCGTGCCGACGTTCTCGATCGTGACCGATGCGCCCGCGAGCGCGGCCGCGGCGACGACGAAGGCCGCCGTCGACGGGTCGCCGGGCACCTCGAACGGGCGTGCAACGAGCCGCTCCGGCGCGTGCAGGCGCACCGTCGGCGCCGTCTCGAACTCGCTCGATCGTCGCGGGTCCATGTAGTGCGCGGACGACTCGACCCGCACACCGAGCGCGCGAAGCATCCGCTCGGTGTGATCGCGGCTGACGGCGGGTTCGACGACCTCGGTCATCGTGTCGCGGTACAGGCCCGAGAGCAGAATGCAGCTCTTCACCTGCGCCGACGCGGTCTTCAGCACCGCACGCACGGCAATGTCGTCACCGGTGCGCGGCGCCCCGGTCACGCGCATCGGCAGCGTGCCAGCGTCCGACGTATGCACCACGTACCCGAGGTCGCCCAGCGGGTCCGACACGCGGCGCATCGGACGGCTCGACAGGCTCGCGTCACCGATGAGCTCGGCTTCGACGTTCGCGCCGGCCAGCAACCCGGCGAGCAGCCGCGTGGTCGTGCCCGAGTTGCCACAATCAATGGGCGCGTCCGGCGCGGCAAGCCCGCGCAGACCGACGCCTTCGACGGTCACCTGATCCGCGGTGTCGTGGTGCACGGGGACGCCGAGGGCCGCCATCGCCGACATCGTCGACCGGTTGTCCGCGCCGGTGCCCGCGTTCGTGATTTCGGTCACCCCGGTCGCGATCGACGCGAGCATCACCGCGCGGTGGGTGACGGACTTGTCACCGGGCACGCGGACCGTGCCCGCGAGTCCGTCGGCGGGGTGAACGATCACGAGCGCACCTCGGCGAGCACAGCCTCGAACGCGGACCGGAACTTCTCCATCTCGGCCGCGGTGCCGATCGAGACGCGCACGTGATTCGGCAGCCGGTACGGCCCCATCGGGCGCACGATGACGCCCTTCGGCAACATCTTCTCGTACAGCTCCCCGCCGGGGATCGGCGACTCGATGAGCAGGAAGTTGCACTGCGACGGCACCCAGCCAATGCCCAACGCGTCGAGCCACGACTCGAGGGCGCCGCGCTGGACGCGGTTCAGCTTCACGCCGCGGTCGATGTGGTCCGGGTCGTCGAGACCGGCGATCGCCGCGGCCTGACCGACGAGGTTCGCATTGAACGGCTCGCGAATGCGGTTGAGGCGGTCCGCGACGGCCGGCGGCACGACGGCGTAGCCCACGCGGCACCCTGCGAGGCCGTACGCCTTGCTGAACGTGCGCGTCACGACGAGGTTCTCGCGCTCGTCGAGCAGCGTGAGGGCGTCGGGGATGTCCGGGTCGTCGACGTATTCGAAGTACGCCTCGTCGAGCACGACCATCACGTGCTCGGGGACCTCGCGCAGCATCTTCACGATGGCGTCGCGGGTGCACCACGTGCCGGTCGGGTTGTTCGGGTTCGCCACGAAGAGCAGCCGCGTGTCGTCGTCACACGCGGCGGTCATCGCCTCGAGGTCGTACGAAAGATCCGGCATCGGCACGGACCGCACGGCCACGCCCGCTGCGCCCGACACGACGCGGTACGCGACGAAGCCATACTCGCCGACGACGACGTTGTGCTCGGGGGTCGCGAACGCCCGCACGAGCAGGGTCAGGAGCTCGTTGGAGCCGTTGCCGATAACGATGCGGTCGGCGGGCACGTCGAGGTGCCGCGCGAGCCGCGCACGCAGCGAGAACGTGCCGGCGTCCGGGTACAGGTGCACGCGCCCGGCCGCTTCGCGCATCGCTGCGATCGCGCGGGGCGAGGGGCCGAGCGGGTTCTCGTTGCTCGCCAGCTTGACGATCCCGGTGATGCCGAGCTCACGCTCGATGGTCTCGATGGGCGTGCCGGGCACGTACGGCTTGAGGTCGAGAACCCACGGGGGCGACGGCGTCACGGTCATCGGAATCCTCCGGTTTCGGTGGACACCACAGCTGGACCACGCCGCTGCGGTCGTCAAGTACCGCCCCGGCAGGCGGGCCGATGCGCCCGCCTGCCGGGGCGCGTTCGTCGAACCTTCGGGCGCGTTCGTCGAACCTTCGGGCGGGTTCACCGCTGGGGCGGGTTCATCGGCACGTTCGCCGAACCTTCGGGCGGGTACATCGGGCACGTTCACCGAACCTTCGGGCGGGTCCATCGGGCACGTTCGCCGAACCTTCGGGCGGGTCCATCGGGCACGTTCGCCGAACCTTCGGGCGGGTCCATCGGGCACGTTCACCGAACCTTCGGGCGGGTACATCGGGCACGTTCACCGAACCTTCGGGCGGGTCCATCGGGCACGTTCGCCGAACCTTCGGGCGGGTTCATCGCTGCGCGTTCGTCGAACCGCCAGGTACGTTCGCCGGCACGTTCTCCGGCTCGCTGACCGCGCGTTCGTCGGCGTGCCCCGCGTCGAACGGCGCCCCATCGAGAAAGCGTCGAAGCGCATCGACCAGCGCGGCATACCCGTCTTGTCGCACGGCACGCGCATCGAACCAGCGGGTGCCCGGGTGCTTGCGGAACCACGTGAGCTGCCGCTTCGCGTAGTGCCGCGTGTCTCTCGCCAGCACACGCTCGAGCTCGGCCCGCGGCCACTCTGCATCCAGCGCGTCGAGCACCTGCCGGTATCCGATGGCGGTCATCGGGGGCGCCGTGCGCGGCACGCCGACATCGAGCAGGGCCTGCACCTCGTCGACCAGCCCGGCGTCGAGCATCTGCCGCGTCCGCGCGTCGATGCGTGCGTAGAGCTCGGCGCGGGGCGCGGTCAGCGCGACGACCGCCGCATCGAAGTGCTCTTCGGCGAGTCCGTGGTCCTCGCGCCAGCGCGTCATCGACGACCCGGTGATCTCGTACACCTCGAGGGCCCGCACGACCCGGACCCGATCGTTGGCGTGCACGAATGAAGCGGTGCCCGGATCGACCGACCGAAGCCGATCCCAGGTCGCGGCGCGATCGGCGACCCACGCAGCGTCGATGCGTGCCCGGACGGCCTCGTCCGCGGGCGGCGCATCGCTCAACCCCAGCACAAGGCTTCGCAGGTAGAGGCCCGTCCCACCAGCCAGAATCGGCGCACAACCTCGCGCGAGAATATCGGCAATCCACCCGTCCGCGTCGGCCGCGAAGTCCGCAGCCGTGTACTGTGCGCCGGATGCGGCGGGGTCGCGGATGTCGATGCCGTGGTGCGGCACGCGGGCCCGCTCAGCCGCGGTCGCCTTGGCCGTGCCGATGTCGAACCCCCGGTACACCTGCGCGGAATCCACGCTGATGATCTCGCCGCCGAGAGACTCCGCGAGGCGCAGCGCGAGGCCAGACTTGCCGACCGCCGTGGGGCCCACCACGGCGATGATGCGGGGTCGGTCGGTCATCGTCGCTCGAACCGCTTCTCGAGCTCATCGAGCCCCATGCGAAACCAGACCGGGCGGCCGTGCGGACAGTGCGCACCGAAATCGATGGCGTCGATCTGCACGAGCAGCGCGTACGCCTCGTCGGCCGTGAGCACGTGCCCCGCGCGCACGCTGCCGTGGCAGGCCATCCGGATCAGCACGGCGTCGATGGCGTCATCGATGCGCTGCGATCGCCCCGCGTCGCCGATCTCGTCGAGGGTGTCGCGGATGAGGGTGTCCACATTCGCCCGCGCCAGCAGCGCCGGGACCGCCTTGAGCGCGTAGTCCGTGCCCCCGAACGGCTCGATCTCGAACCCGAGGCGCGCGAAGACCTCGAGGTGGTCCGCGAGAATCGCCGCGCGCAGGGAGTCGAGGTGCAGGACCTTCGGCAGCAGCATCGGCTGGGCGATGTCGCGCCGGTCCCGCCACGCCGCCTTGAGCGTCTCGAACGTGATCCGCTCGTGCGCTGCGTGCTGGTCGACGATGACGAGCCCTTCGACATCGCTGCACAGCAGGTACGTCGCCTTGTAGTGCCCGATGTAGTGCAGGTTCGAGAAGAACCCGCGCTGGGGCGGCGCGTCGGGATCCCGAGCGCCACGAGGCCGCGGGTCCGTTGAATCCTCGGCGGGCAGCGGCACACCACCCGGGCGGTCGACGTCGCGGCGCGTCGGCCCGACGACGACGGATCTCGGCGCGTCGGCGTCCGTCGCCGAAGGGCGATGCAGGGTGTAGCTGCGCACCGGCAGCGCCCCCTGCGAAGCGTCGTCTTCGACGCGGGCCGCCCCGCCCTCACCCGGCGCACCGTCGGGGCGTGGCGCGTCCGGCAACCACGGCGAGCCGGCAAGGCCATTGGCGATCGCGCGGCGCACCGCGCGAAACACCGCGTTGCCGTCGTGAAAGCGCACCTCGATCTTCATCGGGTGCACGTTGACGTCGACCGAGGACGGCGGGACGTCGACGAAGAGCACCACCACCGGGTGGCGGCCTCGATCGAGCATGCCCTGATAGGCCACGCGGATCGCGCCGATGATCGTCCGATCCCGCACGTACCGGCCGTTCACGAACGTCCACAGCCCGCTCGTCGTGCGCCGGGTGAGCCCGGGCTGGCCGAAGTACCCGTTGACCGTGACGCCGTCCTGCTCCGCCGGGATCGCCGGCCAGATCTGCTCGGCGTCCCGACGCCCGAAGAGCTCGTAGACCCGGTCGAACGCGTCGTCGACCGGCGGCAGATCGAGCACGGTACGCCCGTTGTGCACCACCGTGAAGCCGACCTGCGGGTTGGGCATCGCCAGCCGCTGCACCGCCTCGAGGACGTGCTTGAGTTCGGTGCTGCGCGTCTTGAGAAACTTCAGCCGCGCCGGGGTGTTGAAGAAGAGGTCCCGAACCACGACCTCCGTCCCGGGCGGGGCCCCGGCGGGCGAGACCTCGGGGGCGCTGCCGCCCTCGATGGCCACCCGGGTGCCGCCGAGCTGCCCGTGGGGCTTGGTGAGCAGCGAGAACCGGCTCACCGATGCGATCGAAGGCAGCGCCTCGCCACGAAACCCGAGGGTCGAGATGTGAAAGAGCTGCTCGCGTGCGGTCAGCTTCGACGTCGCGTGGCGCTGGACGCAGAGCTCCGCGTCGCCCGCCGACATGCCGCGACCGTCATCGGTCACGCGGATCAGCCGCAACCCGGCCTCCTCGAGCTCGACGCGGATCGCCGAGGCGCCAGCGTCGATCGCGTTCTCGACGAGCTCCTTCACCGCGCTCGCGGGGCGCTCCACGACCTCGCCGGCGGCGATCTGGTTCGCCAGATCGTCCGGCATCCGGCGGACGAATCCACCGGCCCCGGCCGCCGAGGTCGTGGCGGAGGTCTTCGCCGCGTTCTTCGCCGCGTTGTTTTCGAGGGTCGAAGTCATGCGTGACAGACGTGCGAATCCAGGGCAGACGCCCCGCCCCCGACCGGGCGCAGCTTGCGACCCGGCGGGCAACGGGGCAGCATCGTACCGCCGTCGCGCCGGTCGCGCATCCCCCGGGACCCGTTTGAATTCACCTTCGGCACGCAGCGTGCCGCACCTCGGCTCACCATGACGATTCATCCCGGTACGCTCGTCGCTGGACGGTTCCGCGTCGACGCCCTGCTCGGTTCGGGCGGTGCGGGTACGGTGTATCGTGCGACGCAGGAGCCGCTGCATCGCCCCGTCGCCCTCAAGGTGCTGCGCGACGACCTGTCCGGGGACGAGACCGTTCGGCGCCGATTCGTGCGCGAAGCCCGCGCGGTCGCCGCGCTCTCGCACCCGCACATCGCGATGGTGCACGACTTCGGCCAGACGGATTCGGGCACGCTGTACATGGCGATGGAGTTCGTCGAGGGCGCGTCCCTCGATCACGTGCTCGCGCGCGAGGCGCCGTCCTGGCCCCTGCTGCGCACCCTCTTCGACCAGCTGCTCTCGGGGCTCGCCCACGCTCACGCTCGGGGCGTCGTGCACCGCGACATCAAGCCCGGGAACGTCCTGATCGCCGCCGGGCCCGACGGCACCCCGAACCTGAAGATCGTGGACTTCGGCATCGCCGAGCTTCACGGCTTCGAGGGCTTCGACGACGCCGACACCACCGGCAGCGGGCGCGTCGTCGGTACGCCGCACTTCATGGCCCCCGAACAGGCGCGCGGCGAGAAGCACGTCACCGCGACCGTCGACGTCTACACCGTCGGGCTGCTGCTGTACTGGGCGATCTCGGGCCGCCACGCGTTCGACGGCGACACGCCGATGGACATCATGATGGCGCAGGTCTCGCACGCGCCGCCGGCCATGATCGAACGCCCCGGGCTCATCGTCCCCCCGGGCATCGAGGACCTCGTCCTCGCCGCGCTCGCCAAGGAGCCGCGCGAGCGCATCCCCAGTGCCACCGCGTTTCGGTCCCGGCTGCGCGCCCTCGCCGGCGGCTTCGCCGATGACGTCGACGCCAGCATCGAGGTCGAGCCCGTCACCGCGCCGTCTCTCGCGCCGGCGCAGCAGGCGACGATGCTCGAGCCCGGCACGCACACGCTGCGCGAAGAGGAGCTCGCCCAGACCCCCGCGACCCCCGCCCCGGCGCCCACCCTGCGCCCCTCGCTGCGCACTGGCAGCGCCACGGTCGTCGGCCGCGACGACGAGCGGCGGCGTCTGCTCGAGGTCGTGCACGACAGCTGGGCCCGCGAACGTGGGCTCATCCTGACCCTCGAGGGCGAAGCGGGCCTCGGCAAGAGCACGCTCGCGACGTGGATTCGCGATCAGGTGCTCGACGTGTTCGAGCTGACCACCGGGCGCGGCACCTGCCACCGCGAAGGCGAGCGCGGTCTGCGCGGGGTCCGCGAGGCCCTCGAAGGCGCCCTGGACGTCCGCGGGTTGCCCGCCGAGCAGCTCGCTCGCGAGCTCGCCGGGCGCCTCATCAGCATCGGCGTCACCGATGCGCGGGACGCCGGGCGCCTGATGGGCCTGCTGCGCCCCGAGCTGCGGGACTCTGACGCTCCGGAGCGTGCCAGCGCGCTCTATGAGGTCGTGCTGCGGACCCTCACCGGGCTCGGCGCCGAGCGCCCGGTGCTGCTCGTCGTCGACGACATCCAGTGGGCCGGCGAAGAGACGTTCGCGCTGCTCGAGTATCTCGCGACCGAGTTCTCCCAGCGTCCCGCCCGCGTCGTGGTGGTCGTGACCGTGCAGCTCGACGAGGACGACGAGTCGATGACGTCGTCGCTGCGTCAGCTCAGTCGGTACAACGGAACGACCGCGCTGCGCCACCGCCTCACGCCCTTCGACGACGATGCGGCCCGCGACCTCATCGCGTCACTGATCGACGCGTCCCCGGCCCTGCGCGACGCCGTCGTGCGGCGCGCCGGCGGCAACCCGATGCACCTCGTGCAGCTCGTGCGGTACCTGTCGGACGAGGGGCTGATCGAGCCGTCGCCTCGCGGCTGGCGTGCGCGGCGGGGGGTGCGCGTCGACGCCGTCCTGCCGCCCGACCTCGCCGACCTCGTGCAGCTGCGCATCGCGCAGGTCGAGGCGGACCCGGATCACGGCGAGCGCCTGCACGCCCTGCTCGATCGCGCCGCCGTCCTCGGCCGTTCGTTCCGGTTCCAGGTGCTCGAGCGGATGCTGCGGTCCGAGAACCGCGCCGACCTCATCGAGCACATCGACGCCGACGTCGACCGCCTGCTCGACGAAGACCTGCTGCGGATGCGCGAGACACGCGACGACGACATCCTGTCGTTCCCCACGAGCCTGATCCGCGACGTCGTCGCCCGCCGGCTCGAGAATCGCCGCACGACGCGCCGCCTGCACCGCTACGCCGCCGAGGCCAAGCTGGCGATCCTCGGCGAGTCGGTCGATCGCATCGCCCCCGAGCTGGTCGCCCACTTTGCGGCGGCCCGCGACCGCCGGCGCGAGCTCGAATACAGCCGCATCGCCGCCGAAGCCGCCAACCGCACGCACCGCCCGAGCGACGCGCTGCGGTACTACGACCGGGCGATCGAGCTGGTGCGGGAGGTCGACGCCGACGAGAGCGGCGACACCGCGTCGAGCCGATCGATGCTGCTCAAGTCGGCGGGCATCGCCGTCGGGCTCGGCCGCTACGCCGTGGCGGACCAGCGGTACCGCGCGATCGTCGACGACCCGAAGGCGCCCGACGCCGACCGCATCGCGGCGCTCTATGGGGTCGCGGATGTCGCGTGGATCAGCGGGCGCTTCGACGACGCCCTCGCCACCCTCGAGAAGGGGGTCGCCCTCGCCGAGGCGATGCGCGACCCGGCCCGCATCGCTCGCGGTCTCGGCGAGCTGGCTCGGGTCGAATGGCACCGCGGCAACAACGACCGATCCGCCGAGCTCGTGGAGCGGGCGCTCAAGCAGGCGCACCGCGCCGCGAATCCAGCGGGCATCGCCGAGGCGCTCTGGCTCAAGGGCGACATCGCCCGTGGGCGCGGCGACGTGGACGCGGCGGAGGCGCTCTTCGAAGACGCGCTGCAGCGGTTCACAGCGCTCGATCGCCCCCGCGGTGTCGCGAAGTGCCACGCCAAGCTGGCGGTGACCGCCCGCCTGCGCGACGACCTCGACGCCGCCGTCGATCACTACGAGAAGGCGCTCGGCATCTACCGCGATCACGGCGGCCAGCGCGGGGTCGCGCACCAGCTCAACGGGCTCGGCGACGTCGCCCGGTACCGCGGCGATCTGTCCCTCGCTGCGGACAACTACCGACGCGCCGTCGACATCTTCCAGTCGCTGCGCCTGCCGTACGACACGGCGATGGCGCTGACCAACCTCGGGCTCGCCGCGCGCGAAGCGGGCAACCTCGACGAGGCGATCGACGCCCTGCGGCGCGCGCTCACCGTGTCCGAGCGGGTCGGGTACGCGTACCTCACCCTCGGGATTCGGCTGAACCTTGCGCACGCGCTCGCCCTCGTCGGGTTCGAGGACGAGTCCGAGGCGATGCTCTCGGCCTCGCTCGAGCTCGCCGACTCGGTCGAGCTCGTCGATCCGGACTACGCCCTGCCCCTCGAGCTGCTCGGCAACCTGAAGGCGGCGTCGGGCAAGACCGCCGAAGCCGACGCGCTCTACGTCCGGGCCCGCGAGATGTGGCACGAGATGGGACGCCTCGAGGACGAGGCGCGCGTCGATCGGCGGCTGCAGGGCGACGACGACGCCTGACGCCAGCGTAGGCCTCGGCTCGCGCACGCGCAGTGCGCCGCCTCTACCGCGCACCGGCGGCGTGGCGTCGGTCAGGTCCGTGCCGTGGCGCACGCCCGGAGTCACAGTGGCGAGGTAGCGAGGTGGCGAGGCGGCGCCACGAACGAGAAACGGCGCCACGATGGGCGCCGTCTCGCGTGAATCCATCGGGCGTGGCGGCCCGGGCGACTCAGAAGCCTTCTTCTTCGACGTAGAACTGCTCGATGAACTCGCCGATGCGGGTGACGTCCATCGACTTCGAGAAGTAGCCGTGGATGTCGTTGTCGATGCACATCGCCTGGAGCGTCGGCGCGTCGAGGTCGCTGAACAGCACCACGACGATCTCTTCGAGTCGCTCGTCGGCGCGCAGGGCCTCGAGGATCTCCTGCACGTTGAGGCGCGGCATCGTGATGTCGAGCAGCAGGATATCCGGCAGCTCGTACTCGATCTTGGCGATCGCCCCGTTCGGACTCGTCAGAGACGAGGTCTCGAACCCGGCAACCTTGAGCCTCTCCTCAGCGGACAGGACGTCCATGAGGTTGCTGTCGATGATGAGGACCTTTCGACCCAACACGGCGGGACCCGGGTGGCGTGCGCGACGGGTCGAGGCTACGTCGGCACGTCTCGGTCCGTCAAGCGACCGCCGCCCGACCTACTCGCGCGGCGGTCGCGCGGGGCCCGACTCCAGGAGCTCGAGCAGATCCTCGGCGAGCAGGCGCACACCAAGCTCTTCGGACTCGTCCATGAGGATGCCTTCGAGCCACGCGCGGTACCCCCGGTCGGCGACGTTGAACACGGCGACCATGTACTTCGAGCGCAGTAGCTCGGCGTTCACGTAGGTGATCGGCACCATGTCCTCGGGATCATCCCAGCTCAGATCCGCGTACTCGACGGCCTCGCACATCGTGTCGTGGGGGATCGACTCGAACTGCTCGCGCAGCCAGTCGTCGTCGTCCACCGTCGTCACGTGCTGCAGGGCTTCGGCGAGCGCGCAGTGGCGCTGCAGGTCGTCGCCGGGGTCGATGGCGCGGACGGACTCACGCAGGTCGGTGCGCCGGGACTTCCCGAGCGCCCAGAAGGCGATCGGCTCGACCTCGGGGGGCAGCATGCCGAGCATCGCGGCGATCGGTTCGCCGGCGTCGGACGAGGCCATCAGCCCCAGACCGGTCATCAACGCCGACGTCAGTTCGGGGTCGCCGATGCTCGACGAGAGCATCGCGATCATGCGCCGTTCCCCCTCCGGGTCGGCGAGTCGACCGAGCGCGTGGGCGGCCTGACGGCGCTCCTCGAGCTCCGCCGAGCTGTCCTGCAGCGACGCGATGAGCGCCGGGCGCCCCTCGGCGAGCAGCAGATGCCCGGACGCCCAGGCGGCCCAGGTGCGGACCTCGCCTTCGTCGTCGTCGAGGGCTGCGACCACGGCGGCGCGTACGTCCGGGTCGGCCGCCGACGCTGCGCGCCAGGGCTGGACGATCGTCCGGATGGCGTCGACCCGATCCGCCGGGTCCGGCGAGCGGAGCTGGGTGAGGTAGTAGCCGTACTGGTTGTACCGCTCGACGTACCGATCGGTCGTCATGCCGACGGCGGTGTACGTCACGACCAGACCGAGCAGCACGAGCCCGTAGAACGGTAGCGTGTTGTCCTTGAAGCGCTCGATGTCGAGCTCGTCGACGTCGTCCAGCAGGTTCGGGCGCTCGCCCTGCAGGACGCGCCGTCGCCACTCGTCGCCCCACAAGGTGGCCCCGGCCGCCATGGCGAGCACGTACGCGGTCAGGAAGATCATCACGAAGTGCACGCTGATGAGCGCGACGTTCGCGGTGACCGACCCGCTGTGGTGCTGCACATGGTCCGCGACCAGGACGCCGTACCCGATGGTCGTCGCGATCCCGACGCCGGCGGCGATCTGCAGGCGCGGGCGGCTCGCGGCGAGGGCACCGAGGAGACCGAAGTCGGTCACGCGCCCGATCCAGCGACTGCGGGTGAAGTCTTCGGAGTTCACGAGGGCACGCTCTGCAACAGGCGGGGAATCGGGCGGGACGGGCGTGGCGTTGATCCCGCTGCCGGGATCGGATTGGATGGTCGAGAGGGGACTCGACGATGATTCGACGCCGCAGCGGGCCGATCGTTCCCGTCGTCGCCCTCTGGACCCCGAGGCCTACGTCATGATGCACCGCCACGCCACCCTGATCACCGCCGCCGTCGGCCTTCTCGCCGCCCCGGCCGTCGCGCAGGACGACACCGAAGCCGACGGGCCGGGATTCGAGGAGGTCGAGTACTTCGACGTCGACGCCGCCTACCAGCGCGCGTCCGATCTCGCGCGCTGGGGCTCGGTCAGCCGCGCCCGCGCCGCATTCATCGAGATCACCGAGCACGTGCCGGACGACGTCCCGACCGTGCAGAACATCGTGAACCTCTCGGAGCACCTCGAGGAGTGGGAAGACTGCGTGATCTGGTCGCAGCGCCTGCTCTTTCTCACCGGGCCGGACAGCGATTTCGAGCGCAAGCGCGACCGGTGCGCGGCGACGATCCCCCACCTGATGGGCTCCATCGGCATCACCGGTGTGACGCCGGAGTACGCGCCGGTGGCGTTCAACGGGATGGTCCTCGCCGAGGAGCCGGTCGAGGCGATCGCCCTGCCCCGCGGCACGTACGAGATCACCGCCGAGGTCACGGACTGGGAGTCCTACGCGACGACCGTCGAGCTCGAGCCCGACACCCACGTCGACATCGAGGTCGAGCTCGGCGTGATGACGTTCTACGGCACGGTCTCCGTCACGATCGACCAGCCCGGCGCCGCGATTCTCGTCGACGGTGAGCCTGCGGGCACGTCGCCGCTGGCCGAGGCGCTGCGCCTGCCCGTCGGGCGGTACCTCGTCGAGGTGCAGAAGGATGGCTTCTATCCGTGGCGCCGGTACGTCGAGATCTACCGCGACGTGGACGACGCCGTGGAGGTCCAGCTCATCGACGAGTCCGTCGACCTGGACGACCTGTGAGCGGGCACTTCGCGATTGACAGCCCCCGATCGCTCGACTAGCCATGCGCGTCCCACCGGGCGGTAGCGCAGTCTGGTAGCGCACCTGCATGGGGTGCAGGTGGTCGCAGGTTCGAATCCTGTCCGCCCGACTGGTGAGAAGCCCCGAGACGTCTTCGATGTCTCGGGGCTTCGTAGTTTTGCATCGCCGAACCTGCGACCGGCCGCTCGTTTGCACCTCGCAGGGTTCAGACTCCGCAGGCGGGGGCGGTGCTCGCTCGGGATCGGGACGTCCCTACCGCCTCGCGTGGTCCAGACCCGTCAGGCGGGGGCGGTGCTCGCTCGTTGGACCGACGTCTCTACCGCCTCGCGCTCGAGGTGCCTTTGGGCACCTCGACGCTCGTTGCTCAGATCGCCGCGAGGGTCCGCGCCAGGGCGATCGATGCGCCGCCCGTGGCGGTCACGAGGGCGTCGAGCTCGGCGCGGGCTCGGTCCGCGGCGTGCGCGTCGAGCCCGCGGGTCGCGCGAATCAACGTGTTCTTCGGCGTGTGCTCGGACGCGACGAACTCGATCGCGGACGCGTCGTAGCCATGCGCACGCAGGATCAGCATGCGCATCGTGTCGGTGACCGTCGCCGCCGCATGGCGCCGCAGGTGCGCGGACGCGTGCACGGCGCCGAAGGCCGATGCGCTCGCCGCATCGGTCGCGCCCGCATCGCTCGTGTCGGCCCACTTCGCCGCCAGCTCGGCCTGGCAACACGGCGCGACGGCGATGGCCGACGCATCGGCGCGGACGGCGAGCCCGAGCGCCGCGTCGGTCGCCGTGTCGCAGGCGTGCAACGCGACGACAAGATCGAGCGAACGAAGCGCCCCGCCCCACGCATCCGACCAGGCATCGTGCATGTCGACCTCGTCGAGATCGGCGACGGCGAACCGGGTCTGCACCTCGAGCCCCGCAGCCTCGGCGCGACGCCGGCTCGCCTCGATCACCGTCGGATCGCGATCGAGCCCGAGCAGCTCGACACGCCGCCCGTCGCGGTGCGCCAGCGTCCACGCCAGCGCCATCGTCAGGTACGACCGCCCGCAGCCGGCGTCGAGGATGCGCACCACGCCATCGGCCGGCTCGATCGACCGCAGCGTCGGGCCGAGCACGACGACCATGTGATTGATCTGGCGCCACTTGCGGACGCGGTCCGAGGGCATGGACGCGTCGCCGTTGAGCAGCCCGAGCGCCCGCAGCAGCACGGCCGCTTCGTCTGGCATCAGCGGCATCCGCCGCGACCCGGCAAGCTGGGCGAGGCGTTCGCTCGTCCAGTGCTCCGCCGCTCGGGTGGCGAATGCCGCTGCCCACTCGTCGCGCATCGATTCGACTCCTTCCAGGCCGCTGGGGCTGCGGCGTCCGCGAGCGTTGCACGCCATCGACGACGCGACAACGGCACGGTCCAGATGTGCGCAGTCCGTCCGGGATCCCCACGTGCGCCGACGGACGCGATCGCCGCTTGCGCTGGCGACCCGACGGGGCGATTCTGCTTACATGTCCCGGGTCGACCGTCTGCACCTCTTCATGCGACACCGCATGCGCATCGTTTGCGCAGCGGGGGGCTTCGCTTTGCTCGTCGGATGCACGATCGACCCGGATGCCGACGGCGCGACAGGCGCCGGCGCAGGTACGGCCGACTCGGCCGTCGACGACCGGTTCGACGCGGGATTCGCCAGCGACGTCCGCGATGCGGGCGCCGGCGACGCGGCTGCGGACGCCGCCCCGGGACACGACGTCGACACGGGCGCCG
>Ga0070729_10001659_pt1 | contig 32666 bp, 20 predicted proteins | sample tdDd472_FD_66725 | JGI IMG/M metagenome (GOLD analysis project Ga0070729, IMG submission 66725) | Marine sediment microbial communities from the Atlantic coast under amendment with organic carbon and nitrate - tdDd47.2 | ecosystem: Environmental > Aquatic > Marine > Coastal > Sediment | place...
AAAAAAAAAAAAAAAAAATCGATTAACTTGCAGTCATATTTATAACTACAAATTTATGATTGTTAAAATTTTAGAATTTCTTCGTATTGCTGGTGTTGCACTGGCTTTCTATTTCGGATACTCCATTGGCTTCGAAAATGGATATAACCCGGAGGCACAACTTCATTTCATGATACCCGTAATAATTATGGCGATTGCAGGGCTCTCGGGAATTGAAGGCTTGTTTTTTGGGAGGCAGGCGGCCGAAGCCAAAGGGTTCGAGTCTGGAAGCAACTACCAGAGGCAGTCGGCAATCGCCTTGCTGTCGTATACTACAATTGCATTGTTGGTTTATTTCCTGAATTGGGGCATCCACGCTGAACTCACCATCCTACTGGCATTTATTTTCTTTTTCTTCTTCTCATCGATTAACCATGCTGTTGATGCCATCGCCAGGAAAAACTATAAATGGGCCAACATTAACCGGCCCTTCCTTACCTTGCTATTGATTGCCGGTTTAATTTATCCGCTTATCGAAGCCATAAAAAACCTGTAATAAAGTGCCAGTCCAGCGAAATACGACATTCAGGTTTTATGAAGAACTGAATGACTTTTTACCAGTAGAAAAACGGAAAAAGCAATTTAATTACTCCTACACGTTCAACCAAACAGTGAAGGATGCCATCGAAGCAATGGGTGTTCCACATACCGAAGTTGACCTCATTCTGGTTAACGGAAATTCAGTTGGTTTTGAATTTCGCCTGCAAAACAGTGACCACATTTCAGTATACCCGGTATTTGAGAGTTTTGATATTTCGCCCATAACTAAACTTCGGCCTGAACCGTTACGGCAAACAAAGTTTATTCTCGATGTCCACCTGGGCAAATTATGTAAGTTTTTGCGTATGCTCGGTTTCGATTGCTACTATCGAAATGACCTGGAGGATGATGAGATCATCCGGATTTCGATTGAAGAAAACCGGATCATTCTAACCCGTGACATCGGAATCCTGAAACACGGACTTGTTACCCATGGCTACTGGCTGCGCTCGCAAGACTCAAAAGAGCAACTGATAGAAGTCATTAGCAAGTTCAATTTACAAAGCCAAATCAGGCCGTTTTACAGATGCACGCTGTGCAATGGTTTGGTTAAGAATATTGATAAACAAAAAATTGCGCCTCTAATCGAAGAGAATACGATAAAATATTTTGAGGATTTCTACCAGTGTTCAACTTGTAAGCAGGTTTATTGGGAAGGATCGCACTATAAAAATATGAAAAAGTTGATAGAGGAAATTAGTAAGGCAGGTAAAAAGGGAGATTGATTTACAGATATAATGTTCGAAGTTCGAAGTTCGGTGTTCCGTGTTCGGTGTTCGGTGTTCGGTATTTTTCCATAAGCTGTTCACCGACCACTATTCACTGTTCACCATTCACTATTCAGATTTCCTCTAAATTTCACATTTCTTACACCAACACATCTTGCCGGCTTAGATTTATTCGCTATTTTAGCCATACCTAAAAATTTGAAATGGCTGAGCTTACAATTAAAACCAAATTTCTCAATTTCCGGAACCCACAATTTACAGGTTTTCAATGCGATTTTAATAAGGCGAATTTTACAAATTACAGCAACACGACAGCCAAAATGCATTGCCATGATTCAAGCAACGACCCTGGTTTGATTAAAAACCCATTGGCTAAAATTCCTGATGATTCTACGTAGAAGGTACGCTTTACAAGCCATATTGGTATGTAAAGCACACCTTTGTATGAAATCTAAATGCGAAATAAAAACCCTTGCACTAGACAACAATGTTGGCAGTCATTAAAATGAACCGAATAAGCATGAAGTAATAATCAAATCCCAGTAAATGATAACACGTAAAAACAAAAGAGATTTATTCAGGATCATTCCATTTGGACTAATATGGTTTATTTATGCATTGATCTATTTACTTCTTGAAAAAGGACTGCTTGCTGACCTGAATTTTTATCCATCCACTGGAAATCCATATAAATTTGGAGTAAACACACTAATTTCATTATCAATCGCAGCAATATCAGGTCTGTTAATAGGAACTTTCGAGATTAGAGTTTTAAATAATTTATTTACTCACCACTCTTTTGGTAAAAAAATCATTTATAAAACCTTGATATATGTTGTAATGATGATAACATTTGTTATTGTCATTTCCGGAATTGGTTACTCTATTAAACTTGAGACTAGCATATTCGACCACCAAATATGGGCAAATACGTGGAAGTTTTCATCCAGTATTACATTCTGGAGTTTTCAGTTGTACCTCGCCGCCATGATCGGTGTGTCACTAATATTTACAGAATTCAGTGAACATATTGGAATGACTGTACTTCACAATTTTTTTATCGGGAAGTATCACAAACCAATTCAAGAAGATAGAATATTTATGTTCTTGGATATGAGATCCTCGACCACAATTGCTGAAGATATCGGTCATATAAAATATTTTGAAATGCTTAGGGAATATTATTCGGATCTGTCTGGTCCTATATTGCAATATAGTGGAGAAGTTTATGATTATGTTGGAGATGAAATAATTGTTTCCTGGAAACTCAATAAGGGAATCTCAGATAATAATTGTCTAAAGTGCTTTTTTGCAATGAAGCAAATATTAAGTAATTATTCTGAGAAGTATCGATCTAAATTTGGGATTGTGCCTTCCTTCAAGGCAGGGTTTCATCATGGTCAGGTTACTACTGGTGAAATTGGAGTTCTAAAAAAGGACATTGTGTTTAGCGGGGATGTACTGAATACCACGGCTCGCATTCAAGGCTTATGCAACAATTATAATGTTGATTTACTAATATCCGATCAACTCAAAAATAAGATGAACATTGAACCTGAATTCCAAATTAAATCACAGGGGAGAAATGAATTAAGAGGAAGAAATGAAACTGTAGAATTGTTCACTGTTCAATTAAGGTAAATATGGTTTGGAATAGAGTATTGGAATTAAAAGTACTTTTGAAATGAATCAAAACGACCACCAACAAAAAATAAACACCATTAAAATGGTCATTTATTAAGACCGTCGTAGCATTCATTGCAGATAATAATATCAATGAAGCATTCATTATAAAACAAATTTAAGAATGAAATCTAATAGTTTGATTTGTTCAATATTTATTGTTTGTATTTTAATAATTACTGCCCAAGGTTGTAAAAAGGATGAGAACAATAATCAAACCAATGGAAAGACAAATGCCATCTTTAATCCTGATAAGTCGTATGGCACAATGGTTGACCAAGATAGGAATGTATATAAAACCATCATTATTGGGTCACAAACCTGGATGGCAGAGAATTTGCGGACAACTTTATATCGTAATGGAGATAACATACCAGAGGTAACCGACTCCGATATGTGGTTTAATTTAACCTCTGGAGCATATTGCAACTATGAGAACACCATAAGCCCTGACAGCATTGCAACCTACGGTAGATTATACAATTGGGCAGCAGTGGTTGATAATCGCAATATTGCTCCACCTGGCTGGCATGTGCCTACTTATGAAGAATGGATGATATTAGAATCCTTTTTGGGAGACTCTGTAGCAGGCGACAAACTTAGGGAAACGGGGACATTGCATTGGAAAGCTCCAAATTATGGTGCTACTAACGAAACAGGTTTTACAGCCTTAGGTAGTGGCTGTCAAACAGGATATTCCAGTGGGTATGGATTTCATCATAAGAGAATCGAGGGAGGTTGGTGGACCGTATCAGAGGATAGCACAAATATTGATTTCGCTTTTCATGTCACTTCGGGTTACAACTATAGCATCTTAGGCGGATGTTGGTGTCCTAAACGTGATGGTTATTCAATTCGTTGTTTGAAAGATTAAAAATAATTATTGATGGTTTAACGCCATAAAAGAGCTATAGAAATTAAACCACATAGACCAAATCAACGAAATGCTAACAAACACTATAAATTATTTCCGTGACAACAATAAATTCAACAATTGTAACACTTTTTAAGTCTGGTAAAACCAGACAAGAAACTGATTCGTAAGCGGCAACTATTCATAGTGCAAACCGTTATAAGCAAGTGAAAAAAAATGTTCTTAAAGACAGGCAGGTGTAATACATCTATTGCCCTCGCTGCACTCATCAAATATTCAATGTTATGAAAAATTTTAATTGTTACCACTTACTGTTGTTGCTGGTTTTCGCTTTTACATACTCAAATATCTTTGCTCAAATTGATTATTGGGTTCCTGCTAATCCTCCGAAATCTGAATACAAGGTGGACCTGGATATAAATTTTGAAAACAAAATTGCGGAAGGCCATGGAAGTATCCGATTTTTGAATACCGGGAAAAAACCACTGACATCGATTGCAATCGATTATACAATCAGCGATTACAGTTTAATAGAAATTATTCAGGATGGAATTACTCTTGACGTATATAATCCGGATAACAAACTTCAGGTAAACACGCCTGTTTTCTTCATCCTGGATAAAGCAATAAACGCAGGAGAACAAGCCGAATTACAACTTTCATTTAAAAAGCTATTGTTTCTGGATGACGATTTCGAATTATTTGAAACCCAAAACCTTATTCCTACACTTTGGTGGGATGGCATCGCGTTTTCTAACAGCTACAAAGTGAAGATCAGTACCGATCAAAACCATACGATGGCAGTAAGTGGCCGATTAAATACAGCAACAGGGTATTATGAAAATAATTATGTGAATAATTTTGGTTTCTATTTCAGCAAGGATGATTATGTAATTGAAGAGGAAATAAATGGAATACTGGTAAGGGTACTTTATCCTGCAAATGGAAAGGAAGTTGCTGAGTTGGCAATGAAGACAGCCAAAGAAGCTATCCCCTTTTATATTGAACTGATGGGATTTTACCCTTATTCATTTATCAATATCATTCCGGGAGGCCCAGGGGTTTGGGGCGGTTATCCTTTTGCTTCAGGAATGGTGGTGATCCATGGAATGCAGTTCTATGATCAGGGTTCAGAAAGACATTGGCGCTGGATCACCGCTCACGAAATTGGTCATGAATACTGGGGGGAATTTGTTCTCGACGGAGACGATCCTCCCTTCCTGTGGATCGCACTGGGAATATATGCAGACTGGAAATTCTCACAACACGTAGGATTAAGTGATTCGAAACACAGAAACTGGGCAGATTACTATCTTGGTGGTGTAAAAAAAGGATATAATACCACCATGGACATTCGTCCTGAAGAAGAAGCAACATTTGACTTCGACCGTAACAATTATGTTATTCATGCCAAGGGGTTTTCTTTTATCAGTGCACTGGAAATGGTAATGGGAAAGGAAACTTTCGGGGAAGCATATATTAAAACACTCGAACAATACGGCGGAAAAAGACTAGATAACAGGGATTTCCAGGAAATTTGTGAAGAAACCAGCGGTGAAAACCTCGATTGGTTTTTCGATGCCTGGCTGAGATCAAATAAATATTTATCTGCCTTCCTGGGTAATACAACATCTGTTATGGAAAACGGCAAATACTATTCAACAGCTGCAGTATATCACGAAAATGATTTCTTTATGCCCGTTCCTGTTTATGCAACATTTGAAGATGGCAGCTACCAGGTGAAGATGACCGACAGGATAAGCCGCAAGACTGTTGTTAATTTTATCAGCGACAGTAAGCTTACCGGAGCGGTTATCGATCCTTCAGGATGTTTGGCCAATCTTGATGAATACCAGGATCCTCTTCCCGAAGATGTGATCCTGAAAATCAATATGCTCCCTTATTCCGGTGCCGGTGACAAAGCATACCTGGTTTATCGTCAGGCTGCCAGTTCTAACAAGGAAGAAATTGCCGATGAGTGGTACAGACTTGGAATCGCACTATATGATGCAGGGTATTTATCGCAGGCAAAAAACTCTTTTTATTATGCCCTGAAATACGGACCCGAGGAAGATTCCTTTATTAATAGTGTATGGCTTGGCCATTTGAATGATCTGCTGGGAAACAGAAGTACTGCCCTTGAATATTATAAAAATGCAATGGAAGCCTGGGATGGAGGTGCTTATACACACGACCAGTATAGCATGACTATAGACAAATCCTGGGTAGAACAAAGGCTTGAGGAGCCGTTTGTTCAGGGTAAAAAATTAAGCTGGAATTAAGCAAGGCAGCCGTTTTCCTTTTAGGATGTTGCAGAATATAAAGGTTCGAAACGAGGGTTAATAATTGACAAACAGTTAGCACTAAATAAACACCTGCATAAAAAGCTTTGTAGTTGCACCTAATTAAAAAATCCTTACCTCTTTCTGAATTTCTTATTAATCATTTTTCTTTTCCATTCTTCTCCTAAGAAGTCAAAAACATTTAGAGAATAGATTCCTAACAAAACTATCCAGGAAAGCACTATCCACAATAAAATGCTCCAATTAGATGAATCATTAATTGCAAGAATTAATGGAACTACTAAGCTTAATATTGCAACTGCAAGGAGTTTATAAAACCCCTTAATATTTTGAATGTACTCTTCTTCTTTTTTAATCTGTTCCATTTCCTGTTTCTTATCTGAATCTGCAATATTGATTTCAAAAACAGCTGCCAAAGATTTCAACGATTCTAAACCTGCATTCTCTCCATTTTCAATTCTTTGAATAGTTCTTATACTTAAACCACTCATTTCTGCCAATTGATCTTGTGACCAATGACGATCCAATCTCATTTTTTTTATATCTCTTAAGTTAATTGTATCAGTATTCATTATTCTTCCAGATCTTTAATATTAATTATCGAACAAAGATAAGTATTAACCTTTCTTTACTATTGAAATCGATGAGACCTTGCTACGACAGTTATATGACTTTTGTGTGACACTAGTTGTAATAATAACATGGTACAATAATCAGGGATTCATGTGGTGCATCGGGCCAAGTCCAGATTTTCGGGACAGGCTATGATTCTGGTAGCTATCGGAACTGGTTGAACTAAATCCATCAGGACTACTGCCACGAGTTATCAATGAAAAGTCTTGGAGATTGCTCCTTACATTTTATTTGTATTTTTGAACTCTATCAAAAGCTTGCATAATCACTCAAAACACATTTCACATTGGATTATAAAACATTTGCCATTTTCACCGCACTGAACTTGTTGTTAAGCACCAACCTTTGGGCACAGGAGGCATCAATTTTTTTTAGTGTTAATATGTCCTATCAAATCGAGCTGGGAAACTTCGACCCGGGTGAAGATTTTGTGGATATTGCCGGAGATTTTAACAGTTGGGGATCGGACCTGACTCCACTTTCAGACAACAACCAGGACAGTATTTATACCTTAAATCTTGAAGGATTTACTGTTCAGCAAAGCATTCAGTTTAAATTCAGAATGAACGGTCTTTGGGATGGAACAGAAGAATTTCCGGGAGGAGGCCCCAACAGGGTGCATACCGTTGCCTCCGAAAGTGATTCCCTCTTTTTTTGGTACAATGACGAGGTTAGTCCGAATGGGCCACCTCAGGCACATTTCTCGGTTTCTACTACAGAAACCCAGACAGAAAGCGTGGTGTCATTTAAAGATTTATCCTCGGGAAATGTAGAATTTATACAATGGAATTTTGAGGGTGGAACACCGGAAACCTCAACAGAACCTGAGCAAAGGGTAAACTACCAAAGCGCCGGCTCGTTTGATGTGCAGCTGATAGCTGGAAATGAAACCCAAAGTGATACGCTACTTATCCCTGAATATATTTCCGTATCGCAACGAGACAAATCACAAATCGCCTGGTGGAACAATTCGGTATTTTATGAAGTTTTTGTGCGAAGTTTTTACGACACCGATGGTGATGGCAAAGGAGATTTAAACGGATTGACCCAGAAACTCGATTACCTGAATGACGGAGATCCTAACACATATGATGACCTGGGTATTACAGGTATCTGGTTGATGCCCATCCATCCCTCACCAAGCTACCATGGTTACGATGTAAAAGATTATAAAACCATTAATCCGGATTATGGCACTATGGATGATTTCGCCACCATGCTTAATGGAGCACACGACCGGGGAATAAAAGTGATCATCGACTTTGTTATGAACCATTCAAGTTCTCAACACCCCTGGTTTATCGATTCAAAAAACAATGTAAATAACAAGCGCAATTATTTCCGCTGGCTGCCCACTCACCCGGGTTATGAAGGGCCCTGGGGACAGCCTGTGTGGCATTACCACAGTTCCGGATATTATTATGGTTTATTCTGGGATCAGATGCCGGACCTTAACTATGAGGAGCCCCAGGTAAAGGACAGCATGTTTCAGATTGCCGATTACTGGTTGAATGAAGTTGGAATTGACGGCTTTCGCCTGGATGCAATTGGTGGCATTTTTGAGGAAGGAGAAATTATGGTAGACCACCCAGAGACTATACAATTCTGGAAGGATTTTAATGCCTATACAAAGAGTGTTGCACCCAATTCTTTTTCAGTTGGTGAAGCATGGACAAACACCACCAAAGTAATAAAATACGTTGAAGATGATGGCCTGGATTACTGTTTTGAATTTGACCTTGCAAATTACATTCTTGGTGCTGCCAATGATGGCAATGCTACTTCGCTTCAGGATCAGATGACTCTGGTTTATAGTACATACCCACACCTTCAATGGGGTACCTTTCTCACTAATCACGACATCAACAGGGTAATGGACAGGTTAGATCAGGACGATGAGAAGTGTAAACTTGCCGCATCCATTTACCTCACTTTGCCGGGTGTGCCTTACATATATTATGGTGAAGAAATCGGGATGCTGGGATCGAAACCGGATGAAGATATCCGACGGCCCATGCAATGGAGCGATGCTTACCAGGCGGGATTTACCAGTGGCACGCCCTGGAATAGCCTTAACAGTAATTTTCCGTTGTACAATGTCGAAACAGAACGTGAGGATCCTGCGTCTATCTTCAATCGATATAAAAAAATGATCCAGGTGCGCAACCTAAAGCCCTCGCTACAAACAGGAGATTACCTGGAAGCATACCCGGTTTTCGGTGAGATTTTCTCATTTATTCGGGCTACAGAAGATGATACTGCCATTGTTGTAATAAATACCTCCGGCCATAGCCTTCAGAATGTAAGCATCGATATAACTGCTTCCGGATTATCAACAGGATCGTATACCTGGTGGGAAATGATGAAAAACCAAACCGCAACTTTATCAATCGACGAATCAGGAAACCTGTTAATTCCCACATTGGAAGCTTATGAAGTAAATGTATTTTCATTTGATGAAGTTTCGGGCGCACCAGCCATCAGATCATCACAAACTCCTTTATTCAGTGTTTATCCAAATCCCTGTAAGGATTTCATTTCCATCAACCCGGAACAATATACTTCCGGCAATTTTAGCCTCACCATATACAACCTGATGGGAAATGCAGTTCTATCATATCATAATTTAGACTCCCGGCAAACACATCATCTTTCGGTTGAAGAACTAACAACAGGGATGTACATGATCATTATCGAAACTGACGGTACCAGGCAGGGGATCAAATTTATAAAACAATAATTTTGACGTTCAAACCATAAACCAATAGAGAATGGTTTGTCTTTGCAGATGTTAAGGATTATAACTGTAAATTCTATTCAAACATTTTTTTTAATTCAGCCTTCAGAAACACAACATCCTCTTTCCTGATTAAAAACTGAGCAAGTCCTGTTTTGGTAATCCTGATAAAAATGATAAGTTGGTAAACGGCAGAACAAAAGTAGGAAACCGACGCTGTTATGCCGGCACCAGTTATACCCATGTGTGGTATAAGTGTAAAACCGAAAATCAGGGTAAGTACCAGGCCAATCCCCGAAGAAATAGTATTGTGATAATGCCTGCCTGTGCCTGAAAAAAAATGGCTCAATATCATCGAAACCGACATGGAAAGAATACCTACGGCCAGGCTTTGTACCACTTTATTTAGCCCGGTAAAATCCTTACCAAACACAAACATAAAAAAGGAATCGGGTAAAAGCAGCAGCATCACCAGCATAAAAAATGTAATAACAAATACAAATTTGAGGAAACGGATTGTCAAATCCCTGGCATAATCAGGAATATTATTGTTCGAAATTTTAGTGTATTGAACCATTGCCACACTCTTTCCAATCAGCCACAGGCCTTCGGAAACTTTGTTGCCCACGTCGAAAATACCAAGGCTGGCTTTGCCCAGGTATTTTTCGATTATGTAATAACCCAGCCTGTAGTTCATCAACTGAAGCAGGTTGGCCAATTGAACATAAGACCCGTATTTAAAAACCTGTATCAAAACCTCATCAAACTTATCAAAATTGGTGATTTTAATAAACTTCCTGATAGCCAGAAAGCTGATGATGAAGGTGAGAATGTAGGCCACATAAAGGGCATAAACATACGACATCACTTCAATACGGTTCATACCGTAAATCAGCCATACGAGGGTAGCAATGAGGGCAACAAATTGCAAAACCGAAATGAGGTTGTATTGCTTAATCCTTTCCTTCCCGAGAAGAAAGGTAAGATTTACAGCACCAAGCGCCTGAAACAGGCTGAGAAACATTACATGGTAAGTATATTCAACCGGTATCAACTTAAAAAACGACAGTAATTGTGCACCTACCACCGATGATAAAATGGCCCATGTAAAAGATGGAACAATCAGTTTGAACGGGTCGTAGCGGGGGATTAAATAAACCAGCGCACCACCACCAACAAAATTACTGATCAGCAGAATGATGGTAATCCCCAACACAATAAGCGCGATTTCGCCCACACCTTCCTTACCCAATGTCCTGGCATTGATAACCACAATGGCAAAAGTAATCAACGCAATGATGATTCTTGAGCCAGCCGTTCCTATGATCTTTTTAAGCATTAAGTTCCGTGTTCAAAGTTCTGTGTTTTGATCAATATTTCAGATTCGATTAACAGTTTGCCGCGTCGCTTCACTCCTCGCAAAGTCTTCTTTAAAAAAAATGATTGCCTCTAATGCCACTCCAAAAACCCGACCAATTGCGAGCGAAGCGAAGCAACCCGTTTCAATTTTCCTGGTTATTCATACATTACTCCATCACTCCCACCGTCTGCCGAAGCCCCTGACAGCCGAAACATTGGTGAAGGCTGTTGGCGAAGGCGGAATTCTCCACTACTCCATTTTCCTTCCCATCTTCATTTTCAACTTATACAAGAAATTATTCCAGTTAAATCTAAACCGTTTTCCATCGAAAATCGTATAATTTCCAGCAGATGCAAGTGTATGAAAACCTTTGGGATAATCTGACTTTGTTAGTGGACTAATATATTTTTTGGTTTCTTCAAAAAATGTTATCTCGGTTAATTCGACTATTTTATTCAGGGCTATCCTACCTCCATAGGTTTTTGAACAATCCTGTGCAGGCCTGATTAAATCATCATTTTCAATAAAGGGACTACCTGCAGGCCGGGAATTTCTGATGTCAGTTTTTACAGGGTTGTTGGCATGGGGCACATAGGGCCCATCAAACTGATTGGAATAAAAAATATGCAGGTTTGTATTTGAGTGCTCTTTATGGCTTGCAAAAAGCCACCATTTTCCTTGATGTCTAAAAACTGTAGGATCAACTCCGGGAAAATCCATTAGGAGCAATTTCATAAATCGAAAATTACCGGATTCCTTTTCAAATTTATAAAGCCTCACCTGCCCTGCCTCCACTGATTCGGGTACACAAAAAATCTCACCCTCATGTTGAAAAATGCTGGGGTAGGACAAATGAAAATCTTCTTCAATGACGGTTTTCATATCTCCAAATTTTCCATCGGAAAAAACAAGCTGTGAAATTTTACCCTTGCGTGTTTTGTAATTATAATCCTCAAATACAATATGCAGGTCATCTCCAACCATAAAACCAAATGGATCGGCATAATACCTGCCTTTGGGTGGCTCAGGCAGCCAGTGTAAAACATGGCGCTTTAAATTGCCGGTAAATTTATTAAGGGGAGTTTCGGAAATTCCCACATTCCACTCTTCGGGCTTGAAAAGCTCCTGAATATAAAACCGGATTTTGTTAATCAACATTCGGTTCCAAAATCTCAGCATTTGGAAGTTACCTGGTGCCTTAAAAATTGCAGCTGTAGTCTTGCTCTGCTGAAGGTTTGAAGAATCATAATTTAGCATATCGTTACAAACCTGAAGAGGCCATCCGGCTGTACCAAAATATAGCTGGTCAATTTGCCCGGCATATGAATGATCAATTGTTTTAAAAAATCCTTTTCTCAATATAATGCCACCATCCAATTTATCAGTCAGCCGCTGGAGGATGGCTCCGGTTACAGGATCCTTTTTTAATATCTCCCAAAATCCAGGCGGACCTCCTCGATATTTTTGTTCATCATCGTGGTGGAAGGACCAGATTCCATGTTTAGCAGCATCCAAAATATCACCACGAATGATGTTGAATCCAAACCTGAGAATAAAATCGAGTTGATGTGATTTGATGCTTTGTATATCCTCTTCAAAAAAGTACTCGGAGTATTTCTTCTTGGTGGTTTTGCATGAAATGGTTTCTAAATCCGCAGATTCCTTATCCAGTTTTAAAATCGAGCCAATGTTATTCAAAAATTTAGATTTTGGCCTGAAAAAAAAACGCTGGTAAAAATGATATAAGCCAGTGCTGCTGAGATAACCTCCTAATTTTTGTAAGAATGATTTTTTTGGGACTTCGTTTGCATCAATGATCAACAACTTACAACTATGCCCGGCATCCGTCAATAACTGAATACATTCAGCCTGCCAGGCCTGTATCGTCTCACCAGGTAACATCAACCCAAAACTAAGTTTTTCAATATTTTTCTTTTTTTCAATCACCAAAAAATCTCTATCATTTAATTACTTATTTTGCATATGTCTCTTTTATATTCTTCACCACAAAGGCACTGAGACACAGAGATTCTACAAATATCCATTCACATAGCGGCGAAACCCATCCTTTAAAAGAACAACATTAAAATTTATCAATAGCCCCAGCCATTTATCAGCTAACTTTAAATATGATAATACCTGAGCCTCTTGAACAGGAAGGATAACATCCACCGCCTTAACTTCAATAATAATTTCGTCTTCTACCAAAATATCCATTCTAAAATCTTTTTTCAGGTCACGCCCTTTATAAAACAAGGGCAAATATACTTGTCCTTCGGCTTTAAATCCCCTACTCTGTAATTCTGCAATAAGACAATATTCATAAACCGATTCCAGCAATCCCGGACCCATCTCTTTATGCACAGTAATTGACGCATCAGGATTTCCTTTGACAATTTATTATATTCATGCTCAAGCATAGCTCTTATTAATTTACATACTCAATAAAACTTATCCCTTGTGTCTCTGTGTCTCTGTGGTTCAGACGGTATCAGTAGATTTACAAAAAAACTAAATCGTAAATTGAATTTAATTTCAAACCAACCGCTTCAGAGCTAAATCTCTGGCTTATGCCTAACTTAAGCTCATCAGGATCATAAGAATTATAATTTTCAATCATTTGCATGATGGCCTCTTTCAACTCGGATTTATTTCCAGGGTTGATCAAAATTCCATTCTTTTCATCAACAAATATTTCGGGCCCTCCACATCGTGTTGCAACTACTGGTTTACCAGCCAGCAATGCTTCTGCTGTAACCACCGAAAATGTTTCAAACACTGAGTTCATCACAAGAAAGTCGCTTTGGTTGATGATCTGCAAAACCTCATCGTTTGTCTTCCTGCCATGAAATTTTATATTAGTGTTCAATAATCCTTTTGATCTGGCCAAATCCTCAAGATGTTGCCGGTCTTCTCCATCACCAACAATCCAATACTCAAGTTTATAATTATTTATCAACTCAGCAACAACATCAATCACTTCACTGATCTTTTTAATGTCATCAACCAGATCGGCTACAGAAAGCATGACAACACTTTTCTTTTCCTTTACATCAACCTGTTTGATTGGAGACTCCCTGACTTCAACAACATTGGGTACAACTTCGATTGTCATCTTCGATATTCCCAATTTTAAAAAGGATTGTTTTAAGATATCAGAAACAACAAGGACTTTTGCAGCCTTTCTTAATACTAATTTTGAAAGTTGTCTGTAAATAAGATTTTTTTTGTTAAAAGCACCGGTCATAAAACCCGACCAGTGTTCCGAAATAATAAATTTTATTCCAAACTTTCGGGAATAATACCAGGCCAATAAGCCCGTACGTAAAAGCACGTGGGCATGGATCACATTTGGCTTGCCATTGGTTTTTATCAGGTGATTCAATCCCTTTTTAAAACCAGAAAGATATCTCAGGAGATGAACGATTTGCTTAAAAAGCCTGAAACCATTGTATTCGCGGAAATAAACCATACAGGTTTCAACATGATCATTTTGAATTGATACAATGTTAAAAATCTCATCCTGCTTAGCAGATTTAATAAACAAAACAGAATTTTGAAACTTTGGCCCCAATGCTTCAATTTGCTTTCGAATGAAAACACCATTTTGCGGGTCGGCCGGGTAAGGATACCACTTTGGTAAATGAAGAATGTGTTTTCTATCTTTTGATTTATGCATTCGTTTCGCTTAATCCCAAAAAAAGTTACTGACCTGCAAATTTAATAATTAATGAGTTTAGAATAAAACGCAACTGTGCTTAGTGATACACTGAGTGAGCTATTGACAAGAATATCCATCCTGCATAAATCGAATTACTCGGATTTTAACACCTCTTCTACGAAAGCAACTGCATTTTTAAAACGCACATCATCCAATCCACTAACCAATCTATAATTTAGATTTCGAGTCTCCAATTCTTCCTGGTATAAATCGAACAATTGTTTTCGGGAGTTGGGGTGTTCACGTAAAGGATCGTATTGCCAGGGTAAATCAATATCCATTAACAGATAAAGATCGTATTGTTGCTTAGCCAGATTTTCAGTTATCCACGGATGACATTTCCCATATTTAACATCACACCATAATTTAGTAACCAACAATTCAGTGTCAGAAAACATAAGTTTTCGAGCGATTTTTGAAAGTGCTTTTTCTGACTTTTTCTGTCCTTGTGCGATATTCAAGATATCATCATAATTATATGGCCTATCCTGTTGAAGCATATAGACCCTTGAAAATTCTGGAACCCATACCGTTCTGAAATGATCAGCCAATTGCTGAGCCAGAATAGATTTACCTGTTGATTCAGGCCCTGTTATAGCTATTCTTTTAACCTTGTTTTTTTTGTTCATTTAATTTCTTCCTCCACTCGAGATATCCTAAAATCGCAATCACAAGGAACACTGTAAATTGAAAACTGGTTAACACCAATCCTTTATGGAAATACAAAGGTATGGAGACAAGATCACCAATAATCCAAAAAATCCAGTTCTCGATCTTTTTCAAAGCCATCAGCCACATACCTACAATAAAAATCGCCGTTGTGGCCGAATCCCAATTGGGCACAGTGCTATCGGTATAGTTAGTTAATACAAATTGTAAGATAAAAAAGAAAACAATAACCCCAATGACACTAATTACATGTTGCTTTACCGTGTTTTTTGAAATTGGGATAAAATGATCCGATTGGTCTTTGCGTGTCCATTTGTACCATCCATAAACACTCATAATAAAATAGAAGCCATTGATTCCCATATCAGCATACAGGCCTGCAAATAAACAGATGTACACATAAATCAATACTGAAACAATTCCTGTTGGGTAAACCAGGATATTCTCCTTTTTTGCAAACCAAACAGAAAGCAAGCCAAAAAACACAGCTACAGCTTCAAGCCATGTACTATTGATGATATTCTGGTAAAAGAGATCGAGAAACTCGTGAAATTGCATCAGGCTTTTTTCAGATCGGCATTAATTACTTTCATAACGAATACTGAATGTGGTATTTCGAAGGATTTGTATATCTCATCAGTAAGAACTTTCATCACTTCAAAATACTCACCGAACACCTGTGTGCTCATTCCATTTGTTTGCACCACAATGCCTTCGTATTTGTTTAACCTGGCAATAAAATCTTTAATGGGTGGAATATATTCAACTTTAAGTGGATAGTAACTGATGTCAATTGATACTTTCATAGTTATTTCAATTAGATCCTTTATTATACATAACAATGTTAGAATGATTGAATGAGTGAATGCTCAAATGTGCGCAACGATTCCAATATTCCACTACTCAATCCCTTCATTTTTCCATCTCTCCCAGCCATATCAAAGCTTAGGTCAGAGAAAGCTGCAAAGTGAGCATTTTGTATTTTTCCACCTTTCAATTTCCCCAATACTATTCAACTCGAAGACTCCAAAACTCACCCCACAGACGGCAAAAGTAAATAAAAGCAAAGGAATGTCAGTTTTAGTTAGAAGGTATTTTGATGTGTAAAAAAATTTGTTTTAATTTTGCAGCCGAAATACTGGTCCGGTAGCTCAGTTGGATAGAGCAGCAGCCTTCTAAGCTGCGGGTCGTGGGTTCGAATCCCGCCCGGATCACGAATAATATTTTAAAGCCTTGTAGTTCTGAGAATTACAAGGTTTTTATTTTTTAGGTGCGGTTTACAATGAAATAATTTCCTAAAACTGATACCACCAGTCTCTCCGAATCCAATATGCTTCCCGGTATTTTAATGGTTCATTGGCCCTGGTCGGGCATCCAAAATAAAAGTTAAAGCCCTGTAAATGTAAATTTTGCAAGACTTTATTTTTTTGGGTGTGAGCAAGGTTGTGGTTAAAAAGTTTGTTTTTTACTTTGGCTTATATTTAAATTCTTGAACGTTATCATAAAAAGGTATTTCCAAAACTAATTAACAGCTAATCGAAAAGGAGGGATCCTGATTCCTCTCCGGATACATTTTACTCGCAAGGCCTTGAATATTAGCTTTATCAAGGCTTTTGTTTTTCTTCGGACATAATAAGGAAAACCTACCCTATCTTACAATCAAAATAGATCCAAAAATTTTTACTCTCTGTATTAAAAGAATACCATTTTACCGGCTTTTTTCACTATTTTTGCAATATTATTTATATAGTTTACAGATCGTTACATTATTAGAATAAGAAAGTGGACAGGAGGAGTATCATGAGGTATGGATATTTAATTATTATTTTACTTTTCTCTAATTTTTCAAATACACTTCAATCACAAAATATTGACACCATTTCAAATTGGGATGGCATCGTAGTGGACTGGTCGATATATGCGGGAAATGGACAGGTTGTGGCAAACCCGGAGCAACAGGGTATTAATCCTTCAGCCCAATGCCTTGAGATAACTACAAACGCTGACCCCTACAATTTCATGTTCACCGACTTTGATTCTCCTGTCAATTTTGAGGAATTTCCAATTTATCGATTAAAAATTCTGGCTCCTGAATCGGGCGGACAAGTGTTACTGAAGTTTGAGAATGCTGGAAATACCTCTTCCCAGGAGATAGCTTTGACACCCATTCCCGGACAATGGGATGACCTGGAGTTTGATTTTTCAGAAACCACTGCCTCTGATTATATCCGGATGGTGGTTTTCTTTGATTTCCAAGGTACCACACCTGACAAACTATGGTATATTGACGATATTCTAAGAGTGGGGACCAATACTGGTGGCCTGAGTTCAAACCTGCCCATTGTGATTATTAACACCGGTGGGATGGAGATACCCGACGAACCGAAAATTGACGGATATATGGGTATCATCGACAATGGCCCCGGGCAGATTAATAATCAGTACGATCCTTTCAACGACTATGATGGCTTCATAGGAATTGAACTTCGAGGTCAGTCATCTCAGTATTACTTCCCTAAAAAATCATATGGTTTCGAAACCAGGGATGAGCAGGGCGAAAATTTAAATGTATCACTGTTGGGTATGCCTGAAGAAAACGACTGGATTTTGTACGCTCCATACAGCGACAAATCGATGCTCAGGAATTTCATGACGTTTTATATTGGAAGTAAACTCGATCCGTATTGCACCAGGATGGCCTATTGCGAAGTGATAGTAAACGACGATTACAAAGGCGTATACATCTTAATGGAGAAGATTAAAAAAGATGAAAACAGAGTAAATATTGCTAAGCTAAAACCGGAAGATATCTCAGGTGATGAACTTACTGGTGGCTATATTTTAAGGGTGGATAAAATTCGTCCTGATTTTGTTTTAGGCGAAGATGGTTGGAAATCTTACCCTTCTCCACCTTATCCCGATGCTATGAACATCACCTTTCAATATTATTATCCGGATCCCGATGATATGGTTTCACAACAGAAAACATATATTAAAAACTATATTTCATCAGCTGAAAATGCTTTGACCGGATCAAACTTCAGCAACAAGGATTTCGGATATAATCGATATTTCAATACCGGATCGTTTATCGATCAGATGATTGTAAATGAAATTTCGAAAGAGGTTGATAATTACCGCTACAGTACCTATTTTCATAAAGAAAAGGACAGTGACGGCGGAAAATTATTTGCAGGCCCGGCATGGGATTTTAACCTGGGCTACTCTAATGTTGATTACTGGCCACCTGGCAATGAGTATTCCGGTTGGTTATATTCTATGGTTGAACCTGTAGACTGGGGCATTATGTTCTGGTGGAAACGGTTAATGGAAGATTCATACTTCAGAGACCTGTTTAAAACCAGGTGGCGCAGTTTGAGAAACAATGAACTGACCAACGAGAATTTACAATTTGCGATCGATTCGATAACCACATATATTGATGATGCCCAACAAAGGAATTATGAACGCTGGCCAATTTTGGGTGAATATGTTTGGCCGAACTACGATTGGTGGGGAAATGATTATGATGATGAGGTTGACTTTTTTGAGAACTGGTTTTTTAACCGCTTAGGCTGGATGGACTATAATGTATCTGGCATTTTGCTCTACCCATCTGCTGAAATATCAGGAAATTTACCAGATATTGAGATTGAACTTACAGACGACTATTTCAGCAGGCAGATTTTAAAGAAGAAATATTTTACCCTTAATAATGCTCCTCCCGGGATGAGTATCGATACGGTGATATATGTAAATGCAGCGCAGGCAATAATTAAGTTGTTAGGGAATGTAAATGGTTCGGCTGAGATATCCGTGACTATGAAATCAAAAATCCTTAACAGCTTTGATGATTTAACCAGCAGCACATTGTCTGTTGGCGTTGGTTTTACTCCTTACACTAAACCGAATGTAGTTTTATTTACATCACAGCACAACATATACCTTGAGTGCAGCCAACCTGAATTATTGGGAAATAGAATGGGTATTTTTAATCTTTCGGGCCAATTGGTTAAAACAGTTCATATCGAAAAGAAACAACTAAATACTATTAATATTCAATTACAACCAGGCATCTACGTGTGCAGTTTTACCATTGAAGGACGAAAACAAAGCCAACGAATGGTTTTTGTTCGATAATTTTTGAAGGGAGACAAACTTGTCTGACACTATTTTGTATCCGGACAATCCGGAAATATAATCTCCACCTCACTGCTCACCAGCACAAAGTAAGCACTGCCAGGCAACAATTGATTGAGCGTAGCGATGTCTTTATCAGGCCACCAAAGTTTTTCACCGGCTACCTGCTTTAGCATTAATAGATTTGTTTCCTGAAAAAGCACTTCAATTTCAACTGGGCAATCCGAAAGTACCGGTATCAGATTCCATCCCTGACTAAGTAATATAACTTTGTCCTCTTCGACTAATCCTGGAAAAATCATTTGAGCAGGTTCTGCCACTTTAATTACATATCCTTGATGATAATCCCAGGCTCCTAGCGTATTCATGTTGTACTCCGGGTAATAAACACCATTTTGATTTTGTATAATGATCAAATTGTTGCCAAGTTGTTTAAATAGTGAGTCTAAGTTATTTTCTAACGGATTGATATAACTGGAAATTCCCGTCCAGGGTGTAGCCAGTGGAATAAATTGGTCAATACAGCTTATGCCTGAATCGGGTAAGGAAATATCAGAAGTGTAACCGGAAATATTTGAACCTGATGAATTATCAGCACACCTGATCCAATAGGAATACCACATACCCTTTTCTACCTCGGCATCTTCAAGAGTATTTCCCTGGAACCAATCATCAGTGATTGGTTTTGCATTTGCAAATTCGGAAGTTATTGAACGATACACCTTATAATAGCATCCCTCTATCTCATCCCATTCTATCAAAATATTATCTCCCATACAATCTGAGGCAAAAACATTGGTTGGTGCTTCCAATAAATACTGAAAGCTATAATCCCCCAGTATGATCTCGTCTTGCTGGATAGGCTCTGTATTAGTCAGCCAAAGGTTTATCCTGATATTCTCTTCACCGGGCTCCGGCAAGTAGCCACCAGTATACACCCATTCCTGAATCAGGGAAGAGTCAGGATTTCTACTTTCAAATACTATCGAATCTTTGTACCAGGCAAACGAGTGAATGCTACCAATGTTAGTACCGGCATCATAGCGCATCAAATTCCCTGCAGGTGACCAGGGTTGAATTACAAATTGTGCGTTGGTAGAATCAGTGGCATTACCCCATCTTGAAAACTCAAAATCAATTTCACGGTAATAGTCATTTGGATTTGGAGCATGGGGACTAATGGCATCCCATGTAAAAAATCCATAAACTGTTTTTGGGTCGAGGATGTCAGGATTGCTGTTGTAAACAAACGAATATATACCATATCCCAGAGCGGTATCGGCGATGAGCTCAGCACAATAATACAGACTATCTTTCACATCAACTTTAAGGTGTAGCTGGTTTAATTCGTCAACCCAAACATTTTCGGGTTCAGCCGAGAATAAATTACCCCCTGGCCCCATGGTATGTGAGCCGATAGATTCTTTAACCAACCACTGGTAATTGTTGTTGGGCCAATTTATCCTGCGACTCCCATGTGGACGGGCAACAATGTCGTAAGGTGATTCAAAAGCGGAATCAGGAAGATTTCCACCACCAATAAATGGTGGATCGGGCATAGAGTCGTGCTTGAGATAAACAAAAAAACCGGAGCAAAATTCATCATACCCTCCGGTAATAAATTGAACAGTAAAGGTACCATCGGTGGCAATTGGTGTAAGCGGATTGACAGTTGATGGTTTTGGGCCCCACCAACCTCCAGCTTCCTGCACAAATACATAACACGCCACACTATACTCCGAGGTATTGAGTACATCTGTTTTCCCATGTAATAAATCCATCTCACCATAAACAGGATAACTGGTAATTTCAATGGTCTGACCAGGGAGCGCCAGGTAAAAAACCATTGGTATTAATATTCCAATAATCCTGATTATTTTCATAATGCTCCTCGTTTGAGGAAAGATAAACGAAGGTAAAACTTATTATTCTTTTAATATCTTAAAGCTCTGAATTTTTTTACTATTAGATACCCTGAAAAAGTAAATTCCCGGGTGAAACGCTTTCATCTTATAAAAGTGCTGACCTGACATAACTTCAAAGCTGTCGATTAGTAAACCCCTAATATCATATACTCTTACCTGATTTTGCTTGCCTTCAAATTGTAAATTCAACATATTCTTCACAGGATTCGGGTAATACTCAACAAAAGTATTAATGTCTGATTCCACAATATTTGTAATAATACAATTTCCTACTTCAAATGCCAGAATATCATCAACAGTTGTGTGTTCGCCCTGGCCGGGATATGAATAGGTATAATAGAAATATACCGTACTTCCTTCTTCTGCATTAAGTTGATATGGAACATTTGGCATTACACCATATCCCGGAAAGGGTTGATTCCCGGATGTGCTGTAGTAAAGAAGACATGTTGGGCTTCCCACGCCAGCAACTGAAGGAATAAATGTTAAGGTTGGGTTTGAATCATCAGGTGAAAACTCATAACCGAATTCACCGTTAGGATGTATTCCATCACAAGGTGGTGCATCAACGCAAATAAGGGTAATTGCCTGTGAAGTTGTTGTAAATCCATCGTTATCGGTGGCAACAGCAGTTATTTCGTACTCTCCCAGCACCTCGAATATCCAGTTCAGAATATAGGGCTCTGAAGTCAGTTCACCGATTAGCAAATCGTCCTCATAAAACTCAACCTTTTCCACAGTGCCATCCAAATCTGAGGCTTCCGCTATAATATCGAAATCTGTTCCAATGGTGATTTCAGTATTATCTTCCGGAGAAACAATACTTACCACTGGTGGTAGCTGTGTGGTTTCACTTACTATCACATTAACCTCATCCGTGTCAAAATATCCACTTTCATTTTCTACTTCCAGTTGAATTAAATACACACCCTCAACAAGTGGAGATATTACAGGATTTGGAATTGTATGATCAGAAAATATAACTACAGAGGGTCCGTATATCTGTGTCCAGTTGTAGCTGAGTGTTTCTGAGCCGGGATCGTAGCTGCCTGAACCGTCAAGTTGAGCAGTAGTTTCCGGGATAATCACCAGAACGTTGTCGCCAGCATCAGCAACTGGCTGGTTATAATCGAGCGGAGCGACATATGTAAATGTCATTTCACCCAGGTTAAATTCACCGCTGCCAAAAGCAACCTTTAGTATATGTTCACCCTGCGACAGAGCGACCTCACCTGCGTTCTTGGTCGTCCAAACATCCCAGCCACCTGTAAAGCTTGTTGAAATGTCATCAGTAATTGGATTCCCATCCAGCTCGAGATGGAACGGGCCACCACCGGCACTGTTATCAGAGGCATTTCTGAATGAAAAGGAATAGTAGCCTGGTGGATCAACATTAACTGAATATTCGAGCCACTCGCCTGCAGCAATCCAGCCAACAGTGGCGCCTTCATTATTAACCAAAAGAGCATCAACGTATTCTTCGGGGCGAAAGCCACCTTCGTTTTCTACCGAAACATCAACATAGGAAATATCCTGTGCAATGCCACCTTCAAATTTATCATATAAACCGGCCTCGATGGTCCCAGGAATGCTGAAGACCGAGCCTGTATAAGGCAGCTGACGTCCCACAACAACATTCACAATGTTGGTTACAGCAAAGTCTTCTCCCTCAAAAACCCTGGCATAAAAACCATGTTTACCTACGCTAAGGTTTGCAGCGGTGTAAGTATAGGGTGCCTGAAGCACTTCACCCAAATATTCTGAGCCATCAAAAAATTCAATTTTGGAGGCAGTACCTCCTTCAACGCTTACACTTAACTCTACACTTCCTTCGGGAAATGCCTGCGTAAAGCTGCTTGACAAGCTTCCAGTTATCGTTATATCGCGGCTAGTAGCCATAGCATTTGCCGGGACATCCAGTTGGTAGCCATCAGAAAAAGCAACCACAATGGCCGAATTGGTGTAGTTGTGGGCGACATAAGTTAACTCTTCATCTTTATCAAAAGCAGCAGCTACCGGATAATCCGCAGTTATTGATGCGTCCGGGTAACCAATTGCATTCATCGAATGCAACCAATAATAGGTTTGTGCTTCCGAAATGCCAAACTTCAATGATCGTTCAGGATAGGAATCATACAATTCAATGGCGCCTTCAGGATCAAGAAAAGCCTGGTATTGCCAATAGACGTCATGCCACAAATTATCATTGGCCTGGTTGTTTAATATCCCAGTATTTTCAGTCATTTCAGTCCAAAGTTTCTGCACATACTCCTGGTTACGTCCAAGGTATAATGAGCCTCCATGTATGGGATACAGTTCGATACCATAGGCTGCGGCAATATCAGAAGTCCAGAATGTTTGGTTGTCATAGCCATTGCCCCAAATCCTGGAAACCAAACTGAAATCATATTCCGGCTTGAATGTGCGCTCATTCTCATCAAACCAATATTCCTGAAGGGCAGTGTTTTCAGTTGTGTAGAGGTAAATACCAAGCTCGCGGATATCATCGTTGCCGGTAATTGTTCCCCAGTGGATGAGGGACGAACTGAATTGCATGCTTTCGGAGGAAGATTCCTGGTCGTTGCCAAAAGGGAATGTTGCAAAACCATTGGCCCAGGAGTGGCCGGCATAAGGGCTGAAATTTCTTAGATATGGAAATAGTTCATCATCACGATCGGTTGTAGCTGCATCCCTTACCAAGTGGTTGATCATTTCACCCCAATCATCAGCCCAACCGGGATTGAACTGCTCCACAAAAGCTGCAGCATGTATAAAATATCCCCAGTGAAAGTGATGGTCGTTGAGGTTTCCATCCTGGCCATGACCGGCAGGATAACCGATAAGTGCACTCCAGGTGGAATTGTAATAAAAGATAAATGCCACTTCGCCCTGTTCGGCTTTTAGCCAATCTTCCAAGCGTTCTTTTATGGTTAGCACCATTTTGTCCCTGGCTTCAACATCACCAGTTAAATCAGCAATACGTGCAGTTTGTATCAGGCGGTTCATCACCTGGCCTTCATTATACGAATCTGTCCAAGTTGCCAGACCGTCATTTTCGATCAACGATATTTTTTCATCCAGGGCACTTGGGCTAAAACCTTCGCTGTAATTGTTTAGGTAGGGAAGTGTGGGTAAAATCCCATGAAAAGTATTTTCGATATAAAATTCGTTTCCGTCCAGGGTTTTTATTTCCCCTCTGATTGATGGATAGCTGTACTCGTCAGGGGTTGGGGAGTCGGGTGCCAGGTTAGCCCAATGATGTGGAAGCAAGCCCAACAGGACATTTGTTTCTGAGCCCTCTTTTATATCAGTATCCACTGATAATACCGTCCGCATCACGGAAGTGTTTTCATCAAAATCCCAGTTTGAAGTTGTGTTTGATGGAAACACGTATGCATATTTTTTGTACTCATTTGCTACAGCAGAAACACTACCTCCCGATGGAGCCAGATAGGCAGCTGACCAATAATTTTTACCGTTAAGTGTTGATGTGTATTTATTTCCGCTTTGCACCCAGCTTGAACCAGTGGGTGCATAAATGGCAAAGTCGGCGCCCTGGTGGGCATTTTCGATAACGATCATTTCGCTGGAAACTGTTACTGAACCCTCGTTGATAGTCACGCTGGCCATGTCGTCATCATTTTTAGTGAAATAATAAAATGGCATGGCAATACCAAGGGTTGTATTAAAGCTGTGTGTTGAGCTGGACCAGTTAATGGTAACGGTCCAATCGGAGAAATCAGAAACAGTGGATGATGAAGCATTGAGGCCATCGACACCAACAATTACCGGTAGGTAATCATCCATAGGCTGGGAACTGCCATTGGGGCCTGAGGGGGCTTCAATATATGTAAGTACAATGCCTTCATTAATTGTCCTGAAGGCCGTAGGATAATTAAAAAGATTATTCACATGTGGCTCCTTTACCTTTGCAGACCACCAGTCGTTGGTAGGGACGGGTTTGTTGGCTGCTATCCCTGAAGTGTAGGGTGTGCCCGATGGATAGGTGTTTCTACCGGCGGGGTCAACCCCCGGAAATACGGTGGTGTAACTTCCACTTCCTACAGGAACAATTTGTCCAGAAATCTGAGTACCCAAAGTGAAAGCAAGAATTAATACAAGAATGATTGATGAGGGTAAGGTGGCCGAAGGTCGCATGTTGTTGTTATTAATGATTTCTAAAAAAAGGGGTATGTAACTTTTTAGATTAAATCCGATTGTTACATACCCCGTAAATATTCAATTTAAAATTTACTCAATCACGATTTTTTCGATCGATGTTGAGCTTGCATTTGAAAGCCTGACAAAGTAAACACCTTTGGGCTGATCACTCAAATCAAGCATGGTTGAACCATTAACTAGTGAAGAGTAAACTTGCTGACCCCGGATATTCATTACTGTAATATCGCAGCCATCAACATTAGCCATGGTGATGTTGAATCGACCATTACCTGGATTGGGGAAAATGCTGAATGCAATAGTTTTGGTAGCATTTATTCCTGTAGCACCTATCTTGAATTCGCTGATAATTGACAGTCCGTTTTCAGCAAACAGGCCATCGTGGTTAGCAATATCCTGACTGTAAACAGGGCTTACTTCCAGTTCTGTACCATTTCTGAAAATTTTGAACGACATAGCTTCATTCTGAGTCATACCATCCACAACTTCAGTTGTCACATCATTTCCATTTACTACCAATAACATCATTTTATCAACACCATTGTATTGCGACATTCCGGTGCAGGATCCCTCAGCAGTAAAAACGCCTACAATATCTGAGGCTTCAAGGTTGGCTGCAGCAACAGAAATAATATGTTGTATGCCAGTACGACTTACATCATTCCAATTGGTGTTATTGATAAAATTGTGTTTAGCCATAGGCATTGTTCCTGATTTTGTAGGTACAGAACCAAAATCGAGGGTTACAGTACTGTTAACGTAAGCAAGATAAGCAAAACCCGGATCAAGAGTTTCAAGTGCACCCTCCACACCCGGAACAATACCACCAGTTGGCCAGTAGAGTTCCTGGCTGACGATGTCGAAGACATATTCAATAGCATTTCCATGAGGAACAATTACCTCTTCAACTGATGCGGGTTCAACACTCAATACCGGAATATAGCAAGAACCAGGTTCAAGCGTTACTGTTCTATCTGTCAATTCTGCACCTTCAAACTCAAAATCTACTCCATTGGTAAACTTTACTTTATATCCCTGATAAGTATCCCAATCACCGATTGTATTGATGTTTTGGCCAGGCCAGAATAAACCTGTTTTTCCTATAAGGATTTCCATATCATCCAAAATTGGAGCAAAAAGATCTTCCATCGATATCTTAGCTTCAGGCATTACGTTGCTGGAGATTCCTCCCCATCCTGCCTGGTAGGTAGGACATGCATCGCAGCTGTTCCAGCATACAACATCAAGTATTACTTCCTCTTCTTCAACTAAAAGTGCACGGTTTGTAAATCCACCCAAGGTTATTGTACAAGGATCACCTTCTGTAAATTCTTCCTGCACTGACCAGTTATCCAAAGTGAATTTGTATTCGTATGAATTCTGGTCTAATAATAATGTGACTTCATATACTTCATCCATATCCGGGTCGAGAAGCTGATTGCAATCGCCACACCAACCGTTAAAACTACCACTTACATAGGCATTGGTAAACATTCCATAGTATTGCGACAGGTCAACTTTAAAGGTTACGTTTTGTGGTTCAGGTATTTCTTCGCAGGTAACGCAGAAATTCCAGCAAACCAAGGGTTGTACTGTATTTTCGCTGACTTCAATAAAGCGGTTTGTAAACCCACCATTTGTAACAGTACATTCTTCGCCGCCTACAAAATTTTCCTGCTGTGTCCAGCCATCAAGAGTGAATTTATATTCGTACTCTCCTCCGGCCAATGGAATGGTTATTTCATAAATGCCATCCATATCCGGATCAGCCATCATATTGCCACAGTCACCACACCATCCATTGAAGCTTCCGTTGAGAAAAACATTGGTATAGTCATCAGGATGCTCATTCATGTCAACACTAAAAGTAACATCATAAAGAATTTCAGGACAAACATCGCACATGTTCCAACAAACTGCTGGTAATTGTTGGTTTCCACTAACCTCTAAATACCTGTTCGTGAACCCACCATTTGTAACCGTACACTCTTCGCCACCTACAAAATTTTCCTGTACAGCCCAATTATCCAACTGGAATTTGTATTCGTAAGCATCTTCATTCAATACCAAAGTAGCCTCATAAATATTGTCCATGTCTGGATCCAACAGTTGATTGGATTCGCCTGACCAACCATTGAAAGTTCCACTCACGTAAGCATTAGTAAACGTACCACCATATTGTGACAGGTCAACTTTAAAAGTAACATCAAAGGGTCCTTCAAACTCACAAGTTGCAGCAAAAGGTACGGTAATGTCTGTTTGGCTTAGCATCCAGTTGCCACCGAAGGATACCTTACTCCATAAAATATTTAACGAAACATCGGCAGGGGGATCAGAAGCCCAGGTTAAAGTCCTGCTTATTTTCCCGGGAACTGATGTGTTTTCATCTGAAATAGCTGCCCCACTTCCTCCAGTCACAATCAATAAATCTACCGGATCAGCATCTGCAGATTCGATTTCAACAATTATAGAATTGGCATCCATATTCGCAATGGTCAGTAAAATTGCTGATGGTATTTCTGCAGGATTATTGAAATGCCAGGTTTCAGTTTCGCAATACTCTGAAGATGGAACAGATCCTGCGACAGTGAACTCAACAGAATAAGTTTGTGTGGTCTCACCATCTGCAGCAGTTACTACAACTTCAGTAGTTCCGGGTAAAGAGGCCGCATCGAAGATTTCAAAACCTGCCTCGGGATCATTTGTTACAGCAGTAACAGTAGGAACTATGATAGTTCCAATGGGCAGCTCAATAGTATAAGCAAGCGTTCCGGGTGCAAAACCATCAACAGTAACTCCATCAACCAGAAGATCGCTTAATGTTGCGTCAGTACCAGGTACGGTAGGCTCTTTCCAGAAATACCAATTGTCAAAATAAACAGTTCCATTTCCATCTACTTTAAATTGGAATACATCAGCAAGGTTTACCGGGGGAACATAGTGTGTTAGCGGGATATCCACGCTTACCCATGTTTCAGGAGTTATTGGCAGTGCATAAGGAGTTTCATTGCCGGGGCTAATCAGATAGAAATTCAGGACCGTAGAATTGGGTGTCCAAAAATCTACATGGATATATTCATATTCCGAAACATCCTGATTGGTGAATTGTGTACCCTGGTAATTCAGGTTTTCATATTTTAAAGTATTGTTACCTGCAGCAACATAGTCGATGGTTACCTGTGTTGACTGGTTCCAGAACGGATTAAAGTCTGTTCCCGGAAGGTTTGGATAAACTTCGGTGTAAATGGAAAGCACATCGTCGGCAGCATGTAGCGGAATTGGGGGAACTGTTGTTGGTTCAGGTAAAGGACCAACTACAGTACCTTCAGGCAATTGAATATTATCAAAATACACAATATTATCCTGTGCCCTGGGTGTAAAATCGAAATCAGGAATTAACACCAATATGGCATATGTATTTCCGATAACTCCCGAAAAGTCGAAGGTCAATTCTTCCCATTCATCAGTTAACGTGTTTGAAACTTGAATTTCAATGGCAGGGCTTAAACCTTCAAATTTAACTCCAACAGGACTAATTGTAGGTTTATTTACCATAATTTTAACGGTTGAGTTTGTCGCATCAAAAGTAAACTCACCATTGTCACCGGTAATAACCAATGCCCATGGATTTCCAGCTTGCAGGGCTGTAAATTTTGCTACAGTGGCTGTGGTGTTGATGCCACCACTAACCGGGTTGGCAATAATCTCAAGAGGTGGATTAGTAGCATTTTCCCCAACCACCCAGTTCCAGTCGGCACCTGTTCCACCGGGTTCAAAATCGACGTTGGTGTATTGCGCATTCGCAATGGAAGCGAAAAGCACAACTACCATAAAGATGTAAAGTTTTTTCATAAGTCTTTAAATTTAATGGTTAATAAAAAAATGAATATTATAGCATATTGTATCAATCCAATCTGTTATTTGGCTTCACTGTAATTTATTGTTAATGTATCTATGACAGCCAATGACTATTTCTTTATCAATTTCGAATAATACTTTTGTCCTTTTTCATCGAGGATAGTTAGGTTGTAAATCCCGGAAGAAAGCCCTGAGATATTTAATCTTTGACTATCATTTTCCTGCATAATTACCAATTGACCCATATTATTAAATACGTGTACCAATGCAATGTCTTCTACGCCACCGATACTCACCACATCAACTGCCGGGTTCGGGAAAACCAGCACCCGGGTATAGTTAGCTTCATTAATTCCCACATCAGACATCAATTGGATATCATCAAAATAAAACTGTGCAGGTACAAAATGGCCTTCGCCACCCAGTTGAATCACAACTTGATCGTAGTTCATACTATCTGCAATAGCGCTAAAATCAAAATGAAGCGTTACCCACTGATCAAATTCTTCAACGTCCTGTAATATCTCGGTCTGGGTTGTCCATGCATTAGGTCCCAATAAGCTATTTTGGAGTTTTATAGCTGCTGTAGTAGCAAGGTCACCTGTATAATCATTTGACGATGGAAAATAAACCTTCAGCTCAAAAATATTCATCTCGTCCAGGTCCATGCGGTGATCAAGGATAATCTGGGCGTTTGTATATTCAAAACTTCCGGATCGGTTGTAGTCTGCCACATGATTCGCCGCATTATCAGGATCAGTAGTGATGTTCAATTCAAGCATATCGGGATCCTGGAAAAACCATTCATCGATTGTTGCCCAGCCATCATCTTCAAAATTATCCCGAACATCAAGTGCAAGGTATGGCTTCACGCCAACAGCTGTAGTAAAGGTTGCACTCTGGCCGGGAATGGGATCACCACCCTGATATTTGATGATTTCATTGTTAAGGGCGACATAATAATTCTGCCCACCATCTAACTCATCTTCCGGATCAATAGTAATCACAGTTTTTTCGGCATTGATGGTACCTGTGTATGGCACATTATCACCTGAAGCATTATCTTTTTTAAACATAACTATAGAGGCAATATCATCATTGGTAATCTCACTACCATCAGTCATAGCAACGGGGACTGAAAAACTCAGGGTTGGGCTAACAGTAACATCCACACCCGTTAATCCATCAGCAGGGCTGAATGTAAGGTTTCCATTAGCAGACTCTCCTAAAAGCTGGAAATCATCAAAATAAAACTGTGCAGGAACCAGGTGTCCTTCACCACCTAACTGAACCACAATCTGATCATAATCATCTCTGCTAGAAGCAACAGCAAAATCGAAGGTAAGGGTTACCCATTGATCAAAATCAGCCACAGTAAGCAATACTTCGGTTTGTGTTGTCCACGCATCAGGCCCCAGCAGGCTGTTTTGCAGCTTAACGGCTGCAGTTGGCGTAAGTGCACCCGTATAATCATTTGATGAGGGGAAATACACTTTCAATTCGAAGGAATTTCTTTCGGTCAGGTCCATCCTGTGATTGAGGACAAACTGGGCATTGGCATATTCAAAACTACCGGACCGCACATAATCAGCCACATTATTGGCTGAATTCAGAGGGTCTTCAACAATAGTTAAATCAAGCATATCCGGATCCTGGAAAAACCATTCATCGATCGTTGCCCAGCCATCGTTTTCGAAGTTATCCTGCACATCAAGTGCAAGATAAGGCTTTTGCTCAGCCCCTGTAGTAAAGGTTATATCCTGTCCAGGAATAAAATCGCCGTCCACGTATTTAATTACAAAGCCATTCAATGCAAAATAATAAACTTGTCCCTCATTCAAATCAGCTGTTGGATCGATGGTAATCAGCGTTTTGGAACCATTGATTGTTCCATCGAAAGGCACATCCGCACCAGTTGCATCAGTTTCTTTAAAAGTTACAATTGCAGGAATATCAGCGTTTGTAATTTCACTTCCATCAATCTTTTCAACAGGTACCGAAAATGTTAAAGTTGGGTTGACCGTAGTTTCAACATCAGTAGCTCCATTGGCAGGAAAGAATGTTAAAGAAGGGCCAGATGATCCTCCAAATTCCATATCATCCCAAAAGTAAGTTTGCTCACCGGCAACTGCACCGGTTGTTCCGAAATTGAAGAAGATGGATGCTTTATTGTAACTATTTGCATAGTTGATGGGTTCAGTACCTGGTGCCTCGTTACTGAAATCAAAGGACATAACTTCCCAGGCCTCAGCTATTGTAGTGAGTGTCTCGGTCTCAACGCTGATTGTAGGATCGCCTGCATCTTCAACTTTTAGGCGGATTGGTGTTCCTACATCAGGTGACCATACAGCTACAGTCATGGTAGTTTCACCTTGAGCAAATGGAATTGGCGTTGGAAAACCAACAGTTCCACCAACGGTGGTCCCTGCCCATAATTCGGCGGTTTCAGTTTTAATTGATTTGGCTATTTTATTGGCTGCATTGTTTGGGTCAACGATTATTTCAGATACATTACCACCAAAATCTGTCAGGGCGTAATTAACATTGTCATCATCAAAAGTAACGGGTAAAGTAACAGGGTCACCAGTACTTCCACCACCATATTCAGGCCCTTCAACATCATCAAAGTAAAAAGTGTTGTTGACAGTAGTAGCAAAGTCGAAGAAGATTACAAGTTTATCGTAAGTTCCGGAAGCGGCTCCACTAAAATCGTAGGTTAATAGCTGCCATTGATTTGTTGTGGTAACATTGCCCATCACTTCAGTAAAAATACCGGCATTGGTTTTGTCTTCAAGCTTGAATAATACTTCGCAGGTTATAGGAGAATATACCTTCAATTGAAATATTGTACCAGTAGTAAAGTCAATTTTGCCTTCAAGTTCAGTATAAACATGTGCCCACTGAAAGCCTTCACCTCTTTCCCACTCAGCAACGTTTACGCTGGTATTTATTCCTGATGGATCAGGGTTGGCAACAATAACCGGATTATTGTTAAATCCACCAAAGTCTTCGTTTTGATTTGCATCGAAATCGTTGTAGATGTACTGGGCATAAATTCCAGAAATTGAGAATAATGCCACTAAGATGATTGTTAGTCTTTTCATTTTGTCTTATTGTTTTTGCTTTAAAAAATTCAATCGATATTATTAAAATCTTTTTATTGGTATTTATTAGTTTGCTTTTTGATAAACCCTTACATAATCTACTTCCATCGATTGTGGGAAAATTGAATTGTCGATACCCTGCGCGCCACCCCAGGTACCACCAACGGCAACAT